>RRZU010114571.1_pt1 | contig 10964 bp, 1 predicted proteins | sample 2165561 | NCBI WGS metagenome assembly RRZU01 (sample SAMN10456909, study PRJNA506462) | wastewater metagenome | isolation source: wastewater sludge | place: USA: Moscow, Idaho | reverse complement strand
CTTATCGGTAAAAATTCGATCACAGCCATATTTACTCAAAGCATCCAACTGCAAAGACAAATCTTGCTCCTTGGTTGACACCCGAGCATAACCAATTACCTGAACCGTCAAAATACCCTCCTAAAAAATAGCCAACAATGCAGTAACTAAATAGGCAACAAATACCCACCCTCTGAAAAATATCGACTAATTTTAACTCATCTTATAACCATAACTAAAAGTTATCCAAATATACGAGATAATATCTAAAAAGCATTAATTAAAATTTAGAATAAAAATATTATTGTCAATATAAATTACAATAAAACACAAAAATAAATGACTAGCATAATATCATTGATAGGTTTTCATTGAAATAAATAATAGACAATATTATTGAATAAAACTGGGGTAAAAACAATCAAAATTGCTCATCTTGATTTATTCAATAATAACAGGTGTTTTGGTTGAATGGCTATTTTTGCTGTGCTTTTAGCAAATGACATATTTTTTCTGGTATAGATTTAAAAATATCTATTTTATTCATATTTTTAAATCATATTTGAAATATGCTATAATTTGTTTTGTTTTTAAATTAAAAACTAAATTAGGTGTTTTTATGCTAAAACGTCAAACTTATTTAAATTGGCTGGTTACGACCAAAGACAATGAATTTATTAAAGTCATTACTGGCGTTCGGCGTTCGGGGAAATCGGTCATTTTACGTTTGTACCAAGATTATTTATTGGAGCAGGGGGTTTTGGCAGAAAATATCATTTTTTATAATTTTGAGCATCCTGATAATTTTGGGTTAAATAGCTTTGAAAAGTTATATGTCGATATTGGGCAAAAAACTTTGGCTTTAACTGGCAAAATTTATTTTATCTTTGGTGAAATCCAAGAGGTTAAAGATTGGCAAAAACTGGTGAATGGTTTACGAGTCGCCTATGATGCCGATATTTATATTACAGGTTCAAATGCCAATTTATTATCAGGTGAACTTGCAACCTATTTGGCAGGGCGTTATATGGAGATGACGGTTTATCCGTTAAGCTTTGCTGAGTTTGTGGTATTTAGTCGCAGTTTAGGCGATAGCAGACATGATGAGGTTTTGTTTCAAGATTATTTAAAGTGGGGTGGTTTTCCAAATTTGCCCAGTATCGATAATGAATTGATTAAACGAGATATTTTAAAAGGAATTTATAGCAGTATTGTGTTAAAAGATGTGGCAAGCCGTGGGGCAATTCGAGAGGTGGCAATGCTAGAGCGAGTGATTGCTTATTTACTGGATATTGTTGGTCAATCGGTGTCGGTGAAAAAAATTGCTGATACCCTTACGTCCTCAGGCACAAAGTCAAATTCTACCAGTATTGATAGTTATATTCAGTTGTTAAAGGAGTCGTTTATTTTTTACGAAGCCAGTCGTTATGATATTCGGGGTAAGGCTCGGTTAAAAACTGGGGCGAAGTATTATGTGGTGGATACAGGCTTGAGAAATACCGTGCTTGGGCAAAATAGTAATTTAGGTTCGCAGTTAGAAAATGTGATTTTTATGGAGTTAAAACGCCGTGGCTATGCGGTGTTTGTTGGTAAACTTGATAGTGAAGAGATTGATTTTGTTTGTTTTCGAGGCGAAGAAAAGGCGTATTTTCAAGTGGCATATCAGTTGCCTGTCGAGAACGACCGTGAGCAACGCAATCTCCTACATAATTTATTACAAGTTAGGGATAATTATAAAAAAACCATTATTACTCTAAATCGCATGGATGTCGGGGTGATTGAGGGGATTGAAGTGGTGCATGCGGTGGATTGGTTATTGGAAAGGTGAGGTTTTTGATATAAACACCCAACTTATCAACATGATAAGTATGGCACTCATTCACTACAATTTAAGATAAATAAATTCTAAAAATAATGAAAAAATGTTCTTAAAAATTCTTACAAAAGATTACAAATACTTATATAATTAATGTAATTTTTTTCAAATTCAAAAGGACTCAACAATGGCAAAGCATACAAATAATAATAAAACAAAAAAAGTGAACAGCCAACATACGGACAATCTTTGGCAAATTGAACAATTAGAACCAAAACTACTGTTATCGGCCGATTTAATGCCTGGCGTGCATGATATTCAAGGTACTATCTTACAACCTGGTCAGCAAGATAAATATGAATTTGTTATTGAAGAAAATAGCAAAATATTTTTTGATGGCACAGAGGGTGATAACGTTTATTGGCAATTAGATAAAGTATTGAGTAGCCAAAATAGTGTTGTTTTTAACTCAAGAGAGATAAAAGCCACGGGCGAACAATTATTTGAACTAGGTGCTGGTAAATATCAGTTAACTGTTGATGCTAGTGGTCAGAATGTATCTAAGTATAAATTTAAAGTATTGGGTGAAGCTTCAGCTGTAGAGATTAAACCAGAAGACAAAATTAAAAATGAGCTAACCTCGTCAAACCAAGTTCAACTTTATAAAATAGCGGTCAAAGCAGGTGATCGATTATTCTTGCAGGCAATGAATACCAATCAAGCGAGGTGGAGTCTATTTAATGAACAGGGTCAAGCAATCGTTTTTAATAGAGCAACTAATGAAGATCTAATCAATATTGCTGTCAAACAAGATGGTTGGTATTGGTTATCAGTTGAGGGAGTATTAGGTCAAGAAAAAACGCCTTATGAATTTACTCTACATCAACAAGCAAAACCAGCAGTCCAAACCCTGAACTTAAATGAAAAAACCACTTTATCCTTAAAACAAGGCTTTGCCCAAGATTTCGACCTTACTTTACAAGACAATCAATTGGTTGGTTTTGATGCGATTAGTCAGATTGACTCAAGAATAGCATGGTCAGTGATTGACAAATCTACTGGTAATACATTGATGAGTAGTGGTAACCAGCAATTAAAACTGCTTGAAAAAGGCAACTATCGCCTTACGATTACCAATATGGGTACACCACAGACGTCTGTGGATTTCAAACTTACCGCACTTGCTCAAGATGCTAAAGCACTAGCAGCCAGTGTCATAGAATACACAGATAGTATAGCATCAGAAGCCAAGCTAAATAAAATCAGCTTAGACAGTGATGGTGCTTACGCATTAGCCCATTCTAATAGTCAAAACACAATTAACTACACCCTACTAAATAGTAAGTATCAAGTGGTTGCCAAAAACTTGTTATCTTCATCTACCGAGCTTTCTTTGTTAAAAGGTGACTATTATATTTGGGTTGATGGCTCAGAAAATGTTAATGTTAACGATCGTATTACCTTGTCTAAGAAAAGCTCAGCAACCAAAAATATTGAAGTATTGTCTACTGATACCACGCTCATTGACATTAATTTTGAGGGCATATCACAACAGCAGTTATATCAGTTTAAACTAGCCCAAGCAAAGACGTATATCATCAATGCGATTGGCGATGACAATACTTTAGTAAGTTTAAAAAATAACCAAGGCTATCTATTTAATAGTATCAAGTTAAGCGAACTTAAGCAAAACCTAAACAACAGTTTTTACCTATTAGCAGATACTTATACTTTATCTGTCATCTCGTCTAGCAATATTGCACCTAAGACACAACTATCAATCAAACCACTTGAACAAGTTATCACAACATCAATTGTGAACAACCAAGCGCTTGAACTTTCAAATGTTGGTGTTGGTGAACAAGTTGCTTTCAAAATATCAGCAAATGAGCTTGCGAGTTATAAGTTAAAATTTTCTGAAAATCTTAATAGTTTTTCTATTAAGGTCATTGATGCGTTTAATCATACCAAAACTGTTGGTAACACGGATTATGTATGGTCTGAAGCAATATCTCGACCAACGGCCTTACAATTTTCTAGCGAGTCCGTAAGAGGTGAGCTCTATGTTATCCTTACAAGAATAATAGCACTACCGTCAGCAATCACTGAATCAACATTGACTTTGACAACACAAGCAATTGAGTCTCCAATCACCCAAACCACCACGATTGAAAAAAATCAATTAATCACGGTGAGTCCAACGGGCATTGCTAACCAAAATACAGCTGAGTATGTCTTTACACTAGAAGAAAAGAGCAATATTAGCATTCAATTATCCAATGCTATAGATTGGTCTTCCTATAATATGCAATTGCTAGGTCCAGATGGCATTGCAGATAATTGGTTATATTATTATGATAATGCCTATTACGGCACTAACAACACATTAAATTTTGGTACAAAACTGGCAGGTACTTATCGCTTAAAATTTAACTATTTGCCAAACAATAGAAGTCTTGATTTTAAAATCAACGCCACACCAATATCAGCGTTAAATAATCAGGATACCCCAATATTCAATGAGTATGCCTTTATTAAAGAACTTGGGACATTATCAAATAACACTGTTACGCAGTTGACAGAAACTATCGCTGATGCAAGGCAAAAAGCTAAAATCAATTTTACGGTTGATTCAGATGCCAATTGGTTATTTGATGCTGATACACTTGGTAGAACATGGCTAATGCTGAAGGATGGTCAAGTTATTTACCAAGGTGCAAAGACAACTGCTATCAATCTTACGAAAGGCGATTATAGTATTATTATCAATGATAGTAATTTAAATTATTCGCCTAATGCACCAGCATATGTTGAAAATATACAATTTGAAAATCCAACAATATCCATCAATATATTACCCGAATCACTAGCAACATCTATTTCGTTAGATGAAGAAGTGCCTTTTAATAGCACAAAACCTTATCAATTTTTCAAAATAGTCAATAGTAATGCAAATGACTATATCTACACCCTTAAGCAAGATGGTAATGTTGATTATAACTTCAACGCTGAGAGTGGAGAGGTCTTTAATAGTGATAGTGGCATCAGTCGGCTATCGCACGCAACAACCCTATTTTATATCAAATCAAATGCAGGATTCGTTGAGCTTAATAATGCAAAATTTATGATTCAAGCGGATGGCAATGCTTTTGAAAGCACAAAAATTGACTTGGCAAATAACTTAAATATTAATAATGAAGCAAAAACTTTTGACTTTACAGCCAGTAAAAATGGGTTGGTCTTTGCAGATAATATAACCAATACTCTAGAGCAGAAATCAGCGGTTTCTTCTTATATTAAAGGTTGGGGTGCCAAATACAATGCTATGGGAAACGCTGCGAATGGTATTATCAATGAGCAGTCAAGCTATGCACTTACCCCAATCAATGTATTTAAGGACCAAGACTATTACCTCTATATGATGAGTGAATATGCAACGCAGCTAAGATTTGCTTATGCTGAAGATGCACCACTTATCAAGACCAATGAAAGCTTGTCTTTAACCACCCAAGACAATCAAAATCTTGCATTATATAAGTTTGAATTAAAGGCGAATCAAACGGTACGCTTTGATGTTCTAGAGGGTAGCGGGCTAAATAATTATATCCGTGTCTATGATAGTCATGGCAATCAAATCCTAAACTTTGATACCAACCCACATGAGTGGTCGAATCCATATAGCTTTTCAGCCGATGGAGCTCAAAGTTATACATTGGTTATCAACAAAGATGCCATGCCAGATGGCATGGGTGATGGTAAGGTCAACTTGAAGCTATCTACCGTTGATTTTATCACAGCTGAAGCAGGTAGTTTAGATGGCACTACCAAAGAAGTAATGTTAGCTAATAAACAAATAACACAGGTTACTTTTGAGGTGAAAGAAGCTGGGCTATGGCAGTTAGACCTTTCTGCAAAAGGTAAATTTAATTATGAAATATACCCTCAGTTTTCCTCAGCATATAATAATTCAAATATTACATCCATGGTTCCTAATGAGTATTTAACCGATCACACGGGAAGGATGGTAGCATTTAATAATCAGCTTTCAGATGTACATTATTTAGAAAAAGGATTCTACAGTTTATTCATTCAAAATTTTGAAGCTGATACCCTGCAAATAGCCAATAGATTGGTCGATAGTAATGTCAATCAAAAGGATTTTATCGTAAACTCTTCAAATGGTCAGGCGGAACAGTGGCAAGTCTATGATAACTCAGATGCCAATGCACTGACATTTACCTTAAATGATGCCAACGCAACAAGTTATAAAATTGCTGTATTTGACCAAGTAGGGCATCAGTTATTATCTGATAGTATTGGTGAGGCACCCATAACACTTCCTGAGTCCAATACATATTCCACCAAGCTTTATATTAAATTATCACGAGAGGCAACGGCTGAAGCGAGTCCAGTAAGCTTAATGATGACAGCCTCACCAAGCAAAGCTAAGCCTACCGCTGTTAGTCTAAATACTATTACACACTGGCAGCCCATCTCAAAAAAACAAAAATATGAGTTTACGGTCGAAAAAGATGGGCTGGTATCAATAGAAGTCAACAAAAATGACTACTATCAGACTTTGGCATTAACAGGTGATAGCGGTAAAGAATTATCTTGGGATAACCAAAGTGGTTCATTACAAACAGTCAAGTGGCTACCTGCGGGCAACTATGCTTTAGAGGTTGGGCAGTCAAATGCTGAGATGCGTTTTAAAGTCGTGGCATTTGATAGCATTTTAACAAACAGCCAAACTAGCCCTGCCACGCTTGAAACCAAATCAGGTGAGCATATAGCCGTTACCAAGTTAACGTTAGATGCCTCACAAAATAATCTGTTGAAAGTTTTAGGCGGTATCGATACTGGCAAAGTACAGGTATATGATAAATACGGTAAGCTTATATCCGAAATAGGGACCAGTCAAGCTGTTCCCACCAGTCTGAATACCAACTATTCGGGTGAGTATTATGTTGTGTTCGTTAGTAAAGATAGCAGTACTGCTCAAAAAACCAGCTTTGAACTCATGCAATCGCCTAAAACTATTGTTCAGCCTGTTACCATCAATGGGAAAACAACCATTGACTACACTAAATTAGTACCTAACACAGACTATCAATATAGTTTGAGTGTCAATGAAAATAGTTTGGTTAGCTTAAATTTTGATAATAATTATTATTATATTAATGTGCTTGATAAATTGGGTAAACAAATTGGTCAATTAAGTTATTACAACAATAAGTCGTTAATTTTAGAAAAAGGTGATTATCAGTTTCAGATTATTAAAAACTACTATGGTCTCAACGTTGTATCCTTCAATACTACAGTTGTTACTTCAATCAACCTAACAAAAGACAAAGCTGAACAAACTAAGTTCGATACCTTAAAGACACTGGCTTATAAAGTTAGTCTGCAAAAAGGTGAGAAATATTCAATAACCTTAGCAAGAAATAACAACTATGGTGATTGGTATGACGGTATTACCGCTCAAGTCTTTCTGAATAATCAAAATATTTTAAATAATGATTTAAGGTATTATGATAACTCAATTAATATCACTGCACAAGAAACAGGTGATTATTACATCAGTCTTAATAACTATTACACTACCTATGGTAGTGACAGCTTTACTATTACGCTTAACCATGGTGTGACAAGAACTCAAGACTACCAAATTGGTAAGTTTGTCCAGTCTACAGACTTAGATTCGAAAGATGACAAACATCAATATCGTTTTTCGGTCAACACGGCAGGTAAATATATTCTATCAACTTATGGCGATGGTTATACCCAATTTAATTTATTAGATAATGATGGCAATAAATACGGCGTTATTGGTACAAATGCATCAAGTATTGTAGAGTTACCAAAAGGTGATTACCGCCTAGAGGTAGTTAAACAAGCTAGTGCTTACAGGGGTACAAAAAACCAATATGGCTATGGTTTTAGCTTACTAGATACAGCTGCTCTAACCACACTAGCAAAAGATAGTTCTGTTGTTACAGAAAAAACAGATTCTCGTACACCGATGGCTTGGAAAATCCAAGCCAAACAAGGCGAGCTTATTCAAATTGATAGCCGTAGTCCAGGGAATTATGCCAATCAAAACTGGCTATTATTGGATAAAACGGGTGCAGTGATTCGTCAATATAATACTTATCATAATAATGATTATGCACAAAAAATTGAGTTTGAAAAAGCTGGAGAATATTATCTAGTTAGCTTTGATGAGTACGCATCTGTTTATCAGGCGACACGATCAATCAGCATTAAAAACTATCAAACAATCACGCAGCCTATTGTGCTTAATCAAAAAATCACAGGTCAAGTACAAGCAGGTAATAGTTATCTATATGAGTTTACCCTTGAGCAAGCGAAAAATATTGCCATCAATGTGGCGGCAGGTGATTATAACTTACGTTTGATTGGACCCGACAAAACAAGGGATAGCCACAGCATCAATGTTAATAGCCAGTATCCTAATAATTTGTATCTGCAAGCGGGTAAATATACTATTGAAGTGACAGCGAACAATGCTGCTACACCGAATTATGCATTTGAGTTGATTGATACAGTTAGTAAAGCTGTTTCCCCAATAAACACGAATGGTGTGTTATCAGGTCAAGTACCTGCCAATCAATCATTTGCAGTCTATCAATTGGACGCTCAGGCTGGTCAAGAATACACTATTAAGCTTAACTCGCCTAATAGCTACAGTGTTTGGTACAAAGTCATTGATGAGCAAGGACGTGAACTGGTTGGTAATCAATATGATCTCCAATCAATGTCTTATACGCCAAGCGTAACTGGCAAAGTGTATGTATTGGTCAATAAAGTCAATGCAGCTATAGCATCAGCTGCTACATTTGGCATCGTAAGTAAACAGGTCATCAAGCAAACCAAATCAATGGCATTAGAACAATCGATTGCTGGTGAGTTTAACACAGCAAAAGATCAAGATGTTTACCAGTTCCATATAGGAGCATCAGGCACATATCAATTAAGCCAAGTGACAGCCTCTAATAATGGCGTCAAGTTTGAAGTATTAAATCCTGATGGTACGCTGATATTTAGTAATTCCAATCTAGCCGTCCTAAATGATAGTCAGCTATATCTCAAGTCTGGAGACTACCTATTAAAATTAAGTAGTACATCAGAGGTCAATAGCCAATATAATTTTAAACTGATAACTTACAAGCCTATAATAAGCATAACTGAGTCTTTAGATTTAATATTAGAGAACAACCAATCCAAACAAATTTCTATCACCAATAACACGGATATCTTCTATTATCGTCTAATGCTAGCTATTGACGATACGATATCAATTAGCGATGAAACTGTATCTGTTGTGCTTCTTGATAAGAGTGGTAAGGAAATACTGCGTGCAGATGATGGCAAGCTAACACAAAAAATAACTGCAACAGATTTGTATACGCTTGCTATAAAATCCAAAAATCCAATCGATAATGTTAAATTTATTAATATTAATCGTGCTAATAATAAACAAAATACCACAGGTGATGTTGGCAATACTATCAGTAGTGCTCAAGAAGTTTTAGTACCACTAAACTCTACAAAGGTAGTGCCTGTTAATATCGGTGATAATAACACCCAAACAGACGTTGATTTTTATAGAATTCAGCTGGCTAAAGGTGAGGTGCTAAAATTATCTACGCCTAACGGTACTTTCGATGGATATGCACGAGTATTTGATGCTCAGGGTAGGGAAGTAAGTCGTGTCGATGACAGTCCACTGAATTATGTGGCTGCCTCTACTGGGGTTTACTATATTGGTATTAGTGGCTATCCAAATGCTTCATATAATCCGATTGATAATACAAGTGCCTCTGCAACAGGTAATAAAGGTACTTTACAACTATCAGTTTCACGTGTTACGAATCCTGATTTGAATGTCTTGCCAAGATATACAGACATTGTTATGACCAATGATGACCAACCTATTAACAATTGGCAAGGCAATATTGCTGGAGGAGAAACCAAAGTCTTCAAGCTAGTGGCTGAGGAGTCTGGTCTTTACTACTTAGACAATAAATCGACAAATTATTATAGCTATAATGGTTATCCGCAGGTCATATTAGCTGATATAACGGGTAGAGTCATTGCAACGCAATTTGATACCCCAATTAATTTGCAAAAAGGTACGTATCAATTAATTATCTTCCAAAATAATGGTAGCGATGCAAGTGGCACCAATTTCTCACTGCAAAACTTGACTAAAGAATCCACGCCTATTACTTTAGGACAATCAACTTCAACTGATAACCATACCAGGAATTTGGTCAAGTCCTATGTAGTTGAAGCCAAAGCTGGTGATGAGATTTATTTCAATACATTAGGTAATAATTATAACGATACACCTTGGCGTATTATTAATTCTTATGGTCAAATTATTTTAGCAGGCAATAGCCAACAGGATAGCCCATCAGCAAAACTGTTAAGTGATGGTAAGTATTACTTGTTATTTGATAGCCAAAATACAGATTATTCTACAAACAAAGTAGATTTCCAAATTGACAAAGTGACCAACAATACTACTAGTATCTCTCTCAATCAGCTAATTTCTGGTACCTTGACCCCTGTAGAACAAAAACAAGAATACACACTGCATCTGGATAAAGAGACCAATATTTATTTTGATAGTATTGTTGCTAATAATTCCGTTATTTGGGAGGTCTACGACACCCAAACCACACAACCAGTTGCTAATGCTAGATCTTCCGTCTCAAACTACCGCAACTTTTTTACTTTAAAAGCGGGTGATTATAAACTGGTTGCTAGTACCAACGAGGTTATCAATCAAAGCTACGCATTTAAATTCAATGAGATTGGTGCTGGAAAGCCCCTTGAATCTGGACAATTGGTACAAGGCCGCCTAGCTAAAGACGGGACAGCTGAACAGTATGAACTTAACGTCCAAGCAGGACAGCGTATTTATCTTGATTTTCAAAATATGCTTCAGCAGACACAAGGTTATCAACCAAATTACGGTTGGGGTAACAATTATGATGCGCGAGTGCTTATCGTTGATCCTTATGGTCGTGTACAAAACATTCAAGACTCATTCAATGACAAAGAGTTTGTTGCAACGGTATCTGGCAAATATACCATCATTTTAGAACAGACAACCAATAAAAATATTGATGTGCCTTAT
>RRZU012079887.1_pt1 | contig 10965 bp, 17 predicted proteins | sample 2165561 | NCBI WGS metagenome assembly RRZU01 (sample SAMN10456909, study PRJNA506462) | wastewater metagenome | isolation source: wastewater sludge | place: USA: Moscow, Idaho | reverse complement strand
CTGCCAATCGGATCATGATGAACTTAACGATACTGGTCAGTTGATTTGCATCTTTCGTAGAACGACAAATAAAGCTCACTAGCTTAACCAGAAACATAAAGGCTATACCAATAGCCAATCCAATTAAGTAGTTATCAAAAAAAACATTAAATATTATTTTAAGGCTGTCCAAAAAAAATCCCTCTAGCTTGATAATGGTTCAGCATATTTTGAAACTTCATCACTGACGTTAACAACCAAGCTTTTAAACACTTTACTGATGACGTTGAAATCACCTTCACTGATTGGATTAAAGCTCGTTAATTTAACGCCACAATATCCAACCGTTTCATAATATTCGCCATTATAAGTAAAACCATGATCAACAGCGATACTATCTAACAATGCTTTTTCTAGCATTTCATGATTCATTTCACTGGCTGAATCAATTGATACAGCATATCCCAATGATAAGCTGCTGTGACCGTCTGAAAGGCTTGCTTGGACAGAATAAAATTGTTTTGCCATGTGCATATTCTCCTAAAGATTAAATGACTTTAAATCCTGCTTTGTTGTTGCCTATCGTAAGATCATAGTAATAAGCAACATCTATATAATCTCTACCCACATCACTGTCGCAGTAATAGTCACAGCGTATGGCTGCATGAACTTTTTCCAGTAGCTTTAAGGCTTTACCAGAAAACATGATATTTAGTTTATTGAGGCTGAAAGGAACGTTCTGTTGAGTTTCAGATTCTTGCTCGACCACACTTAGCACGTTTTGAAGGTATTCGCGGTCAGTACCAATTAAGCGGCCATTCTCAAGCTTGTCTTTAACCGTTTCGATTAAATTCTGTTTAAGATCGATACTGCACGATTGAATATTTACCTTTAAAACTGAGTAATCTTTAATACGTGCAGTTACACGGATATTAATACCAAGGGTTTTAGATTGTTCCTTGATTAAATCAAGTACTTTAGTTTTAAGATTATCTGAAACCATAATAGCCTCAAGCTATGTTTAATTAATAAAGACATTATACAGCATATACCGCAGAAATAACATACTATTAATTATTATTGTGCTTTTATTTTAAAGGGTATTTATTGGGGTGATCAGTCGGGTGGGGATGGCTTAAAATTTCGCGAACATGCCTTCCTTGAAGGCTTTAGGAGCCGGTGCGCAAGCAGACGGCGTAAAAGCGTAAGCGTGGGGCGTTCCGATTTTGGGCCTTATTCGGTTGTGCTATTGCTTTAATGAGGGCAAAAAAATAGCCTCTGGGGTCAGAGGCTATTGTTTAATAAAGATTCATCTAGTAGGGGAGGTCCATTGGTATGTCCTCATTTGGAATGAAACCATCATTAGGATTGTAGTTATCATCGTACGGCGCAGGGTCTTGGTTTGGGTTGGGCTGTTGTAGATTCGCATAGCCTTGTGGTTGTTGCGCCGGCTGCTGAGCTACATTGTTATAACCTTGCTGTTGTGAAGCCTGCTGCTTAGTATTGCCATAGTTCTGATTGCTGATCTGACCAAATTCACCAGAAATAATACTAAATTGTTGCGCATGGATTTCTGACTTTTCGCGGTTTTGGCCTGTAGCTGTATCCGTCCATTTGCGTTGTTCAATGTGTCCAGACACAAAAATCGAATCACCCTTTTTGAGCTTAGCTGTAACTTCGGCTGCTATACCCCATAAAATTACAGTATGCCATTGAGTTTTTTGCTTATCGCCCATGCCTGTGCTTGTCGCCACTGAAATCGTAGTTTTCGCATTGTCTTGGAACTGCTTGAACTGCGCATCGCTGCCCAGATTACCTAAGATATTAATTTGGTTGATGGTTTGCATTGGGTTTTCAACCTTGCTGAACTGCTGAACGTTAATCTCAGCCTTTTCGCGAGGTTGACCTGAATTTGTGTCGGTCCATTTACGATATTCAAGCACCCCTGAAACGTACAACGCATCGCCTTTTTTAAGCTTTGCGGCTGCTTCTGCGGCTTTACCCCAAAAAATAGCTTGATGCCATTGAGTACGCTGACGATCGCCAATACCCATATTGGTTGCAACTGAAATAGTTGCTTTTTGTGTTCCATTCGGCAAAGTGGCGAACTGCGGATCGCTACCAATATGCCCCATAATATTTGTAATACTAATTGTTTGCATGGCTTTTACTCTTTGTAGTCCGTGGGATTGAACAAGTAATCTTGTGTATGAGTTGAATTATACAGCATATACCGCAGATTAACAATACTATATTTAAATTAAGCGATTAAATTAGGATAATCTTTTAAGGCTTTACGGCGTAGTATCCGGACAGGATCACAAAGAATAAATTCCTGATCCTTAGCGGTTTGAATGAAGTACTGATTATCTCCTGTAGGCAATACAGACACCTTTAAATCAAAAGCCCATTGATAGTTGGTTTCATTGATCAAGGTTAGCCCGTAATCTGCTGCTTTCGGCTGTAGCGGGTTGATGTTGTTTTTTTGCTTGTAATTGTCCATAGCCGCTTTAAAACTGCATAGTTCGGCATACATCCATGAAGCTTCCACAAAAAGATCAAGATCAATTTCATCACGGCTGATCACAATATCTTTGCGTGCTAGGGATTGCTGTAAGACATTGAGCAAAGCTTCTTCGCTTGAATTGGCCTTAGTCAGATAAAAGCAGTGATCACCGTTTTCTCGTGCTTCAACGACAAAATATTTCTTAAAATATGGGAATATCATTTCCTGATCCTCAATCTAAACCAGTCATTGCAAGGCATTTAGGGCAAGTAATTAAATAGCTTTTCTTGTCATCCATATCATCACTATAGCCAAATTTGGATTTTGCACCGCACAGCGTTTGACCTGTGCTTCGTTTAAGCCGTCCATTCTGATAATCATCCAGTAGACGGACATGCGCCACCGTTGTTTTTTTCTGAGTACCAAAATAGTTATCGTTATGCAGTAACCGCCATTGAATTGCAAATACTCCACGCCACTTCACACCTAAAACAGAGTCGATCGCTTTAGCTTGCTCGGCCGTTTTTGCCTTTAACTTTGCTTCTTTAATTTGATATTCCAAATTTGAAAAATCATCTACTGATTTCAGGTACTTTCGCAAAGCTTTATGAAACTTGATAAAGCCTTGAGCTTCCTTATCACTACAAGCCTTAAGAAAACCTTGTTTGAAAAAAAGATAGATTGGCTTGTTATCCATGAGATCATCGATAAGTTTCTGATCCAGAATTTTGACATTACCGCACTCACTATTCAGGCGTAGGCTCGTTTCATAAACCTCTGATATATCTTCCTTAGTGACTTTTAATGTGTCGATTGCGGCGAAGCTTGGAGTCAAAAAATCGATACTGCAACGGCGCGTATCATCAAAGAATTCCAAACACTCTGATGGATACTCTGGTGGTACAGGAATATCAGTGAACTCATGCGCTATGCCGTATTCTGCTGCAAGCTGCAATACATCCTGAAAATTATCAAATTTATATTTAGAAAAATCTTGATTAGGAGAGCGAACAAAAAGGGCTGAGAAAAGTTCTTGTTCTAATGTGGCTGTATTCCTGTCAGTTTGCATATATTTGATCCTGTACTGTATTGATCCATCACTGTAGGGTTAACCCCATAACACGCCATTAACGGCGATTTATGGGGCATTCCTGAACGGTTAAGCTGCTTCCGTCAAATCCCATGGAAAAGCTGCATAATCGGGCTGAATGCGTACTACATGGTAAGACACCGTATCGATGAATAATTTGCATAGTGATGTTTTGTAATTATTCATACTAGAGCATTGATAATTGATGCAGTCCAGAAGCTTGATAAATTGCAGAAAAGAGAGGCTTTTTGCAAATCGAAGTGCTTCACGCTGTTGATCAAGAACAAACTGTGTGAGTAGTTCAAGATTCATCTCTTTAACGTATTCCTCACCATACATATCAATCAGAGCTTGAAAGTTTGCTGTGTAGAGAAGGCGGGCCAAGAATCCGAAATTTTCACGGCGGTACAAGTGGACATCAAAGAAATCGTTTTGTGCCAATTCCACATACATGGTTTTGTCAAAATCAGAGATATTCGCATCATCCTGAATCAATGTATGACCATCCAAATGCTGCGCCTTAAGCTTCAATTCCATTGCTTTAAAGAAGTAGGCTGCCAAAGACTGTTCCTCACGACCGTTTTGAATATCACGATGAATAAGACTGTACTGGATAGCCACGGCAAGATGAAATGGTTTTACAAGAGTAGCTGACATAAGAATGATCTCCAAGTTGATAAATTACATTATACAGCATATACCGCATAATAGACATACTTTTTTAATTATTTATTATATTTTGCTGATTTTTATTTTGCAGTTCTCTTGGGTTTTCGGAGGCGTTTCTGATTATTCTGCGAAGGGGCGCGGCTGATCTGGTCGAAACCAAAAAAACCGCATTTGCTTTGTCATGACTTAGCTGTATAAGCGAAGCATCAATTGTCCATTATCATAGATACCAGTAGTGATAATGCTTTCAGTCGCCTGAGCAACATCAAACAGGTCATCACGATCGATATATTTAATGAACTGGTCTACAAGGTCATAAACTTCTTGAACGTCAGCTATCTTGTGATCCCGCTCAAACAGGCCGTTATTTGAATAAAAACGGAGGTCTAGGGTTTTGTTTTTGATAATATCCATATCTGTTTACCTTTTAATATTGATTGGTTAGCAACTTTTTAGTCATTTATTTTTCAGTATTTTATCTGATGAATACGAAAGAAAAAGTGTTTATCTTCATAATGCCCATTATTCAGAGCGGTACTAGCTGCATTAGAAATGTCAATTAAACCTTCACGCTGAACATTTTTCGTAAATTCCTCTATCAAGCTGTAAACCTCCTTATCATCAACAAATTTAATCTGCTCTACTATCGTAGTTTCAATATTTCCAAAAAGACGTAGTTCTAATAATTTACAACGGACCTTTGGTTCTGCATGAAATTTTATTTTAGCTTTTTCAAGCTCATTAATGCGCCTGTCAAAGATTTCCCTTAACTGGTCCCTAATATACTCCGGTAGGTTATTACGGTCCCGCATACTCTTAAGAGAGCTTTGCGGTAACGCACCACCATGCTTATTTTTAAGCTGTCGAGTTAACTGAGCAATCCATACTTCCCCGTATAGAGCTGTACCAATCTGCTCAATATCCGAAATATCAGTCTTATTCACTTCATTTGGTTTCATTATTTAACCTCTGTTGTAGCGAGTGCTAAGGCTTCTGGATGTTGATTGGGGTAATTCTTATTAATGGCATTACACAACATTTCTTGAGTAGAAGGAATTTCACGCTCAATGAGAGATTTAAGCGATCTCACTGCCTGACCTGTTTTGATATATTCCTCATCTTCCTTGGTCATCCCTGCAAATTTTGCCTCAAGCTTAGGTAGAAATTCTTTACGAGAAATAAGGAGCTGCTTTAAGTCTTTCAAATATGCCAGTGTGCCTTCACAACTTTGCTCAAAAGGTGGATACCATGAGCCTTTACAGCTAGTCGATGTAATGCCGTACCAGTCGCGTGTAAATCCATGGTAAGCGATGATATTTGATTTCTTGTTCTGTAGTCGGATGGGTCTAAAACAGCATGAGCATGTAAACTGTTCACCTTGATCTAAATTAGGTTCCGCTTTTTTGCGTACTGTCGCCGTGATGATCTCTTTCAGTTCTTTATTGGCTACATGGAAAACATAAACTTCGTCTAACAGATTGGTTAAACCAAAAAGGATCGGCGCAGGATCGGTATTCTCATCAACCCATTTTGTGAGCTTAGTAAACTTTTTATAAGCACTTCCGATCTCATGTAGATTACTAGGGCGGTCATAAACAATGGCATCAGACATATCACCACGGGCATCAATTTCTCTACGGCCGTGTAGCTTCTCTAATTGAGCCTTTGCATCATTAAAAGCATCATTAATCAGACTGGCAAATTCATCTTTGAACTCTTTATAACGTGCATTTTCAATTTTGCCTTCTTGTTGGGCCTTAATGATGATCGCAATCAGTACAGATAAGCCTAATTTATATTTTGGAGAGTTACTTAGCAGATCATGCAGGATCGGCATATTGGTCGCCGTCCATGCGTCAATTTCAGCAATCGCTGTTTTTAAAACTTCGTTGGATTCCAAAAGGTTAATAAACACAGGCTTTTTCTTGCCATAACGCCATTCACAAAGTACTGACATATCAAATGCAGTTAGATCAGCCGTAGTAGCGGTATATAAACTTTTAATGTCGATCATCGAATTATGCCAATGTAATATTTATCAATGATGTAATTATGCGTCATTAGTGACGCAAAATAAAGCCCCAAATTGTAATTTTATTGTGCTTTTCCATTGAAAACATTAGAAAAATAATAAAAGTCGGGTCAAGGATGATTTCAAATTTTGCGAACATACCTTCTTTGAAGGCTTACAGGCGGGATGCGTCAGCAGACTGCCAAAAAGCGTCAGCGCGGGGGCCTCAAAAAAAGCTGCTTGGACGTGATGGATAAAACCAAGGCCAAAAAAAACCGTGTAACTGAAATTTTCTCAATTACACGGCTATGGTTTAACTAACAATTAACTATGTGATTTGGCTTTTTGAATAAATGTCATTAAATAGCTGACTCCAATTAATATTAGTACTACAGAAATTATAAAAACCGTAAAACCATAGAACCAATTCGCAATAAAGCCATTAAAAGGAACGGGCAGATATATAGCTGCAAGTAAAGTTAATGCACCTAAAATAATAAAGAAAATACCTTTTCCCATATTAATCTCTTAAATATTTAAAACCCTGATTCAGTGTATTAAAAACACATCCCAATTAAAAGCACCTATTTAGAAGCCGCTTCCTCGCCGTTCTGACCATTTTGAATAGCAGGGCTTAAGCCTGCCTCAAAATCCACAAATGGCATGAGGGTCTGGCTATGTTTGCTGAAAAAATCTGCCAGTGCTGTCAGGTACTCTGGATCATTGTTCACTGCATGAATAATAGGATCGTTTGACATGAATCACCCTCAGATTAAATATAAGGAAAGGTAATAGATTGACCGCATGATGCTGCGTATGTAGCGATTGCCAAAAGTTCTGGGTCAACAGATTCAGCATGAATATGGTGACGCGCCGTGATTTCAACCATGGCGTTACGGAAAGAGCGAACAAACGCCTGTTGATGGGTCGGGTGGAGTTTCAATAAAGCTGATGCAAATACAGGACTTGCTTCGTTTAATGATCCAATTTCTTTAAAGAGGTCTGCAAGGTTCGCAAGTCGCTCAAATTCGTTCGGGTCTTTGAATCCTGCAATTTTATAATCCTGAATATCAATTACAGGCGCGTGGAAGTTTTCAATGTTGTCTTTCAGGTTTTGGAAAAAATCAAAACTAGCTTTATTGCGCAGATCAATATTATGAGCGGAATTTAGGGTATTGATAAAAGCGTAAAACATCGTTTCTACGAGGTTTTTACCTTCTGGGTGTGCTAGTGCTACTTCAATTAAAGATACAGCCAATACGTCATAACGAATGCCATTTAAAAGCTCGGTCATTTTCTTTTGGCTTTTATTTTTAGCCGATGCTTTTTTGAAAAGGGTTTCGCCCGCATCTTCATCTTGATCGAAAAGGGTATTAGCCATTTTGATCTCGTTTTGGTAGTTAAAAGCAGTAATATTTAACGATGTATTCATGATATGTTTTCTCCAAAGTTGATAACTCATTATACAACATATACCGCAAAACAAACATACTTAATAATATTTATTTGTAAAAAAAGCACTGCTTGGCTTCATAGCTGAGCAATGCTTTTAAATTATTCAGTAGATCACTTCCTTATTTACGGATATTTAAATGTTTGAAATTAAAATCCAATGGATCATCACTGACATGACTCACCATTCCTTGAGAGTTATAAACAAATGAATTGAACTGCAAGCCTGCACCTTGGAATTGAACATACTGCAATTTAAACTCTGTTCCCTCTGCAATGAAAGGAATTAGAACGTCACCAAGTTCCATGGAATCGTTTTTATCATCATGTGGATACAAGCAACCGTCATGAATTTCTTCAATCGAAACAAAGCTATATTCAGGGTGCTTTCTAAGTCCATTTTCATCAATTGGATCAACAGCCAAGGTCTGATCGATTAAGTCTGGCAGATTCCAGTAAGCTGAAAGGTTTTTATCAAAATTTTCAAAATTGACTGTAGGCATCACAATGATGCTTGAACTCAAATAAGTTTCTGTAAGTTTTATAGTAGGCATTTAATTTGCTCCCAATGGATTACATAAGCATCTGTTTGATTGATGATGGTTCAAAGTTGGTATGCAGCATTAAAACATCGGTTAAACGCCCATTAATTGCAGAATCAAGTACAAGCGCGTACATATTCGCTTCATCTGGGTTATCGCTATGGCTTAAATCAATAAAAAAGCCACGGAAATTTAATTCTAAGGTGTTATGGATTTCCTCAGAGATCACAGGGTTTTTAATCGCTTTAATATATTCAGGGGAAAATTGCTCTCTGCCGATTGAACTGAGATAGCTATTAATCTGATTAATGACAGACTTTTTCAGACTGCAAATTGATACATGATTCATTAAATAAATCTCCAAAGTTGAGATTACATTTTACCAGAAGTAAGGTGTATTTTCTTTTAAAAACAGAGTATTAACGTCATTTTGTGTCGTACTGCTTTTAAATATTCGCTATTGGTTTAATTGTTTTCAGTCGGGTCGGGAATGGCTCAAATTTTGCGAACATGCCTTCCTTGAAGGCTTTAGGAGCCGTTGCGCAAGCAGACGGCTTAAGAGCGTAAGCGAGGGGCGCTGCGCGAAAAAAAGCGGGAAGGATTGTCAGTCCCTCCCGCTTGCTGTCCACCTATTTTTAATATGATCTGTAGCAAAGATTTTCGTAAACGTGGTGCTGTAGTTGTAGGTTCATTACAAACTTGAGCTGACGTACCTGACCATAAATATCAGTCGCTAGGACATGACCATTTTCAAAAGAATATTCAACCGGCATATTTGGATTAAAGTCATAATTCCAATCGCTTTGATCAGAGTATAAACGATAAATTGTATCGGTTTCAGGCTGATTGGCTAACTCGCAGCCGGCTAAATTTTTAAAGTCGTCAGGGCATTGTTCGGTGGTGTTGTCAATCAACATGCCATCAATTGAATGAACATAGTAGCCGGTTTGGTTGCTTAAAAGTTTTGCTAGAATTTCCATGATAACTATCCTTCTGTATCTGCTTAATGCGCCGTGTTGAAAGCTGCTTTAGTGTTTTAAACCCGTATTTTTTGCAAAATGTTTTGCTACGGATTCCTTGGTGACTTCGACACGGTGGGCGTTGCTTGTGTTATCCGGATTGATAAAAGCTCGATAGCCTTTCTGTATTAAGCAGATTGCAACAGTAGTTAAGAAGGTCTGAGCGTGTTCATCCTTATCAAGCATGATTGTTAAGGCAGTACCCGCTTTCTCAATATTTTCTTCTGCCAGTGTTGAGAAGTGGATAAATGGGGAACGGCGTATGTAATCGCCTGTTTTAATGAAAGTTGGAGCATAAAGGGGATAGTGACCGAATAATGTACCTTTTACTATTTTGCAGAATTCGAGTGAAATGGTTTTAGTGAGAAATTTCTCATCACTTACGCTGATTTCAGAATACGATCCGTTAGATTGGAATGCTGAAAGACAGTCATTAAATATAGAGCCGAAATCCAAATCCTTTAAAGGATTACCTGATAAAATTGTTAACTCGCATCGTTGTGGCATTTTTTGAATCTCCCAAGTTGATAGGGAAATTATACAACATATACCGCAGAATTACCATACTATAAATAATTAAATTTGCTTTTAAGGTGTGATTAGTTTGTAAATTTGCAATTTCAGGACGTATCAAAAACATCGAATTTGCGAACATGCCTTCATTGAAGGCTATACGGCAGGATGCGCAAGCAGACAGCCAAAGAGCGTAAGCGAGGGGCATTTAGCTTGATAGACTGCATACGCCTCAAAGCCTAGCACTAGGGCTAAGCTTTGAGATAGGTGACTAATCATCAGTAAGTTTGAACTGGTGGGCTTTTTGCTTCTCTGCTGCTAAATACAGTTCAATGCAATCTAGTTCCGAACTTTCCTCATCATTAAAGTCACTTTCAACGAAACGTGTATAAGATTCCTGAATATATTCTTCAACCAAGTCTAAACGCTCTAAAACTAAATTCTTGTTGAAACAATGCAGCCATAGGGCAGTAAAATAAACAGAAGGATACTGCACCTGTTCAGATGTTTTTTCCAGTGTCGTCATTAGATTGCCTCCAAAACTTTTTGCTTAAGGTTTGGATAAGAATCAAGATAATCATGTGCAATCATTTTAATGATTTGGTCTTGTTCGCCTACATATCCCCACACAGCTACTAATTCTTCCTCATGGACTGAGGTACAGCTACCGCATGTGCTTTGTTCTTCTACTTTGAAGCCGAAGCATTCACCTGAAATGTAGTTGTTATATAAATCTAATTCACCCTTAATGTATTCCTTGGCTTTATCAACATCCCATTCAAGGCCCACAGATTTAAAATCATTGACTGTTGAAAAGATGTAACCAATTTGTCCTGAGTCCCAAGGGCATGAAAATGGTGTGGTGGCATAGATTACGCCTGAATGTTCAAATTTATATAGCGGCTCCACCACAATAAGTTCTTTGTTAGGATCAGCCTTCTCAATAGCGCGAATCAGTTCAAATTGCTCTAAGTCGTGATAGTCCGGAACGTTTAGTTGGTTCGCCAAGCTACTAAGGATTGCCATTGAATCATCAATGCTATCAACACACCCTGAACGGCTATGAGGGTTTGAAAAGAAATGGGCAATATTCCCATCATTGTCCTCGCGTGGATTGGCGCAATCATAATCATAATAAAGGCTGAAAGTAAGGTTGTCGGCAGTTGTTGAGAATGCGATGTCTG
>RRZU012599421.1_pt1 | contig 10966 bp, 13 predicted proteins | sample 2165561 | NCBI WGS metagenome assembly RRZU01 (sample SAMN10456909, study PRJNA506462) | wastewater metagenome | isolation source: wastewater sludge | place: USA: Moscow, Idaho | reverse complement strand
TTCTTCTTCTTATGTTTTCATTGTCCTCGCCAATTCGCATTGACAAAATGCATATTACCACATAACTTACTCCTTTGTCAACTACTTTTTTTTTGTTTTTATTCTTTTTTTGTTTTTATTCTTTTTTTCTTTTACTCCCCTCCCTTACCCTCATCTCTTACCTTATACCTCCTTTTTCTCCACTAATATTTACCTGCCTTTAATTCATCGTTTTAATATATGTTGTATAGTCTTTTTTTATATTTTATGATAGAATACTTTTACTAGATTATTTATTTAATTTTTTATTTTTTCTAAATTTAAAAATATTCGGAGTAGTAGATATATGAACATAGCTTATTTAAATAAAAAAAATACTGAGAAATATATATTACATTATGATATGGACGCTTTTTTTGCTTCAATAGAGCAAAACTTAAATTCAAATTTAAAAGGTAAACCAATTGCAGTTGGACACGGTGTTTTAACTACTTGTAGCTATGAAGCACGTGCATTTGGGGTTAAATCTGCTATGTCAGCTAAAATTGCAAAACAATTATGTCCTCAACTTATTATTTTGCCTGTTAACATTGAATTATATCAAAAAATTGGAAGAGACATTCAATCACTCATATTGAATTTTACTGATGAATGTGAGTTTGTTTCGATAGATGAAGGCTATATTGATATTACAAGATATATCAATAAATATACTCCTGAATTATTTGTTTCAAGGTTTAAACGTTATATAAATGAAAAGACTGGTCTTACATGCTCAGTTGGCATTGGATTTAATAAATTAAGTGCTAAAATTGCAAGCGATATTAACAAACCAGATGGAACCTTTATTTTTTTTAATCAACAACATTTTTTAGATTATATTAGTCAAAAGAATGTATCTATTATACCTTCTATAGGCAGGCGTACAATAGAACTACTTAATCTATATAATATAGAAAAGGTCGAACAACTTTTTAAGATAGAGAAAGATGAATTAATGTCTAAGTTTGGAATTAATCGTGGTGAACATTTATACAATATTGTTAGAGGAATAAGCAGTTCTTCAATTGTTAATGGAAAAAAAAGACAATCATTAGGTCATGAAACTACTTTCAATATTACTATTAATGATGTAGAAAAATTAAAAGAAGAAATTAGTTTTTTAGTTTTAAGGCTTACTAAGAAACTTGATAAACAAAACATCTTCATTAAGACTATCTCATTAAAAATTCGCTATTCAAATTTTGCAACATACACCAAATCTAAAACTTTGGCATTTGCAACAAATTCATTTAATACTATATATAATGAAACTATACTGTTATTTAATGATTTAAATGATAAGCAAAACGTTAGATTAGTCGGGGTTCATCTAAGCTCTTTTACGAAAAACAGTTTTATTCAACTAAAACTATAATTAAATAAAAATGGCAATCAATGATAATAATAAGGAGGATAAAACAATGGAATTCTATAAACGACTTGTAATAAAAATACTGGAGAGAAGTAGTTTAGGTGAAGAAAATAAGTTACTGGTTAAAATGAAATCTGGTATAGATTTAAATCAAAAAGAAATGTTACAACTTGAAGAAATTATTGATAACATAATTTAATAATTAAAATAAAATATTTAAAAATAAATTTGAAAGGATGTACTACGTTATGAAAACAAAAGGACTTTATCCTGAGCGTGTGTTCTATTTTTTTGAAAAGATATCAGAGATACCTCGTGGATCAAAAAAAGAAAAAAAGATTAGTGATTGGATTGTAAAATTTGCTAAAGAAAATAAATTAGAAGTTTTTCAAGATGAAAACTTAAATGTAATAATAAAAAAGCCTGGTACTAATGGATATCAATCTTTATCACCATTTATTATACAAGGTCATATGGATATGGTATGGGAGAAAAATAGAGAAACTAATTTTGATTTTGAAAATCAAGGAATTGATTTAATAGTTGATGGTAATATAATTAAAGCTAACAATACTACATTGGGTGCAGATAATGGTATTGCTGTTGCATATGCTCTTGCTTTGCTTGAATCTAAAGACATAGAACATCCTCCACTTGAAGTTTTAATTACAACTGATGAAGAAGCCGGTATGTCCGGCGTTAATAATCTAGATGTAGCTTTACTAAAAGGACATACACTATTAAACATAGATACCGAAGATTTTGGGGAAATTTATGTTAGTAGTGCAGGTGGATCTAGAATTAAGAACATACTTAAATTTAAAACATCAGAAATTATTGATTCTAATATTAAAAATAGCATATTTACTATCAACATAACAGGATTAAGAGGCGGACACTCTGGAACGGACATCAATAAAAATCTTGGAAATGCAAATAAAATATTAGGAGATATTCTGTATCACATTAGTAAAAAATATAGTTTTAACCTTATAGATTTCAATGGTGGTGATAAGAACAATGCAATTCCTAGAGAAGCTAGTTCTACGATAAATGTTGACTTGTCTATATCTAATGATGAAGATTTTAAAATTTTAGTTACAGACGCAGCAAATATTTTTAAATCAACATATTTTAAGGATGATGATAACCTTTCAATTGAAATAAATAAATCTGATAATATTTATACAAATCAACTTAATCTATCTGATTCTATGAAATTTATTCAATTTTTACATAATCTACCAAATGGTGTAATATCAATGAGTAAGAGTATAGAAAACTTAGTTGAAACATCTATAAATATTGGTGTTGTAAAGACAGTTAATGTTAATAATCAAATAGATATTATTATAGAGTCTTTATTAAGAAGCTCTGTTGATTCTAAGCTTAAAAATTTAGAAAACTCTATATTTGTTTTATCAGAAGATTATGGTATTGAGTATCAAATTGATTCTACATATAGTCCTTGGGAATATAACAAAAACTCTAAACTAAGAATCTTGTTTGAGGATGCTTTCAAAAAAATAACATCTAAAAATCCGAAAATAATGGCAATACATGCTGGTCTCGAATGTGGTATTCTGGTTAGTAAAATTAAAAATTTGGATGTTATTTCAATAGGTCCAAATATTAGATTGGCTCACACACCTTCAGAATATATGGAAATAGACTCAGTTGGAAAAACTTGGGATGTTATTTTGGAAGTTCTTAAAACATACAATATTGAGGATTAAGTAAGGAGTAAATATAATTATGAATAATTATATCAATAATAAAATTCATCTAAATGAAATTATAATTGTTGAAGGAAGAGATGATGTCACTGCAGTTAAAAGAGTTGTTTCTTCAGAAGTTATTCCATTACATGGATTCACTGGAATGACAAAAAATAAGATTGATTTTTTAATTGAACTATCTAAAAAAAATAATTTGATTTTGCTAACTGATCCTGATTTTGTTGGAAAAAAATTGAGAGAAGTCATTTCTAAAAGAATCCCTAATATTAAACATGCATATATTACTAGAGAGCAAGGTACAAGAAATTATGAAAATGGAAGAAAAAACATCGGAATTGAAAATGCATCTAACGAGTCAATAATACTTGCATTATCAAATGTTATAAAGCCTACGTATAATAATAAAATCATTAACAACAATGAATATATTTTTACAACTCAAGATTTAATTGAGTATAATTTGAGTATTGGTGAAAATTCAAAGGATAATCGACAAAAATTAGGTAATTATCTAAACATCGGTTATCATAATTCTAAACAATTATTGAAAATTTTAAACTGTCTATCTATAACAAAAAATGAATTCATTGAAATTATGAATAATATTAATCACAAAGGATAAATTTAATAAAAAACTAGTCTACTTGTTAAAGACTAGTTTTTATTTTTATTTTACATTAATTCACACAATTCTTTTTTTAATTTTAAAAATGCTCTAGCTCTATGACTTACACTCTTTTTTTCACTTTGAGTAGCTTCACCAAAACTTTTTTCTAAATCAAATGAATAAAATATCGGATCATAACCAAAGCCATTACTTCCATGTCTTTCACTCAATACATATCCATCAACTTCTCCTCTAAAAGATTTAACATCACCATTAGGATATGCTATGCTAACAACTGAAACAAATTTGGCTTTTCTTGCCTCTATATCATCGTAATATTTTAATTCTTCTAAAATTTTATCAATATTCTTATTATCATCTGCATACTCACCTGAATATCTTGCTGAATATACACCAGGTCTTCCGTCAAGCACATCTACACACAAACCAGAATCATCAGATATTACAATCATATTTAAAAAATTAGAAATTTCCAAAGCTTTTTTTTGAGAATTTCCTTCAAATGTTTTTTCAGTTTCTTCAACTTCAGGAATTATAATACCATCTAGTATTGATTTTACTGTTATATTTAAATCACTAACTAATGCTTTAAATTCCTCTATTTTATTTCTATTTCCTGTTGCTAAAAAAATTTCCTCCATACGCATTCCCCTTAATAAATAATTTTAGTATGTCTGTGCTCTTCATATAGCTTATATTATTAGGTATTCTTCTAAAAAAGCTTCGAATAATTTCCAATTAGATATTATATCTTCTGTTTCTAATTCATTTTCATATGCCATCTCCAAAACTTCCTTACCATATTTATTTTCTAATTCATTTAATTTCATTTCAAATTTATTGGAAATCTTTATTTCAAGCAAGGTTATTAAATTTTCCATGAAAGTTTTTCCAGTTTTACCGCCATTTTTTTGTATCAAAAATAAATTTTTAATACTCCTCTTATTAAAATATTGAATTTTATTTTCTAACATAGCTATTATTTTCTGTTTATCAATAGATTTTTCAAAATTCTCATTATTTTTTATCTCAATATTATTGATTTCTATATCTCCTAAGCATTCTTTTATTAAGCTATAAAACATTAAATTCGACATTTCTCTAGAAAAATAAAATGTTTCTAATTTATATTTCATATTTATTAAAAAATTTTTTTCACCCATTCTCTTGATATTTTTTTTATCTAACTCATTTAATTCTATTAGTTTCTTTAGTAATTTATTATTATTCATTGAATCCTCTTTTTCATTTTTTATTTACTATTCTCTTTATTTTTTTTCTAGATATTGTTTTTCGATGAAAATTTCTAGATAAAATGCTTATATTACCATCTATTTCTAACATAGCTAAATCAACATCTAAAAAACTATCTACACCATGTTCCCTCACTGCTTCTTTTAACTCTCCTATACTTATTCCACATTTATTTAAATTTTTATCTTGAACATTTCCTTTATATATCAATAAAATTGGATTCCCTTGAATAAATTCATTTATTTTTTTATTCTTAAATGTAACTTTTTTTAAAATAAAATTAATAACAAATAGAGTTGTTGCTGCTGTAATTCCACCATAAACTGTACTATTTGTTCCAACCATTGCATTTTGAACTGAATTACTTAATAAGAGTATAAACACCAAATCAATCGTTGATAATTGAGCTAATTCTTTTCTTCCAAAAAATTTTAATGCTACAAGTATAAATATATATATTATTGATGTTGATGCTATAATTTTAAGAATCGACTCTATCATTTCCTACTCCTTTAATTATCAACTTACATTTCTTTATTTTCAATTTTAGAATAATATTCATATTTTTTCAATATAATATCCCTAATCTTCTCATCAATGACTTTTTTTTCATCATTAGATAAATTAATAGTTTCAACTGGTTTACTAATTACCATCTTTATATTTTTATTAGGTTTTATTCTTAAACTCTTTCTAGATTGAACACTATAAGTTCCAATTAATGTAACGGGAATAATCTTAGCACCTGTATCAGTTGCAAGTTTAAAACTCCCTTTTTTAAATTCTTGTATTTCACCATTAAAACTTCTACTTCCTTCAGGAAAAATAACGTACGAATGACCTTTTTTTATTTTTTCTATCGCCTCTTTCATATCTTTCATTCCTTGACGAGGATTTTTTCTATCTAAAAATATACAGTCAAAAGACCTCATCCATCTACCTATTAATGGCCATTTTTTCATTTCTTTTTTTGCAACAAATGAAAAAAACATAGGAAAATATCCTATAAGTACTGGAATATCTATATTACTCTGATGATTTGAAATTAATATCACTGCTTCTCCTGTTGACTTTATTTTTTCGATATCTTCTAAACTATCATCATATATAACGTTAACTTTACTTCCAGATGCCCAAACTATATTTTTACCCCACGTTTTGGCAATTCTACTAGAATATTTATATCTTTTTTCACTACCCATAAACCATAATGCTGGATATCTAAAAACCATTCCGTACAGAAATGTTCCTACTAATATAATATGATACCATATTGTTCTAATCATATGTCACCTCTTTTTTCATTTAATCTCTTTCATTCAACATCTTTAAGTTCTTTCAACTTAGCAAAAATTTTATCAAGTTTAAATCCCTGTCTTAAAAGGTATTCAATTAATTTTTTTTCTTCTTTTTTATTTGATTTCATTATTGCTTTCTCAAGTTTTTTATTATCTATATCATCAGCTTCTTCAATTATTAAATATGCTTCTTCTATCGTATTTCTAGTCAATCCTTTACTCATAAGTTCCGCGACTATTCGTTGATATCCATATTTACTATTCCTAATAAAATTAATAGCGTAATCAAAATCATTAACATATCCGAGCTGTTCCAATTTATCAACTGCTTTGTCAACCATTTTTTTATTTATAAATTTTTCATTTAGTTTATTTTGTAAATTTTTTTTAGTTCTATCTTTTATTGAAAGTAAAAATAATCCTTTTGCAAGTGCAGCCTCATAAGATATATCATCATATTTTATACTGATATCATCTCCTTCTTTTAACGAAAACATACTTTTTATATCTGGTGATATATCAATTACTTCATTATTATCTTCAAGGTATATTTTATTCTTCTGAATTTTGAGTATTTTCATTATCATCACTTATAATATCAGGTTTAATAATTTTTAAAACATCAGCTTCTATTCTCTCATATAACTCTTTATTTTCTGCTAATGCTTTTTCTACATTTACCCTACCTTGGCCTAATCTTTCATCACCATAACTAAACCATGCCCCACTCTTAGCGACTATATCATTTGCAATTGCAATATCCATGATTTCTCCAATTTTAGATATACCAGTACCATACATTATATTAAATCTAGCTTCTTTAAATGGAGGTGCTACTTTATTTTTAGTTACTTTAACTGAGACTTCATTACCTATATTCTCATCTCCTTGTTTTACAGAACCTACTCTTTTCACTTCCATTCTAACAGTTGAAAAAAACTTTAATGCTCTTCCACCAGATGTAGTAGTTTGAACACCAGGTGTAAATGAAAATCCACCTATTTTTTCTCTTATTTGATTTATAAAAATCATTGATGTATTTGACTTTGATATACTCCCTGTCAATTTTCTCAATGCTTTAGACATCAGTCTAGCTTGAAGACCCATTTGCTGATCCCCCATTTCACCTTCTATTTCAGCTTTTGGAACCAATGCTGCGACTGAGTCTATAACTATTACATCTAATGCTCCACTTCTTATTAACATATCAGCTATTTCAAGTGCTTGCTCTCCAGTATCTGGTTGTGATATTAGAAGTTCATCTATATTTACTCCTAATGCTTTTGCATATATTGGATCTAATGCGTGTTCTGCATCAATAAAAGCTGCTATTCCACCTTTTTTTTGTGCTTCAGCTATTATATGAAGTGCTATTGTTGTTTTTCCTGAAGATTCTGCTCCATAAACTTCTATTATTCTTCCTCTTGGCACTCCTCCTATACCCAATGCAATGTCCAAATTTAAGCTCCCAGTTGAAATTACTTGAACATTCATTTTATTGTTTTCACCTAATTTCATTATTGAACCTTCACCATACTCTTTTTGAATTTGTTTCATTGCTAAATCAAGAGATTTATCTTTCTCTGTCATATTTTTTGTTTCTTTTATTTCTTCTGATTTTTTTCTAGCCATTTGCTATTTCTCCTTTCATTATTTTCCCCTTTTTATAATATTCACTAAGTTAGACTACATCCTCAATTAACGGTTCACCCCCTATCTTGTACGAGTATTATATCATAAATTTTATTTAATAAAAAATAAAAAAAGAAGTTCTATAATTTTTTTATATAAAACTTCTAATTATTCCTTGTTATCTCTAATTTTTTATTTATTAGTCTTATTTGATTTTGCTTCCTCATCTTTTATTTGTTGTAGAACAGAATCTGCTTCTTTTACTCCATTTTTTGATGCTTCATTTAATAGGCTTTTTGCTTCTTCTACTTTATTTAAATTATAATAAACTATAGCTAATGTAACTTTTGACGTATTATCTTTATCCTCATTTATTGCTTTTCTTAAATATTTCTCTGCCAAGTTTATATTTCCTGCTTCAGCAAAATAAATACCTAAATTCTTATTTACTGATAATGGTTGTATTGATTTAATTTCTGAAATCATATTTGTTACAAGATTTTGATTGTTTTTTGTCTCATATAACTCAAGCAATATAACTCTAGCTTCTAAATTTTTATTATCTTTAGTTTCTATTGCTATAGCTTTTTTTAATGTTGCTTCAGCATTATCATAATCTTGAGTATCTAGATAGAATATAGCCAGTACTTTAAGTGCTTCTGGATTTTTCCACTCTGTCTTTTCATTCATCATAATAAAATACTTTTTAGCTTCTTCTTTGTTTCCGTTTGCTATTGCAATTTGACCTAGTCTAAGAGCAGTTTCAGCAACTTGTTTTGATGTATCATTTTTCATTGCTTGTAAAAAATAATACTGAGATTTTGTCAGATTATTTTTTGTTATATAATACTCACCCAGATTATTATTTAAAAATGTAAGTTGGTCTTTATCAAGACTTTGTGAAACTATCTTATATTTTGATTCTGCTTTATCTTCTTGATTTGTTTCCAAATAATAAGTAATCAAATCTGTTAAATATCCTGAATCTGTATTATTAGTTCTTTTATTTACTTCTAACAAAGCTTTTTCAGCATTAGTTAAATCTTTTTGTTGAAAATAGACATTTGCTAATTTATATAATGATTCAAGTGCTTCTGGTGTCTTGTTTGTTGCATCACTTGTAGCATCTAGCAAATATTTTTTAGCTGTTTCATAATCTTTTTTCGCTGCATAGTAAGATCCTAGTTGATAGTTTGCTTTTACTGCATATTGTTTATCTGACCCTTTAGATATTGCATCCAACGCTTTAACACTCTCATCATATTTTTTGTCTTGTGCTAATTTTTGAGCTGCCTCATAATCTTCTTTTGCTCCTGAAAATCCAATACTTGTAACCACTAATGCAAGTATAAATATAATTTTTTTCATTTTTCCTCCTAATTTTTTTAGTAAACTATTAATTGTTTATTTATAATTTTTCCTTTTCCCAAAATTTCTAAGTCTATCTGTCCACCCTTACTATCTAAAAGCATTTTTTCATATTCTTGCTTTGTTAGTATTTTACTATCATTGATTTTAATTATTATATCATTTGGTAAAACATCTTCTTTATACGCATCTGAATCTTTTCTAATTGATAAAATTTCTACTCCATAATTACTTTCTATTTCTTTTCTTTTTTCAACTGAAAGTTCTTCAACAAGTAGACCTAAACCATTTAACTTAACTTTATTTAAAAATAAAATATTATATGTATAATAATCTTTATAAATATAAACCCATTCACCTCTATCACAGTCTTCAAAAATACTTCTACTATTATAACAACGATTTCTTCTAGCAAAAGGATCCCACTCCATAGAAGCTTTTTGATTTTTAAATTGTTCTGAATATATCACTAGTTCTGAACCTATTTTTTTAGCTTGAGATTTCATGCTTGATGTTGATATTTCAAAACTTTCAAAATCAGAGTATCCTAAAATTTCATATCCTTCTGAAAATAAATTTCTATAGTCATTATCTATATTATCAGATTTTAATATTTGAATATCTTTTTTTTCTAAATTTTTATTAATTAAATTTTGCTTTGATGTTTTATATTTTTCTGCAACAGGATTCATTCCAAAGTTTAAAACTCCTATAAATACCAATAACAATAGCCTTATTTTCATGATTTTCACCACTTCTATATAAATAATTTATTATTTTCTTAAATCCTGGACTATTTCTGTTTTTGAAGCTGTTTTTTCATCTACTGTTTTTATTATTTTTGCTGGCATACCAGCAACAACTACTCCTGCTGGTACATTTTCTGTTACAACTGCTCCAGCTGCAATGACAGAACCATTGCCAACTCTTACTCCCTCTAATACTACAGCATTAGCACCGATAACTACATTATCTTCTATTATTACAGGATCTGCTGAAGGTGGTTCTATTACTCCTGCTATAACTGAACCTGCTCCAATATGACAATTTTTTCCAACTTTTGCTCTACCTCCTAATACAACATTCATATCTATCATTGTTCCATCACCTATTTCAGCTCCTATATTTATAACAGCACCCATCATTATTATTGCTTTACTTCCTATTGTCACTTTATCTCTTATTAGTGCACCTGGTTCAATTCTTGCATCTATATTCTTTATGTCAAGCAAAGGAACTCCTGAATTCCTTCTATCATTTTCAATGTGATAATTTGAAATACCATTTTCATTAATTATACGTTTTACTGTTTCCCAATCTCCAAAAACTACTTTTAACCCATCTTTTCCAATAACAGTAGCATCATATGATTCTTTTATTACTTCATCTGTAAATAACTTTACTGGTGTTGTTTTTTTTGCATTTGCTATAAATTGTATTATTTCCATTGATTTTTCTAATTCTGTCATTTATATTCCTCCACAATAGTTTTGGTTGTGTAAACTACACACCTGTTTTTCTATTTATTTTGTTACATTATTACCTGTTTTTATTGACTTAAATATGTTTTTGTAAAAAAAATTGTGATACCCCTCTATTTATTGTATAATTATTTACTCAAATAACCAAAAAAGGAGTGATATCACATGGCTAT
>RRZU011757758.1_pt1 | contig 10967 bp, 10 predicted proteins | sample 2165561 | NCBI WGS metagenome assembly RRZU01 (sample SAMN10456909, study PRJNA506462) | wastewater metagenome | isolation source: wastewater sludge | place: USA: Moscow, Idaho | reverse complement strand
TTATAATCGTTCAAAGACAGATTCTATCAAAACTACAATCACAAAAGATAACTGTAAAACATTCAAAGATCTTCTTCAGGAAGACAACAAAGAATTAATCACATCAGTGATTGATCAGCCTACATACAATAAGTTGATGAAAGCTTTCCACAATAAACAAGAAGAATTTGAAACAAATAAAAAATCCTTAGGCCATTATGGCTTAGGTGCTTATATCAATGATAGTAAAGTATCTCTTGTAGTTTACCCGGGAAATAAGTACCAATCACAATTTAAAGCACAAACAGAAGGAAACCATTCTCTTGCTCGTTAACGAGTATTCCTCAGGGAAGTATGCATAATGCATGCTTCCCTTTTTTTAACTCCAATTACAGTCATTGTACTGTTTTATATAGATTCTCTCATGGCATATATATGTCTTTTTTTATTTAGTGGAAAGGGAAACAAGATGAATATTGTAAGAAGAATAGGTGCTGTTCTATTATCATTGCTTATGATAGTAGGGATCACTACACAAAGTGTCAATGCAGCATCCTATAAAATGGAATGGCATGGTAAATCTACTGCATATGGCAGTACTGTAGGTAATTTCACAATCGATGGAAGAAGAGCCTGGTGTATAGAACATAAGAAAACAACTCCATCGAATCAGACAATGTCAGGTGATTTTTATACAAGCACAGAACCTAAATATGCGAACATACGTAAGATTATGTATTATGGATGGTTTGGTTATCAGACATGGGATGGTATGAATGGATTAAATGATGATGAAAAGAATGTCATTATGTCCATGGCACTCTCTCATGCTTATTCTAATACAACACTTAAAAAAGGTAAGATTGCTGATTTCTATAATTATGCAACTTCTAAACCTGATCCTTTGAATCAGAATAATCTTTTATTTAGTAAGAATGAGTTAAGTACTTACTATGATCAAAATGCGAGAGTACAGAAATCAGAATCAGTCAGACTCAATGGTCCTAATGGATATCATATCACAATTAGTACTGGTACAAATAAAGCAAAGGTCGTCAATGAAACAAGAAACCAGTCAGGTGAAACAGTAGATATCTATGGTGGAGATACAATGCATTATGAAGCAGATGCGACTTATACAGGACCAGTCTATTCTGGTTATAAGTCAGGAGGTTTCACTTTTGCGCCATTAATTATTCATAATGGCAATAATAAATACCAGCATATTAGTACTTGGTATACACTTCCTCCAGAAGTCACTACATTTGCGAATGCACAGTTCCAGGCAGTGATTGGAAGATTAAAGCTTAGAAAGACAGATGTAGGTGGAAAACTATTAGATGGTGCCATATTCCATGTGACTGGTAATAACTTTGATCAGGATGTGACAGTCACTAATGGTGAAATAGTACTTGATAACTTATTAGTAGGTGAATATACCATTACTGAAAAGAATGCCCCTCATGGATATTTAGTGAATACAGCAACATTTAGCACAACAGTTAATCCAGGAGAAACATCAGAAGTCACTATTACTGATGAAGCCCCTACAGGACAAATTCTTATAAAGAAATCTGATGCAGATGGACTTGTACAAGGTGAAGCGTCATTAGAAGGTGCTGAATATACAGTATATAACTCAGAAAATAAAGAAGTAGGTAAAATCATGACTGATAAGACAGGTCGTGGTCAATTAAATAATCTTGTATTAGGTATTTATACAGTAAAAGAAACAAAAGCACCTGTAGGTTATAACTTAGATCCTCAAACTTATACAGTAGAACTTACTTACAAGGATCAGACAACTTCTATTGTATGGAATCATGTCGAATCTCAAGATAAAGTAAAAGTAGGACAGATTGAAATACTAAAGACTGATACAAATAATCATCCATTAAAGGGTGGAGAATTTGGTATTTATGCGAATAATGATATGTATATCGGTCATACCCTTTATAAGAAAGGTCAGCTTGTGATGTCTATTAAGACAAATGACAAAGGTATCGCAAAATCTGGTAATTTACCATATGGTTCATATTATGTAAAAGAATTATCTGCACCAGATCAAGAAGATGGTAATAAAGAAAACTTTGTCTTATCTGATGAAACACAATATGTTAAGATCACTGGCGATAAGCTGTTCTCTGTGACTTTTGTAGATACGACTGTTACTGCATCTAAGAAAGATATTGCAGGTACAGATGAAATCAAAGGTGCAAAGATGCAGGTCACAGATATGAATGGAAAGATTATTGATACATGGACTTCTACTAATAAACCTCATTCAATCAAAGGATTAACTGAAGGACATGACTATATCTTAACTGAAATCACAGCACCTAATGGCTTTGTGAAAGCTGAATCTATTAAGTTTACTGTATCTAAAGAAAAGAAGAATCAAGCAGTTGTAATGAAAGATAAACAGGTTAAGATTTCTAAGACAGATTTAACTGGTGAGAAGGAAGTAGTAGGTGCTCATCTAGAAGTAAGAGATGAATTGAATAAAGTTGTAGATTCATGGACTTCTAGTGAAGAAGCACATTATGTAAGTGGACTTGAAGAAGGAAAGAAATATACACTTATTGAAACAACAGCCCCAGACGGTTATATTAAGGCTGAATCTATCACATTCACTGTATCTAATGAGAAGAAGAATGAAGCATATGTAATGAAGGATGGACAAATCACAGTTTCAAAAACTACAATTACAGGTAAAGAAGAATTAGAAGGCGCACAACTGGAAGTAAGAGATGAATCAAATAATGTAGTAGATTCATGGACTTCTACTCATGTTCCTCATTATGTCAGTGGACTAAAAGAAGGTCAAACTTATACACTTATTGAAACAACAGCACCTGATGGTTATGCGAAAGCAGAATCTATCACATTTACAGTGTCTAATGAGAACAAAACAGTAGTCATGAAGGATGCTGAAATTATTATTAATAAGGTAGATGAAGAAACAGAAGAACCTGTATTAGATGCCCAGTTCTCTGTATTTGATATGGAAGGAAATCTCATTGATCAGTGGATTACTGATGGTAAAGCTCATGCAGTGAGTCATCTAGAAGCAGGTAAAGAATATATTCTTAAGGAAACAAAGACACCTAGAGGATATCAAACAGTAACAGATACTACATTCACTGTTTCTGGGGAAGAAGATTTATCTTTAGAAATCAAAGAAAAGCCAATATTAGTGAATATCCAGGTGAATAAGGTGGATGCAAAGACAAAACAATTAATCAAAGATAAAGACTTTGAATTCACACTTTACAAAGACCCTGATTGTATTTATAGTATGGTTGCTGCCTCATCAAAAGATGGTAGCGCAACATTTAAAGATTTAAGATATGGTACATATTATATCAAAGAAACAAAAGCACCATTTGGCTACCACTTATCTACAGAAGTCAAGAAGGTTGTCATTGATGAAAATGTGAAGGGTAATACATATACATTTGATTATGAGAATACACCAATAGAAATCATTCAAACAGGTGATCCAACAAATCTATTAATGATAATTGGTTTAGGTTTAGTCTCAATGATTTCTATTATTTTCATTCTTATTAAGAAAGAAAGCTAATATTTAGGACTGGAGAAATCTCTCTCCAGTCTTTTTCTATTAATATGACTTTTTATTATTGAGACCTTCCTATATAATGGGAAATTAAGGAGGGTGGAACTATGAAAATGGTATTTTGTGATATAGATGGAACTCTTTATCGTGAAAATGAACAGATCTCACCTTTAAACAAAGAAGCCTTAACACGTTTTCGTGATGCAGGCGGTCAAGTTGTTTATTGTACAGGACGTCATATATTAGAAATGAATAAAATCCTTGAGCAGGATGGTTATCCTTTTGATTATCTTGTTTTAAACAATGGTGGGGCAATCCTTGATTCCAATAAAGAAACTCTCTATGAGAAACATATAGAACAATCAATTGGACTTGACATTCTACAATGGGGAGTAGATGCCAATATGTTTGTGCATATGTGTGATGGAAAGAATAGTTATGGTTGTTTTAATCATCAATCTTTTGCACATAGTGATATGGGAAATATACCTATTCCTGACGACTATATGACATTAATGAAGAAAAGTCCTTCATTTCAAATCATTAGCTTAAATCAGGAAGATAATCAGACTGATAGAATTAATATCATTAAGAAAAGAATTGAAGACAAATATGGTGATGATGTTGAATGTCATCCTAATCTTTATTTCCTAGATATTGTTCCTAACAACTGTTCTAAAGGGAGTGGTGTCACTTATCTCAAGGACAAAACAAATGCGATAACCTATACAATAGGTGATTCATGGAATGACCTTTCAATGATTGAAGCAGGAGATCATGGCTGTACATTTAATTATGCACATGATGATATTCAAGAAAAAGCAGATCATATTTATAGTTATGTCTATGAAATGATCGATGATATACTAGGGGGTAAAATATAGTGAGCTGGAGAAATAATTTAAGAGATGTAGAACCTTATGTGGCTGGTGAACAGCCTAAGATGTCTAATCTTATCAAACTAAACACAAATGAAAATCCATATGAACCAGGAGAAAAAGTCAAAGAAGCGATTCAATCTTTTGATCCATTTAAACTAAGACTCTATCCTGATGCAGATGCATCAAAGCTTAAACATTTAATTGCAGAGTATCATGGATTAGAAGATGATCAGGTCTTTTTAGGTAACGGAAGTGATGAAGTTCTCGCCTTAACATTCTTAACATGCTTTAACGGACAGAATCCTATTCTTTTCCCAGATATTACTTATTCTTTCTATCCTGTTTATTGTGAATTGTTTAATATTGATTATAAGACAGTGGCACTTGATGATGCATTTAAGATTAAGAAAGAAGATTATTTTAATAAGAATGGTGGAATTATCTTCCCTAATCCAAATGCGCCAACAGGTGAACTTATGTCTGTAGATGATATCGAAGATATTATCAAACATAATCCTGAGAGTGTTGTTGTGATTGATGAAGCCTATATTGATTTTGGTGGAGAAACAGTCATGCCACTCTTAAAGAAATATGATAACTTACTTGTGATTCATACATTCTCTAAATTCCGTTCACTTGCAGGTAGTAGACTTGGTGTAGCTTTAGGTAATAAAGAGCTTGTATCACATTTATATGATGTAAAGAATTCATTCAACTCATATCCAATTGATGCACTCGCTCAGGTGATTGGCGAAGCTTCTATTCAAGACAGTGAAGTGATTAAAGAACATGCGAAAAAGATTATCGCAACACGTGAACGTACTAAAAAAGCCCTTAAAGAAATGGGCTTTACTATGACTGACAGTTATTCTAATTTCATCTTTATTCATCATGATGATTATGATGCAGAACATATTTTTAAAGAATTAAGAAAGAAACATATTATTGTAAGATATTTCAATGCCCCACGTATTAATCAATACTTACGTGTCACTATTGGAAACGATGAAGAAATGGATGCATTCCTAGAAGCTGTCAAAGAAATTATTCAAGCATCTTAAACACATAAGGAAACAATTAATGATATGATAAATACAGATAACGTACTTCTATTTGATCTAGATGGAACAGTACTTAATACCGATGAATTGATCTTCCAGTCATTCAGATATACTTTTAAAAAGCTTCTTCCTGATTACACATTATCAGAAGAAGAGCTTCTCTCATTCTTAGGACCACCTTTAAGAGATTCATTTGCACGTTTCTTTTCAGGTGATCAGGTAGATGAAGCAGTACAAATCTATCGTGCTTATAATCATGAGAAGCATAATGATTATGTTACTCTATACCCTCATGAAACAGAAGTATTAAAAAAACTTCATGAGAAAGGAATAAGAATGGCTGTTGTGACTACAAAATTCAAGGATGCGGCTGTATATGGATTAAAGTGTGCACACTTGGATCAGTATTTTGAAATAGTCATTGGAAGTGATGAAGTCACACATGGGAAACCTCATCCAGAAGCAGTATTGACTGCAATGAAGAAAATGAATGTGAATAAAGGTTATATGATTGGCGATAATGTGACTGATATTCAAGCAGGTAAGAATGCTGGTATTAAGACTATAGGAGTCACTTGGTCTTTAAAAGGCACAGAGGGGCTTCTTGATGAACATCCAGATTATATGATGGAGTCATATGATGACTTATATGATTATCTAGAAAGGATGTAATTATGAAAGATATTATAATTATTGGTGGTGGGCCAGCAGGACTCACTGCTGCACTCTATGCAAGTCGTGCAGGTGCTGATGTGACTATTATTGAATCAGGTGCACCAGGTGGTAAATTAAACTTAACAGCTCACATCGAAAACTATCCAGGAATAAAAGAGATGATGGGTCCTCAGCTTGCATATGATATGTATGAACAGGCTCTTAACTTCGGTGCCCAGTTAAAGATGACAGAAGTGAAATCTATTGTAGATGAAGGTGACTATAAGAAGGTTATTACTTCTAAAGAAGAACTAGAAGCTCGCGTAGTGATCATTGCGACAGGAACTAAAGAAAGAAAAATGGGACTACACTTAGAAGATGAAATGACAGGTAAAGGTATTTCTTATTGTGCTGTTTGTGATGGACCATTCTTTAGAGGAAAAGAAGTTGCTGTCATTGGTGGAGGCAATAGTGCGATTGAAGAATCAATCTATCTTGCTGGTATTACAGAAAAGGTTCATATTATTATGAGACGTGATGTCTTCCGTGCAGATGATTATCTAGTGAAGAAAGCACTTAATAATGAAAAAATTGAATTCCATTTCAAGAAGAAGCCACATGCTTTAATTGTAGAAGATGATACATTAAAAGGCTTAGAACTAGAAGATAGTGATACAAAAGAACTAGAAAACCTTTATGTACAGGGTATTTTCCCATTTATTGGTTTAGATCCAGTCACTGATTTTGTGAAGGATTTAGGCATCACAAATGAACAGGGTTATATTGATGTTGATGAACATATGGAAACAAAAATTCCTGGAATATTTGCGATTGGTGATGTCAGAACAAAGACATTAAGACAGGTTGTCACAGCTGCAAATGATGGTGCAATTGCTGGACAATATGCTGCTAAGCTTGTTGAAGAGAACTAATGATAGTTCTCTTTTTGAATGCTTTATACCCTTATGATTGTATGTTATAATAGATGAGGTTGAGGAGGATATAAGTCTATGAAGAATGTAGAAGTTGTATTAGTTACAGGTATGTCAGGTGCAGGTAAATCTACTGCCATGGCTATATTTGAAAATATGGGATATTATTGTATCGATAACTATCCAGTTGCACTACTTGAACAGTTTGGAGATTATTTATTAGATGAAACTTTAGGTGGCAAGATTGCGATGGGAATCTATCTAGGAGATGCACTTCAGGCAATTCGTGAATTAACGAATATGGATTGGATCAATTTGACTGTTGTATTCTTAGATTGTGAAAATATGGAAATCTTAAAGCGTTATAAGCAGACAAGACGTTCTCATCCAATGATGATTATGAATAAAGCCAATACACTTTATGACTCTATTGAATTAGAACGCCAGGAATATGAACAAATTAAGACACAGGCTGATTTAATCATTGATACAACTCTATTAAAGCGTACAGCTTTACAAGATAGACTAGAAGCATCTTTCTATCATGAAACAGGAGAAGTATTCCGTGTTTCTTTTGTATCATTTGGATATAAGTTTGGTATTCCTAAGGATGCTGATTTACTTCTTGATGTAAGATTCCTACCAAACCCTTTCTATATTCCTGAACTTAGAAATAAGACAGGAAATGATAAGGAAGTCTATGACTATGTTATGGAAAAACCTGAAACTCAGGAATTTATTAAAAGGACTTTGTCTTACTATGATTATTTATTGAAAGAATATGAAAAAGAAGGAAAAATGCAATTGATTGTCGGTATTGGCTGTACAGGTGGCCAGCACCGTTCTGTCACATTAACTAATTTCCTTGCAGACCATTATAAGAAATATTATAAAGTATATAAGTGGCATCGTGATGCTGACCACTAGAGGATGTGAAAAGAAATGTTGTCGTTTTCAAGAAAAGTAAAGGAAGAGATCGTATTTAATGAGTTTGATCATGACTGTTCAAAAGCGATTCTTTGTGCGTTATTAAAAACCAATGGAACACTGATGTTAGGACAGGGACTCTCTCTCCTGATCCGTACAGAAAACGCAAAAATAGCGTCAAAGATGCATAAACTTCTTAAAGAACTTTATGCACCTTCAATTGAATTTAAAGTAAAAAAGATGATGAAGCTTAAGAAGAATAATGTTTATCTTCTTAAGGTTTCAAAGGCAAGAGAAATACTAGAAGATCTTCATTTATTAGAAGGTCTAGGATTTACGATGTTACCTTCTGATGAGATTTTATATGATGATCGCACAAGAAGAGCTTATCTTGCAGGTATATTTCTTGCAAGTGGATCAGTCAATAACCCCGATACATCTAATTATCATTTAGAGATGAGTGTACAGGATGAACCTCTTGCACAATATATTGAAACTATGTTGAATAGCTATGGTTTAAATGCGCATGTGATCAAGAGACGTAATCGTTATGTTATCTATATGAAATCTGCAGAAAGAATAGGAGACTTCTTACGTGCTATAGGTGCTTCTACTTCTGTTATGGAATTTGAAACAACACGTATTGACCGTTCTATGGCTAATACTGTCAATAGATGGAATAATTGCGATATTGCGAATGAAATGAAGGCTATGACAGCGAGTGCAAAACAGATTGAAGATATTGCTTATGTGATTGATAAAGCAGGCATAGAAATTCTAGATTCTAAAACTGCGGATGTAGCACAGATTCGTTTAGAAAACCCAGAACTTACACTTAATGAACTAGCAGATGTGTATTTTAATAAGACAGGTCAGACAATTTCTAAATCTGGTCTTCACCATCGTTTTAAGAAAATCAAAGAAGAAGCTGCACGTCTTCGTCAGATGGAGGAAGAATAATGACTGTCACAGAAAGATTTGGAATGCGTATTAAGGAATTAAGAATGCAGCAGGGAATCTCTCAAGAAGAACTAGGATTTAGATGTCATCTTTCTAAGAATTATATTTCTGATGTAGAAAGAGGTACTAGAAATGTGAGTCTTAAAGCCATTGATCAATTTGCGAAGGGCTTAGGTATTGCTCTTAAAGACCTTTTTAACTACTAATATGTGAAATTTTAGAAGATGTCTAAGGCATCTTCTATTTTTTGTTTGAAATTGGTATAATTTCTGTGAGTTCATCATTTGTTTACAATAGAAACATATAATGACGACACTTAAAGGAGAAAAAATATATGGATGCACTAATCTATTTTATAATTATATTTCTAGTTTTATCTGTATTCTTAAACATTATTGCTTATGCATGGCCTTTCTTATTGATCATGTTTATTGTTTATGAAATCTGGAAATATTTTAAATTAAAGAAAATCAGAAAACAGTATGAAGAAGCACAATCACAATATTCATCTCAATATCAATCTCAGTCTTCATCACGTAATGATAATCCTGATATCATTGATGTAGAATATAAGGTTGTAGATGAAGAAAAGACTGGAGATGACAACTAAATGATTTGTCCTACATGTCATAAAGAAATCCCAGAAGGGTCACATTTCTGTCCCTATTGTGGTACACCGCTAGATGATAAATGTCCTCATTGTGGTCATCAGAACATTCCTCATGCGAAGTTCTGTTCTTATTGTGGAAAACCATTAGGAGCTGCTTCAACATCACGTCGTCCTCAAGGGTCTTTTATTCCTACATCACGTATTTATCATGAAGAAGAAAAAACATATGAACCGGAAAAGGTATCACGTAAGATTAACTGGAAAGTAGTTATTATATCAGTACTTGTCTTAATACTTGCGACTACCGGTGCACAGTATTATTTGAATCATTCTGATAATATTAAATGGGCAGATGGTAATTCGAGCACTTCAGAAGAAATGAATTCTGTAATTAAACTAAAGAAGACAACAGAAATTGAACAATATTCTAATTTATCTAATGATGGAACTGTCGCAGCCAATGATCACTATATCTTCATGTCTAATGCATCTAACAAATTAGTGAAATTAGATAAAGATATGAATGTTGTAAAGACATATGATATCAAGTATGCAACTTATTTAAATCTGGTCGGAGAAAAGCTTTATTATACAGATAAAGATCATCATATCTGTGTTCTTGATACAAAGACAGAAAAGTCTGAAACATTACAGGATGTTTCAGCATTCTATATGACTTATCATGATAATAAGCTCTATTATCAGAATGATAGTGATAATGAAAGTTTATATGTTTATGATATTTCAGATAAAACATCTACTAAACTTTTAGATGAACATATCTACAATATGAACTTTAATGGAGATATTATTTATCTAACTGGTAAGAGTTCTATTATTTCTTATAATATGACTACTAAAGCCACAGATGCTATTTATAATGAACAAGTTTATGGTTCGGTCTATAGAGATGGTTACCTATATTTCACTACACCTAAAATGACAATTGGTAGAGTGAATGTGCAAACAAAAGAATCCCAGATTATTTTAAATGATATTGGTTATTCTATGTTTGTGGTGAGTGATGAAGCAATCTATTATGTTGGTAATGATGTAAAGATGTATCGTCTAGATTTTGAAAAGAAAGAACCAACTGCAGTATATCAATTCCAGTCACATCGTATCGGTGGTATGCAGATTGTGAATGATCATCTATTTGTGAAAGATAATCAGGATTGGAAAGTTGTAAACACTTCTAATACAAAGTATGCAGTGATATTTGATAATTAGGCACTGATTCACTTCAGTGTCTTTTTTTGTATATAAGATTTATGCTATAATGGGTGGGTAAAAAATGGAGATGATTATATGTTAATAAGCGAAATTATTGAGGCAACAAACGGAAAACTCTTAAATGGTCACTTAGATGACCAGGTGAATGGC
>RRZU010574765.1_pt1 | contig 10967 bp, 7 predicted proteins | sample 2165561 | NCBI WGS metagenome assembly RRZU01 (sample SAMN10456909, study PRJNA506462) | wastewater metagenome | isolation source: wastewater sludge | place: USA: Moscow, Idaho | reverse complement strand
TGAAAATACTCGTTTAACAGACCCTAGACGAGTCAAAAAATTGATAGCAGTGCTAGCTATCGGTTTCTGTTGGTGCTATTTAACAGGTGAATGGCAACATGATCGGAAAAAAGCGATAAAAATAAAGAAGCATGGACGACTTTCAGTAAGTTTATTTCGCTACGGTTTGGACTATGTTCAAATGGCTATTCTACGTATGATTGGTTTTGGAAAAAAAGAAGAATTTAAGAAAGCACTAGCAATTTTAAGAAAGAAAAAGCCTGATAGGACAAGGATCCTATGAAATTTGTCGTGTACAGAGAATATTGATATATGAGTAAAATATAGTCAGCATACTTTTTGAAATATCTCCAAAGAATAAAAAAATCCCTTAAGCCGAGTTCTGAGGGATAAAAACTGATGATGGAGCAAAATTATTAACTATTTATGCGTTATTAAAAATGTTTTGATTTTCTTGATTACAGTTGAGCGAGCATTTTGGGTTAGGAAGTGTTGTGGCAGATGTAATAGACTATGATAATGGCCATATTTACGTCGATCTCGATCTTTTGAGGCAATATAATCATGTATAGATTGAAAAATAGACCGATTAGGTGCCCATAAAACAAGCCCTTTATACTCAATACAATAATAAGCTTCCTGGGACCATTGTAGGTGATGTTTTCTTTTGGTGAGACAGTGTATGCATGTCACTGTGCCTTGGTTATTGTTTATATAAGAGGCATTTTGGCTAAAATTTTTATGATTTTCGGGAATTTCTTGAAGGATTTGCGCTGGATCAAGATGGAATGCCGGATAAAAAATTGCACAAAATTTATGAACATAGGCATAAGGATCATATAAGTATTTTGTTTCAAAGGCCGGATGATTTTCATAAAATTCTTGAAGCTTATGTCCTTGAATGTGTATGGTTTTTGCAAATTGAAAAGTTGCTTCTTTTTGGCAAGAAGGACAAATGATACTTAGCTCTGATGGCAAATGAAACCATTCATAACTATATTGGTAAGTCATTATAGAAATCTCTTTTTTTGATATTGATAGAATTTTTGAGTTATACACCGAATTTCAAAACATGATAATTATAGTAAATCCTTATTATTTTAATTGAATCAGGATTTTATGTTTAGAACAGATTTGTGAAAATAAAAAAATCCCTCAAGCCGAGCCCTGAGGGATAAAAACTGATGATGGAGTAAAATTATTTATTGTTATGGGTTAAGTACAACTTTTAAGCAGATTTCGCTGTGATTTGATTCTTTTGAGCCTCCTCTAATTCACGAACAAGAGGCAATACTTTTTTACCAAAATATTCGACTTCTTCAATGAAATGTAAAAAGCCTGAAAGGACTAAATCCACACCGACACTTTTTAACTCGACAATACGTTCCGCAATTTGCTGTGGCGTACCGATCAAATTAGTTTTAAAACCATCGTTATATTGCACCAAATCTTCAAAAGTAGATTTTGCCCAATTACCTTCACCTTCTTTGGAGGCTGCACCTGCTTCACGTGTGGCATCATCAAAGGCATTCACAGCTTCAATATTGGCTTTGGCAATGATTTCTTGCAGTACCGCTTGTGCTTCTTCCTCAGTGTCACGGGCGATAATAAAGGCATTCACGCCGATTTTAACTTGATGATTGTTGGCTTTGGCTTTTTCACGAATATCATCAATTTGCTTTTTCAACTCAGCAGGGGTGTTGCCATTGGTAAAGTACCAGTCAGAAACACGGGAAGCCATGTCGCGTGCAGCACGAGAACTGCCACCTTGGAATACTTCAATATGCGGTTTTTGTACAGGTTTTGGCTTGAAGGTGTAATCCTTAAATTGGTAATATTTCCCCTCAAAACTATAATTGTCCGTTGTCCAGATGCCCTTTAAGGTACGGATAAATTCTTCAGAACGCACATAACGCTCGTCATGTTCAGGCCAAGGCTCACCAATGGCATCAAACTCGCCACGGAACCAACCACTGACCACATTGATCGCCACACGGCCATTGGTTAGATAATCAATGGTTGCCAATTGCTTTGCTGCCAAAACAGGTTTCCAAGGGCCAGGTAAAATTGCCGCAATGACTTTTAATTTTTCAGTTTTTGCCAAAAGTGCATGACTGAAACTTACCGATTCATGTTGATTTTCAGCACCATAACCTGCGGTAAAACGAATCTGCGTCAGCGCATATTCAAAACCACTTTTTTCAGCAGCTTGCGCCAAACGCACATTGTAGTCATAGCTCCAGTCTGTGCGTTGTTCGATATGACTGACCACCAAGCCACCGCTGACATTGGGAACCCAATAAGCAAATTTAATATTTTTATTCTGTTGTGACATGAGCAAACCCTCGGAATAGCAAATGATTAAGCCACGTGTGTTTTCGGCTTTTTATGGTGAATACGAGCTTCTGCAGCATCCAGACTTGGTACGGCAGCAGATGGTAAAACTTCTTCTTGTTCAATTTGTTTGTTGATGCCTAAGCTTTGAGTTGCGTGTTGTGACTTCTCTTTGATGACATCAGCACGTTGACCTTTGGCAGGCGCCCATTCCAAAATTGGCAATGCACGTGCAACGGCAAGTGTGATTCGATCACGTAAAAATTCACTGTGAATGGTGTATTCAGGCGTGAAATCACGATCTGTCGCATAAACCCCAATCGGTAAAGTCTGCGCTTGGAAGAAACTGAACAATGGACGCAGTTGATGTTCAAGCACTAACGCATGGCGATCGGAACCACCCGATGCAGCAAGCAGTACAGGTACATCAACCAATGCCGTTTGTTCAACAAAGTCAAAGAAATGTTTGAATAGACCTGTAAATGATGCACGATACACAGGAGTACCCACAATCAGCGCATCAGCTGCTTCTACTGCTGCTAAATCATCTTGTACACGTTGTGGCAGTTGATTACGGTAAATTGCCCCACCGAGTAAATGTCCAATTTCACTGAATTTAATAAAATGTACATTAATCGGGGTCGCTTCACCCAATTCATCTAAAATGGCTTGTACCAAAGCTTCGGTCTTTGATGGATGATTTAAGCCACCTGATACAGCAACAATATTGAGAGGTTGGAGTTGATCTTTTTTATGAAATGACATGATAAGTAACCCGAATTGAATGTGAAGAGGAATTGCTTTTATTAATCTCAACTCAAGGACGATCTGTAAAATCATCAAAAATTAAACAGTTATCTGAAATCATGATATGTGTGAAAAGTGCTAAGAAATTTAATCAAATAAAAACTAAGTTACTGAAGGCTAAAATTATATTTTTAATGAATAAGTATTTTAATTTCATGTATTTAATTTATATAAAAAATAGATATTCAAATGGAGTTTTACGATAAAAGCCTAAAGAAATTATGGATTTTTATCATAAGCCATTAAAATATCCTGAAATTCGTTAATATTTGCATATCCTTAACAGTGAAAGTGCGGTTAGAATGAAAGACTGTGCTGAAAACTCGCGCCTCACTTATGAATATTTTAATCGTTGATGATCACCCATTGTTCCGCCATGCTCTGATTCAGGCTGTACGGTATAGTCTGCCTCAGGCACAGATTCATGAAACTGCGGCAGTCAATGAATTCTATGAACGGCTGGAAAATGGACCAGAACCTGATTTGGTGTTGTTGGATTTGAACCTGCCAGGAGCCTCAGGTTTTTCTGCATTGGTACATGTGCGTGCGCAATATCCAGCATTACCGATTATTGTGGTGTCTGCGCATGAAGAAGCCTCGATTATTCAGCGCTCCATTGCACATGGTGCGATGGGCTATATTCCAAAATCAGCACATCCAAGCCATATTGGTGAAGCGATTCGTCAGGTGTTGGAGGGTGATATCTGGTTGCCACCAAACTTACCTGCCAATATGAACTTTGACCCTCGAGCTGCGGATGAAACGGCTTTGGCTGAACGTATTCAGTCATTGACCCCACAGCAATTCCGTGTCTTGATGATGGTGGCTGAAGGCCTGCTGAATAAGCAAATCGCATATGAACTGGATGTGTCTGAAGCGACCATTAAAGCGCATGTCACTGCAATTTTCCGTAAGTTGGGTGTACAAAATCGTACCCAGGCGGTATTGGCAATCAGTGCATTGAATATTGATGAAAAGAAAATTTGATGGAGTTGCCATTTTTTAATGGCGACTTTGCAATGATCAAAAAGACCTCTGTTGAGGTCTTTTTGATGTCTGAAAGTTTACATATTTGCTGATGGTTTAAGCTAGGCAGTCTTGTTTGGAAATCAGATCAGGGCAACCCAATGGATTTAATGCACATTTCAAATCTTCAATCTGTTCCTGATTGACATAACCTTTAGACTTGAGATAGTCCGCAACACGGTCATCACGTAAGCTGAGGAATGCTGCATCATAAACACCCAGGTCTACAAATAATGCTGCTGTTTCCAGGCTGTTAAAACGATCAAGAAACACATCATTGTTATACATCAGAAAAATATGATCAAAATTGGCCTGTGCATCGACATTGAGATGCTGTGCCAAAGTGGCAGGTGATGTTTTGATAAACAACAAATCAGACAGCTCATCAAACTGGGCAGTATCCAATGTGGTATCACCTGTTTTCACTTTACCTAACCAAGCTTTGAACACCAATACCGCACCACCACGTAGCAACATGCTCCATACTTGATGGCGGACTTCATCATTCAAGCACTCACAGTCTTCCTGTAAGCTGTTGATCAGCAGTTCTTCTTGTTTGGCCAATTTATCAAACAGACCTAAACCTTGCGGTTGGTATGCGGCAGGAGTAAAGACATCAAATTTCAATTCATCAAAGACTTTCAATGCCAAGGGTACTGCATTTTGATACAGGGTGTTTAAGGCTACGATATGGGTTTGATCAAGTTTGCTGAATTTGAATAAAGTTGACCAATCAATTTCGGGTAAAATCGCATTGGCACCGTATTGACGATGAAATTGTTGTGTTTGATGATCTTGCTGATTTTGTTCTGAATAATTCATGCGACTACTCCTGATAAGGTGAAAATATCCATGGATGGTCTCAATTCCCTGGTCATGGATATAGGCAATGCTTGATGTTATGATTTATTCAAAAAGCAAGAGATATTAGGCTAAAGTATAATATTGTATTTTTTCTGTATTTTAATGATTAAAAACATGAAGATATAGAATTGTAACCAATTATACATTTGTATAATAATGAATTTGATCAAATTTGCCATAGTAAAAGAGACAATGAAATTTTTGGTCAATGGTCAACCGTAATTTTTAAAAAAAATTGAAAACTTTTGCAGTATTGCGCAAATAAATTGCAAACTTGCTTAAAAAAACTGCTTCACACAACCTGTACAATCGAAATTATACAGGCCGTAAATGTTTCAAAATATATTTTGTCTAATTTGAAAATAAGTGACTATTTGGAAATTTTCAACCCAGACAACCATGAACGCAAAGAGGCAGGTTTCAGTGGTTTACGCAATAGAACCACATTCATTTCTTTCAAACGTTGTGGCAACTCTGGATCAGAATCCGCAGTGATCAACGCGACAGGAACACCTGCTTGACGATTTTCCATAATAAAATCCAAACCGATTTTATGGTTATTCAAATGCTGATCAACCAACCATACCTGAATATTTTCTGTTTCAATCAGTGCCAGGGCTTGTTCAGGTTCTGTTGCTTTAAAGACCTGATAGCCCCATTTGCCAAGCAGGGTACTCATGCCATCCAAAATCGCTTCATCATTATCAAGACATAGAATATTGAAGGCAGTGGTTTTCAGTGGTGCAGCCTGAACAGGTGCTGTCACCATTTTCGGCGCAACCACAATAGGTACTTCGATCATAAAACACGAACCTTTGCCCAATTCAGAATAAACATGTACTGGATAATCCAACAGATTGGTCATACGCTGAACAATGGCCAAACCCAGTCCAAGGCCTTGTTCGCCCCATGGCGAGGTGTGACCACAACGCTCAAATTCCTGGAACAGTTTAATACGTTGTTCTTCAGCAATCCCAGGACCAGTATCCCACACCCCTATACGGATATATCCTGGCTGATTTGCGGCACGTAATACCCCAACAACCACTCGACCACGGGCGGTATAGCGTAGAGCATTACTGACAAAGTTTTGAATAATCCGGCGAATCCATTGCGGATCGGTATCAATCCAAAATTTGACATCATGGACTTTTAACTCAATACCCCGTTGGGCAGCAATAGATTTGAACTGTAATTCAAGATCATTCAACAGATCGTGCAGTGGATAAGGCTGACGTTTTGGTTGAATGGTTCCGCCTTCAAGTCGGGCAATATCGAGCAGGGCAGACAACATGCTTTCTGCACCATGCAGTGAGCGATCCAATTGTTGCAGGGTTTTGCGATCTTCATCGGACTGGATACTTTGCTCAAGTGCTGTACTGAATAGACGGGCAGCATGCATTGGTTGCAATAAATCATGACTTGCAGCCGCAATAAATCGGCTCTTGGACATATTGGCACGGTCCGCTTGCTCCCGAGCGAGTTGTTGCTCTGACAAGGCATTGGCCAACTGTTGGGTACGGTCCTGTACTCGGCCTTCAAGCACCGCTTCATTTTCACGGAATGCGGTAATATCGGCAAAGGTGGTGACAAAGCCACCACCTTCGATTGGATTGCCCCGCATTTGGATCACACGGCCATCTTTACGGATACGTTCAAACTCATGCGCACTGCCGACTTTCATCCAATGAATCCGTTTACGCACATGTTCTTCGACAGAACCTGGGCCACATTCTCCACGTTCTGCGTTATAGCGGATCAGATCGGAAATCGGGCAGCCGACATAGACCAAATCTTTTGGATAATCAAACAGTTTGAGATATTGATTATTCCACGCGACCAAGCACATATTTTCATCCACAACACTGACCCCTTGGGTCATGTGATCAATCATGGTCATGATCAGATTTTGATTGAAACGTTGCCACTGTGAGGCCTGATCGAGAATATTTGCAACCTGACCCAAAGCCAGACCATTGTTCACCATCGCAGTCGTCAACAAAGTACGGGCAGAGGCTGCACCAATGGTGCCTGCCAAATATTGCTCGGTAAAACGCCACCACATACCATTGGCACTGCTATTTTCATTCATCACGACATTATTCATGATGCAAAATTGCTGGAAGGCATGTGTCGTTGGGCCTTCACCTGTGATTCGTTTGGCCAGGGCGATCAAGTCACCGACTTTCAGACGGGCAACATCATGATGTAAATAGTTGATCTCAGTTGAGGTATTTTGTGCAGGTAAAGGCTTGGTTTCATAGTAGAAAAAGCTTTCAGCCTGAATTTGCTCCGCAATGCTGGGACGATAAATCCGAGAAATCCAGATATACAGGCTGATGTTTAATCCCAAAGCCCAAATCACACCATGGGTCAATGGTGCAAAAGATTCAAAGCCAAGCAATGCTTCTGGTCTTAGCCAGCTGATTCCAAACGGACCTGTCATCAGGAAGCTGTGACTGAACTCGGCATATTCGGGTGGCAGACTGCGTAAAATGGTCGGTAACAACAGAGTATAGGTCCACAGGATATAGCCACTGACCAAACCGGCATAAACCCCCTGACGGCTGCCTCCTCGCCAATACAATCCACCAATCAGTGCAGGAGAAAATTGGGCTACAGCACTGAAAGCCAATAGGCCAAAAGTGGATAATTGATCAATATCATTGAAGAAATGGAAAAACAGGAAGCCCAGGAACATGACTGCCAAAATACACACACGGCGGGTAAATTTTAGCACCTGTGGCAGGCGTTTATCATGTCTTGACAGCAAGCCGAAACGCCATAAGGCAGGCATGATCAAGTCATTACTCAACATAATGGACAGGGCTACAGAAGATACCAATAGCATACCCGTTGAGGCAGAGAATCCACCTAAAAAGGCCAATAAGGTTAACCATTCCTGATTGTAACTCAGCGGTAAGGACAACACCGCCACATCGGGAATGGATAAATACTCAGGTGCGGCATGCAAAGCCCAGCTGGCAATCGGAATAATGGCAAAAATAGTCAGAATCAAATAGGCCGCAAACCAACGCCGTGCCCCGCGGATGTGCTTTTCATCACGTAATTCAACAACAGCAACGTGAAACTGACGAGGTAAACAGATGATCGCCAATGAGGCCAACAGTGTTTGCACCCAAAATGTTTCAGGTACACCAAAGAGCTGGATTTCATGGAAGGTTTTGCTGACATCCTGAGAAATCTGAACAATATTTTGCGGTGCATCAAAAATAAAAAAGAATGCTACGCACAGTAAGGCAAAGAGTTTGACAAAGGATTCGAAAGCAACAGCCAACATCAGACCACCATGCTGTTCTGTATTGGCAATCTGGCGGGTACCAAACATCATGGCCAAAATTGCCAATACAGCGGTCAGCCCCAACACGCCATTGGTGGTGGTGGAGACTTGGGTATTATGCTCAAGCATGACCGAGGCACTCAGCGCAATTGCCCTTAATTGCAAGGCCAAATACGGAATAATGGCGATGACCGCCAAAATGGTGACCATGGATGCCAAGCTGCCACTTTTTCCGTAACGTGCTGCGACAAAGTCGGCAATGGAAGAAATGGCATGATGTTGACGGACTCGACCTAAACGCCGCCAAATGTCATATCCGAGCCATACAAATAACAGTGGGCCAAGATAAATCGGTAAAAACAAAATGCCTTCACGAACAGCTGCACCTGTGGCGCCATAAAAAGTCCACGAGGAGCAATATACCCCCAGTGTTAGACTAAAGAGAAGCATCCGCCCACGGGCACTCAGTCGGCTGGCATGCTTCTCACCAAAGAATGCACAGGCGAATAAAATGAAGATGTAAAGGGCCAATACCCCAATAATCAACCAACTGTTCATAGGTTTTTAACGTTTCAGCAATAGCCTTTATGATACTCCATTGCTGAACTTATCAGTCAGTTCTGCTCAAAATTTAACGACCAAAGTCTAAGTTACGTATAACCCGAACATTGTTAATTTTGGAAACGTAAAAGAATGATTAAAAAAAGTAACCAGAGGACTGGTCGCTTATCAAGGAGTATGGAAATGGATGATAGACAGGTAGAGGCAATTCTACGCAATCCTAAATTTCAGGAAATGGTTGCTAAAAAAAGAAATCTGAGCTGGACACTGACTGCAATTATGTTGTTTGTTTATGTTGGATTTATGCTTTTAGTTGGCTATAACAAAGAATTTTTAATGACTTCATTCAGTGGTGGTGTAACAACCTGGGGAATGCCATTGGGTCTGAGTATTATTGTATTGTCATTCGTATTATGTGGTGTGTATTCGTATATCGCCAACAATAAACTCGATCAGTTGAATGAAGATGCGATGAAGGAAGTTGAAGCAATCGCACAAGAGAAAGGACCACATTAAGATGAAATGGAATTCACTTAAAACCAAGGCAACCATTGCATCGACTGCATTGTTGTCTACACTCGCTCAGGCAGGCCCTGATCTTGGTGCAGCTGAACAGCAGGCAACCAACTGGCATGCCATTATTATGTTTGCCATCTTTGTGGGCTTAACGCTGTTCATTACCAAATGGGCTGCCAAGCAAACCACAAGTACGGCTGACTTCTATACTGCCGGTGGTGGGATCTCGGGTTTCCAAAATGGTTTGGCGATTGCAGGTGACTATATGTCAGCAGCATCGTTCCTTGGTATTTCCGCAATGGTGTTCAGTTCAGGCTTTGATGGTCTGTTATATTCACTGGGCTTCATGGTCGGTTGGCCGATTGTATTGTTCCTTGTTGCTGAGCGTCTACGTAACCTGGGTAAATATAATCTGTCTGATGTGGTTGCATTCCGTCTTGAAGAAAAACCTGTTCGTACTTTGGCAGCAGTCAGCTCGCGGGTGGTTGTGGCATTCTATCTGATCGCTCAGATGGTTGGCGCAGGCCAGCTGATCAAACTGCTGTTCGGCTTGAACTACAACATTGCAGTGGTGATCGTGGGCCTTCTCATGATGGCTTATGTAATCTTCGGCGGCATGCTTGCAACCACTTGGGTGCAGATCATTAAAGCGGTTATGCTTTTGTCTGGCGCAACGTTCATGGCTTTCATGGTAATGAAAGGCGTGGGCTTCAGCTTCGCTGAAATGTTCTCTCAATCTATTGATGTTTATGCAAAAGTACATGATATTACTGTGGCAGAAGCGAGCAATATCATGGGTCCAGGCAAGCTGGCTGCAAACCCAATTGATGCGATCTCTCTAGGTCTTGCGTTGATGTTTGGTACAGCAGGCCTGCCGCACATCCTAATGCGTTTCTTTACAGTAAAAGATGCCAAAGAAGCGCGCAAATCAGTGGTTGTTGCTACAGGTTTCATTGGTTACTTCTATCTATTAACTTTCATCATCGGTTTCGGCGCGATCCTTTATGTATCGAACAACCCGCAATTCCTTGATGTCGCAAAAATGGCGGTCACTGGCAAGCTAGAGCTTGTTGGCGGCAACAACATGGCTGCGGTTCACTTGTCTGATGCATTGGGCGGTGACTTGTTCATGGGCTTCATTTCAGCGGTAGCATTCGCAACAATTCTTGCCGTAGTAGCTGGTTTGACATTGTCTGGTGCTTCAGCAATTTCACATGACTTGTATGCAAACGTATTCAAGAAAGGCCAAACTACACCTGAATCTGAACTACGTATGTCTAAAATTGCAACTTTAGGTCTTGCGATCTTTGCGATGATTTTAGGTATCCTGTTCGAGAAGCAAAACGTTGCCTTCATGGTGGGTCTGGCATTCTCGGTTGCTGCATGTGCGAACTTCCCGGTACTGGTACTGTCAATGTTCTGGAAAGGCTTGACCACTCGTGGTGCAGTGATTGGCGGTTTAGTCGGTTTGATAACTGCGGTGGTATTGATTGTACTGGCTAAAGCAGTTTGGGTAGATACATTGCAAATTTCAGATACACCAATCAACCCATTCACT
>RRZU011250114.1_pt1 | contig 10968 bp, 14 predicted proteins | sample 2165561 | NCBI WGS metagenome assembly RRZU01 (sample SAMN10456909, study PRJNA506462) | wastewater metagenome | isolation source: wastewater sludge | place: USA: Moscow, Idaho | reverse complement strand
TTGCTGGTCAGCCCGTCGCTGCCGAACCTGGAGGAGTTGGGCAAGCAGCTACAACTCACGTGGTCCAAACGCGAGGATCTGGCGCGGATGCCGGAGGTTTTGGACGAGATCAAAAGGCGCGTGGCCGCGCTGACGGCCAAGTTGTCCAAGCATGAGCAGATCAAGGACGTGCGCGTGGTCCCCGACGAGTTCAGCCAGGAGAGCGGCTTGCTGACCCCGACGCTGAAGGTGAAGCGCAAGGAGGTCGAGCGTCGCTTCGGCAACCTCATCGAAGACATGTACGCCCGGATCGACGGACGTAAGCAGTGATCGGGAGACCCCGCAGACGCACGGACCGCGAACCGCGACGAGGGCCAGAACCCGGATCGGGCCTCACCGTCAAGGAGGCGTTGGCCAAGCTTCACGCCGGAGCGGTCCTTGTTGACGTGCGGACACCCAGTGAGTACCGCGCGTCCCATGCCCTGCCGGCCATTCACATCCAACTGGGCTGGCTGGCCACCGACGTACCCGCGCAGATCCCGGGGAAGTCCATCATCACCGTTTGTTCCTACGGCAATCGTGCGTCGCAGGCCGCTCGGCAGTTGGCGGCGGACGGCTACGACGCGTACTACATCTCGGGTGGGCTGTCGTCGTGGCGGGCGGCCGGGGAGAAGGTCGTCGCGTCGCCGCCGGGTCACTGACTGAGGCGCCCCGCATGCGGCGCTTTGGCGACCGTGAGCCCGTCGAGTAAGGTTGGCCATTGTGCTGTGGGGCAATCCGCTCTATCGCACGGCATTCGCCCTCCTGCCACGGGAACGTCCTGTGGCCGCTCGAGACCAGAGGAGGTGGAGTTCGCGCATGCGCAAGTACGAGATCATGATCATCATCGATCCCGAGGTTGACGACCGGCAAGTCTCCCCACTGTTGGACAAGCACCTGGCCGTTATCACCAAGGCCGGCGGCACCGTCGACAACATTGATGTGTGGGGCAAGCGCCGCATGGCGTACGAGATCAACAAGAAGGCCGAAGGCATCTACGCCGTTTTGAACATCACGGCCGAGCCTGATGCGGTCAAGGAACTGGATCGCCAGTTCACTATCAACGAGCAGGTCATGCGGACGAAGGTCCTGCGGGCCGACAGCTGAGTCCACCCTGTGGCTGTCCACAGCGACCGGTTCGGGCCTCTTCACCGTGTGGGAGCGCCCTGGCAGACTGGCTGATTGGCAGTCACGACTCACCGACAGAAGGCACTCATGGCAGGCGAAACCATCATCACCGTGGTCGGCAATCTCACCGCTGACCCCGATCTTCGATTCACCCCGTCGGGCGCACAGGTGGCCAACTTCACCGTCGCGTCCACGCCTCGCACCTTCGACCGTCAAACCAATGAATGGAAAGACGGCGACGCGATGTTCCTCAACTGCTCCGTGTGGCGGCAGGCGGCCGAGAACGTGACCGAAACCCTCACCAAGGGAATGCGGGTCATCGTTCAAGGACGGTTGCGCTCCCGCACCTACGAAACGCGCGAGGGTGAGCGGCGCACCGTGTTCGAGGTTGAGGTCGACGAGATCGGCCCGTCTTTGCGGTACGCCTCGGCGAAGGTGTCCCGCAACAGTGGCGGGGGTGGTGGCAACTACGCCTCCGGTGGTGGGCAGAACTCGGGCGGAAACGACCCGTGGTCTGGTGGCGACAATCGTCGCGCGCCCGCCAACGATCCGTGGGCTCAGCCGCAAAGCGACGAGCCGCCCTTCTGATCCCGACCGCACGAACCTGCGGATCCCGGTCCGCCGGGGCTTGAACTGGGGCCAGTCGTTGGCCCGTTAGACGAGGAGAACCACCGTGGCCGCGCCACGCAAGCCGAACAACAAGAAGAAGATCATCCCGGTGAAGTCGATCACGATCGGCCACATCGACTACAAGGACACCGCCACGCTGCGGAAGTTCATCTCCGAGCGGGGCAAGATCCGCGCCCGCCGCGTCACCGGCCTGTCGGTCCAGGAGCAGCGCAAGGTCGCCACGGCGATCAAGAACGCCCGCGAGGTGGCGCTCCTGCCCTACGCATCCACCGCTCGCTGAGAAGGGACAACGGAATGAAGCTCATTCTCACTGCTCCCGTGGAGCACCTGGGTGTCCCCGGCGACGTCGTCGAGGTCAAGGACGGCTACGGCCGCAACTACCTGCTGCCGCGTGGATTCGCGATGGCATGGAACAAGGGCGCCGAGAAGCAGATCGACGGCATCAAGCGTGCGCGTGACGCGCGCGAGATCCGTGGCATCGAGCACGCACAGCAGATCCGCGAGCAGCTGGAATCACTGGCTGTCGAGGTTCCGGTGCGGGCGAGCGCCGAGGGCAAGCTCTTCGGTGCCGTCACGGCAGCCGACCTCGTTCAGGCCGTGAAGAAGGCTGGCGGGCCTCAGCTCGACAAGCGTGTCGTCGAGATCGCCAAGCCGATCAAGAGCCTCGGTGGGCACACCGTGGGTCTGCGGCTGCACGAGGCTGTTACCGCGCACATCACGATCACTGTCGTCGCTGCCTGACGACACCGATCCCGGCCTGCGGGCGCCACCGTCTCGGTGGCGCCCGCAGGCGTTTCCGGTAGGTCTAGCTCGGCGCGCGCGGTCACTGGAATACTCGGCTCAACGACAAACCGAACAGGAGCGCCGATGCCCGAGTTAACAGTCGCCAATGGAGTGTCGCTGTACTACGAGGACTCGGGCGGTGATGGTCGTCCGGTTGTGCTCATTCACGGGTGGCCGCTGTCGGCCGATGCCTGGGGCGAGAACACCAGCGCCCTGGCGGCTGCCGGGTACCGGGTGATCGCCTATGACCGACGCGGTTTCGGACGTTCCTCTCAGCCCGAGAACGGGTACAACTACGACACGTTGTCCGCCGACCTCGCCTCGCTCGTCGAGCAGCTAGACCTGCGCGACGCTGTCCTGGTCGGGTTCTCGATGGGCGGCGGCGAGGTCGCCCGCTATTTGAGCGCGCACGATGTCGACCGGCTCGCCGGCGTCGTCTTTGCGGCTTCGGTGACTCCGGCGCTGGCGCAGCATTCCGAGAACCTTGAGGGCGCCATGCCGCGGGAAGCGTTCGCCGACCTGCAGCAGGCCTGCCAGTCCGACCGCGAGGGATTCGTCACGGGGTTCACCGAGGCGTTCTTCTCCACGCCGACCGGCCTCAAGGTGACGCCCGAGCAGTTGGCCGCCGCCCGCGAGATCGCCGCCCAGGGTTACCTGCCCGCGCTGGTTGCGACCATCGGCATCTGGGCCGACGACTTCCGTTTTGACCTGTCCGGAGTGGCCCTGCCCGTCTTGGTGATTCACGGGGACGGGGATCAGAACGTTCCGTTCGCAGCCAGTGGTGCGCGGATGAAGAAGTACCTGCCGCACAGCCAGCTGGTAGTGATCTCTGACGGACCTCACGGCATCAACACCAGCCATCCCGACGCGTTCAATCGCGCCCTGATCGATTTCATCGACTCCCTGTGACGGGGACTGGCGCTGGGGTGCCTCAGGTCACCGGTCCCAGGTGGGCATCGGGGCGGTTCTCCAGCGCCAGTCGCACACGCGTCGTGTCGCGCTCGCTCATCGCGGGCAGGTCTGACGCGTCGAAGAACTCTGCACGCACCGCCTCACCGTCGGCGGGGTAAGGCTCGCCCGACACCCAGGCGCAGCGAAAGACGTGGTCGATGTACTGGGTCTGGTCACCGTTCTCGTACGAAACCATCTCGGTGACCGTCAGCCACACCAGACGTTCGACGACAGACTCGACGCCAGCCTCCTCGGCCACCTCTCGGATGGCCGTGACGTGTGGTTCCTCGCCGGGGTCGATGATCCCAGCGACCGGCCCCCATGCCTGGTTGTCGGCACGCTGGACCAGCAGCACCTGCTCCCCGTCGGGTCCTGCGCGCACGACGACGGCCGTCGAACCCGACAGCCACAAGGGGCGACTGCCGACGAGTCGACGCAGATCGAGAATGAACTCCGGTGTAGCCACCGGCACACCCTACCGTCAGGCACGCGGTGCGTCCGTCAAGGTTCGTTGGGATCTGAGCATCCCAGCGGACCGCACCGCGTGCCGGGGGGCAGGCGCTACCGGGTCGAACCCGCGCAGACGTACTGCATGTCCTGCACGTACGGCGAGCTGCTCACGCCGAACGGCGAGGTCACAGACAGCAGGCCGTCGGCCAGCTGCGCGGTGGCCGAGACGCTGCCGGTGCGCAAATCCACCTGTCGATGGCTGTACCCGGCCGGGGCTGTCCACTTTGTCGTGACGCCTCCCACAGTCGCGGTGACGGTTGCCGCCTTCGTCAAGAAGGTCGTGACTTCGACGACGTTGACCGCCGAGCTGCTGTTCCACCGCAGTTTCTGCAGCACGGTCTGGGGGTAGGTCGGCTTCGTTTCATGCATCTGTTGGCGATGGGTGACGTAGATCGCGTTGCGTGTGACGTTGGGGTACGAACCAGTCTTGAACTTGGCGATGTAGTACGCGTTGATGTTCAGGAACGATGCGCCGTGATGCACGCTGGGCGCGATTGCCGTGGTTTCGGCGTAGTCGTTCCACGTGGTGAGTTGAACCCACTGCGCACCGGTGGCGAAGGCCGCCTCCCAGCTTGCTCGCAAAGTGTTGAGCGCACCGGCCTCGTCGTACACACCGGACGCCGGGCGTGAGTCTTGCACCGCCACGGCCTGCATCCACATCTTGGTGTACTTCTTGGCCTCCTGCCCGGGCTGGCTGCCGATGTTGCCCGCGCTGCGACCGCCCCAGTTGCTCATGCCGTAGGAGATCGTTGCCCACTGGTCGAGGTTCGAGGGGGTCGCGACGAACGTCGGGACGAACGCCATGGTGATGCCGTGGTCGGCCTTCAGTTTGGAGCCGACCTCCGCCCACCAGGTGTACGGGTGCTTCTCGGGCGCGAACGGGGCGACGACGAGGCGGCCATCGGACAGGCGGTACGCGGAGGGCTTGTCGGCGAGTTTCGCCAGCAGGTCGGACATCTGGGTCGTGCTGAGCGACGTGAGGCAGGTCGAGTCCGGCATCAACATGATCTTGAACGACGGGTCGGTCGCGTGGGCTGCGTCAAGCATCTTGAGGGTGCGGGTCCAGTTGTCACCGCTGGTGGCCATGAGATCGAGGGAGAACCCGTCGATACCGGCGGCCTTGGCGACGCGGATCTCGTTGGCGAGGTCGGCGGAGGCGTAGTCACCGGACAGAGCCGAACGTCCGAGGGGGCGGTCGCGGATGAAACCGCCGGAGGCAGCGAACTTGCTGTTCTCACCGCTCGGCTGCAGGTAATTCTTGCTGTAGTAGTCCTCGCTGGTGGTCTTGTTGTCGAACGACACCGGGAAGGGCGTCACGTAGTGCGCGAAGACCTGCTTGGACGAGCCCGATGTGTTGGAGGGGAACGGAAGGTCGACCTTGGTCGACATGCTCGACGAAGTAGCGGTGCTGGTCGATGCCGAGGAGTTACTCGCCGCGGCCGACGGGGTCGTGGAGTTCGTGGAGGCTGCCGAAGACGCTGAACTTGCGGACGCTGAACTTGGAGCCGCAGCGCTTGGGGATGCAGAAGCGGACGCCGTGGCTGGCGTTGTGTGCCTCGCATGAATCCCACGACTGTGGGACCACGACTTGCGGCCGTGGTGGTGTCGACCTGGTGCCGCTTGGGCAACCGCAGTCAGCGTGGTCAGTCCGAGGACGACAGCAATGGCCGCCATGATAACGGCGCGGCGACCGAGCCATGATCGGGCCGCTCTTCTGGGGTGTGACACTGTGCTCCCTCTCCGCGAGGACGAGTCCCCGCGTCAACCTCGGCGCACCGCCAGGTGCGTGCCTCGCCCCGTACGGCGACGAGCCGAACCGGAGCAAGTTGTCCATCAATATGGGGACACACTATGAGGAAATTCTCAGATTTCTCAAGAGTTCTCAGAAATGACCCGTGACCCGCCGACGGTCCGATCAGCCGGTCGCAGCCCTCACAAGCGGTGATGGTCCTTCGAGAGTTCTGTGATCAGCGTCTAAATCCGCGGAACGGCCAAAGCCGTCTGGTGCGCGTTCCCGAACTGGGTGCGTCCTGCGTCTCTTGCGGTCGTTCGAGACCGTCGTCATCCGCCGACGCAGCGGAGGTCTGCTCCGGGGCAACCTGTTGCGTTGCCGGGATGTCAGGGTCGGGAGCCTCCGGCTGTGGCGTGGTCACATCTGCCAGCTCCGGGCCAACACTCGCGGGTGGAGGGGAGGTAACCGGTGGCACCGCGAGCGCTGGCTCGGTGGCAGCACTCGGTTCTGCCTCCCACTCTGTTGAGTCGTCGCCATCGATGAGCTCCACCGGTGGTGCCGAGGCCTGTGTGGCCAGCGCCTCGTCGAGCTGATGCTGTGCGACCTCGAGCCTTTCCGCGATGCGGTCCCGGTTGGCTTCAGAAGTGGCCGCCGCTCGCTGCGATTCGAGTTCGGCCACGGCCTCGCGGGCCTCGCGGACGGCTGCCTCCAGCTGGTGCTGCTGGATCCGCTCCTGTCGCCGGCGCTTCGTCTCGCGCTGGTCTGCGGCCTTGCGCCTCGCTTCGGCCTCGCGTTGGGACTCCTCTTGCTGAGCGCGGCGAGCCACCTCGGCAGCGGCAGCCTGAGCGCGCACCCGCTCTGCGGAGGCTTCGGCCTGCGTGGCGGTGGCGTGCGCATCCTCGGCCGCCTTCTGTAGCGCACGCTCGGATGCCTCGGCGTGTGCGCGGGTTCTTGGAGCCTCCGACGCCCAGGCGTCCACCACCCGCCGCGTCTCGGTCGCGAGCGCGGCAGCATCGAACCACGCCGTGAACGGACCCGTGACATCAGCCGGAGGCCTGGCGTCCGTGGGGGAGTGCTCGGTGAGCATCTCTGGCTCGGTGTCGGCGGCGCTCGCTTCACCCAAGGCGACCCGGGCCCGCCTGACCCATTCGCTGGCAGGGTGGTTCTCGTCAACGTCGCCAGCCGCCGCGATCGCCTCCCGGGGCCGCCCGTCCCGCACGAGGCTCTCAACCAATGCGGCCTGGGCCTCCGCTGCCCACGTTCGGGCTTCCGCCAGGCGATCTGACACCGGTCGGATTCGCTCGACCGCCTCCCGGGCCAGCGCAGTGGACCACGCGAGATCGCCAGTGTCAGCGAGCCGGTGAACGAGCGCGGAATACGTGGGGACCAGGGGGCTCGTGAGAGCCCGCAATCGATCCGGGTTCATCCGTGCTGGCTGGTCGACGACGAACAACCGGCGGTAGTGCTCCAGGGTCTCCCACGTCCACGCCAGTGCTGACGATCGATCTCCCGACGCCCAGCGCACCGTACCCATCGTTGCCAGTGCTCGGTGACGCAAGTGCAGCGGGGTGGTCGACACCGTCAACGCGGTCGCGATGGCGACCTCGGCCCACGCTTGAGCATTCACGATGTCGCCCACGTGCAATGCGCACGAGCTTTCGGCCAGCGCCGCCCTCTCGGCCGTGCGCGGATCCGACACCAGGGCGAGACTCGGCAGGTGTTCGATGACTGCGCGCGCCGTTGCTAGCGATGCCGATGCCGCCTCCGGGAGTCCCAGCCCCGTCTGAACGTCCGCCAGTTGGACCGTCGCAGTCACGAAGCGGGCGGCGTCCTCAGACGGCGTGTACGGCCCGAGGCTGCCGTGTCGTGCCAACAATCGGCCGGCGAGCGTGACCGCCTCTTGCGCATCGTCGGCGGCCTCGGCCCACGCGCAGACGTCGAGACGGGTGCCGGTGAGGCGCACCAACTCGTCGGCCAGTTCCGGCTGCCGCGTCGGGTCCGAACCAACCCAGCCGCGCAGCCGGGTCACGGACGAGACGAGGCGCTTCGCCTGCGCCGGATATTCCTCGAGTGTCATTGATGCCTCCCGTCCCACCATTCCACCATGTCGGTCAGGGCTCGGACCGCGACAGGGCGTCACGTCGGTGGTAGGCCGCAGCGATTGTCGTGCTCAGACGCCGAAAGGGCCCCGCGAGAGCAAGTCTCACGAGGCCCTTTCAGGAGGTCCTACTGAATCGTGCCGGGGGGAGCTGTGACGCTGTCGGCCCACACGTCGCGGTCCTCATCAAGGAACATGTCGTCGGTGGGCTCGCCGTCTTCGTCTTCCCGGGAGCCGTTCTTGCCACGCATGGGCATGCCGCCCATGCCGCCACCCGCTCCGGAGACCGGAACCTGCGCGTTCGCGACGGGACCCACATTGCCCGGATTGACCATTCCACGCCCGTTGGCACCCATGGAGAACGAGGCATTTCCGCCGGCAAACGAACCGGCGCCCACGCCACCGAGCCCGCCCCCTGCACTAAGACCGCCGGCACCAAGGCCCCCGGACATGGACGCCGACCCGGCGCCTCCACCGAGACCGCTGGTACCCAGTCCGGCGCCGGAACCGGCGAGGACGGGTGTATCGACCCCGAGACCGGCTGCCCCGGTACCCGAGGCGACGCCACCAGCGAAGTAGGTGTGCGAGCCGGAGCCAGAGCCGGATCCCGAGCCAGACCCGGACCCGGACCCTGACCCGGAACCCGGGTCCTGGGGCACCTTCAGATTGTGTCCTTGACCGATCGAGGAACCCGAACCGCCACCGCTGCTAGATCCCCCGCCGCCCGAGGACGAGCCGCCCCCTCCAGGAAGGCCCGAACCGATGGTGGTCGAGCCGCCGCCCGTCGATGAGGACGAAGACGAATGACTACCAGATCCACTTCCGCTGGAGGAACCCGACGTCAACTGCGTCGCCGCAACTGCTGAGCCTCCGACGGCGGTGAACGCGGCCCCGCTGGCCGCAGTCCCCGAAAGGACGGAGGACGTCTCCTCACTATCGGTCCCGGTCGCCCGCTCGCCAGAGTTCAGTGTCTGCGTAAGGGCCGCGTTGACCTTCTCGGTCGCGCTCCGCAGTGCGGCGCGCTGGCTGGCGTTAATGCCCTGGTATTCCATGAGGGCGTCGAACCGCACCGTGGCTGCCGGGACGGCGACTTCTGCCTGGGAGTACACCTTGGGCACCGACGGTGATCCAACGGACGCAACAGTCTGTTGCCAGGCGGGCTTGGCGACCTCTTTCTGCACTGCGCCCGAACCTGTCTTGATCTCGTACGGAGCGTTTGACTGCGCGTCCTCCCACACTTCGTCCTTGCCCGTGACGATCTCGTCGACGTAGCTGAACAGGGTTCGCGGCACCTGCTTTTGCTCCACCTTCCACTGCGCGGACTCGTCCCACGGGATGGCATTCGCCCGGGCGGCGTCGACCGTCCCCGTGACCACGATCGCGAGGTCGGCGATCTCGGTGTGGATCTTGCGGGCGTTGACCGAGAATTGCTTCAGCGGCGCGATGACGTCCCGCTCGATCCGGGCGCTGTACGCAGTAGCGGCCGGACCCGTCCACCCACCCGGTGCACACAGCGAGGCCAGTCGTTGCTGGACCCCCGTGGCGGCGTCCTCTGCTCGATCTGCGATCTTCTTCCAGAGGTAGGCGGTGTCGGCGAGATCGCCGGGGTTCACCGTGCCGATGATGGCTAGGAGTTCGCGTTGTCCACGCGATGCGTCGGCTGTCATTGCGCCGTGCCCTCGCTCTCACCCAGTGCCGCTGTGATGGCTTGCGCCTGCGCGCGGTTCAACTCGGATACGTCGGTGTATTCACGGGCCAGCTGGTTGGTGCCGTCTGTGAAGCGCTCCGAGGTGACAATGAGTCCCTCGACGCCTTGGAGCCGCGTCTCCACGACCGAGATGTATCGGTCGGAGGCGGTGTGACTGTTGGCGTACACGCCAAAGTCCACGACTTGCGCCTGCATGACGTCGGACCGAAGGTCCTTCAAGGTGTGGGTCAACTCGTCTAGAACGGTGGCGAAGGTTCGAATGTCGGCTGGTGCGACTGTCAGCTCGAACGGGTCGCTCACGGTGAACTCCTTCGGTGAATGTGATCTCTGGGCCGCCAGGTACCGGCTCGATAGTCGACGCGTCGGTCCTGGCGATCACGCATATCGGGTGTGGCCCCCGTGGGGGTCACACCCGACTGTCAAGCGTTGAGGATCAGTGACCGCCCCAGCGGCCAGCGATGGTGCCTTCGGTGGAGGTGTAGTTCTCGTCGATGAGCCCCAGAGTGGACTGCATCTTGTTGATGACGGTGGCCATCTTGTTCGCCGAGGCGTCCCACTTGGCCTTGGCCTCCTTGTAGGCGGCCTGACCGTTGCCATCCCAGCGTGCCAGTGACGACAGAAGCTGACCTTCGAGAGTGGTCAGGTCGTCGCGGAGCTGCCGGTGAGCCTTGCTGAGGGAGTCAATCCCCGTGGACATTGCGTTCTTGTTGACCAGTGTGAAGTCATCAGCCATTTTGCGTGTCTCCTAGTTCGAGTCGGGTCCGGGGGATCAGTTGAGGGCCTGGAAGATCGCGTTGGACGCGGCCCGCTGGTCTTCTTCAACCGTCGTGTACGTCTTCTGCGTCTGCGACAGTTCCTCGTGGATCCCGACCAGTGCCTGGTGGACCTTGTCGAACTGGAGGTCGAACTCGCGGTAGGCACCCATGAATGCCTCGGCCGCTTGTCCCTGCCAGCCAGCCATCAAAGCCGTGACCTCGCTGCCGAGGGTGGTCTGCGTGGTGTGAATCGCGTTTTGCGCATCATCAATCTGACCAGCAGCCTTCATCATTTCTGCGCGGTCAACTGAGCTCTGACTCATTTGTCCCTCCAAAGGATTTCGGGGTGTGCGACGTTATTTTCTTCGGTTGGTGACGACTTCTCGATGATGATCTCAAGCTGTCGTCTACGAAATAGAGTGCCATCCACGAGGGTCAGAACGCGAGGCGATCCCCATAGTGAGAAGCCATCCGCTCAGGGTTGAGTACGCATACCCACGTGACGCTCGACGATCTGGTATCAGGAACCGATGACTTGATCGGCGGTCTCGTAGTCGAGGGCCTCCCCGGGGGCCAGGCCGTCGGGTATCAACTGGATCACCTGCGGTGGGACGCGGGACACAGGCGCGTCCGCGTACCCCAGAGAGGTGCGGGA
>RRZU011958678.1_pt1 | contig 10971 bp, 4 predicted proteins | sample 2165561 | NCBI WGS metagenome assembly RRZU01 (sample SAMN10456909, study PRJNA506462) | wastewater metagenome | isolation source: wastewater sludge | place: USA: Moscow, Idaho | reverse complement strand
CACTTCTTTGACGCCATCAAGCTCGATCGTCAGGGTGCCTTTTTCGTTGATCTCATCCATTGCCGTATTTCCATCCAGTGAGGCCAATACTTCTTTTAATGTATTCAACTGTTTTCCAAAGCGTTTTCCAAGTGTTTTGAGCTGTGGTTTGAATGTATAGGATGTAAAGTCACGCACATCATCCGTGAAAATTACTTCTTTCACATTTAACTCATCTTCGATGATCTCAATATAAAATCTTGAAAGACTGCCTTCTGATTTAACGTACATTTTTCCAATTGGCTGTCTGTTCTTGATATTTGCATTATTACGTGCTGCTCTTCCAAGGACGACCGTATTCAATACCTGATCCATATCTTTCTCGAGCTGTTTGTCAACAATAGACTGATCTGCGACAGGGAAATCACACAGATGAATACTCTCTGGTGCTGCTGGATCAATGCTCTTTACAAGATTCAGATAAATTTCTTCTGTGATGAACGGAACCATTGGTGCTGCTGCCTTACAAACTGTGACAAGTGCTGTATAGAGAGTCATATAAGCATTGATCTTATCCTGTTCCATTCCTTTTGCCCAGAATCTCTCTCTGCCTCTTCTGACATACCAGTTACTCATGTCATCCACGAAATCCTGCAGTGCTCTTGCTGTTTCAGGTATTCTGTAGTGTTCGAGGTTATGATCTACTTCTGCGACCAGTGTATTGAGTTTTGATAACAGCCATTTATCCATAACAGATAATTTATCATATTCAAGTGTGTATTTTGTTGCATCAAAACCATCAATATTTGCATAAAGTACAAAGAATGCATAAGTATTCCACAGTGTGCCCATGAATTTACGCTGTCCTTCCTGGACTGCTTTTCCATGGAAGCGATTTGGGAGCCATGGTGCTGAATTTACATAAAAATACCAGCGGATCGCATCTGCTCCGTATGTATCAAGTGCATCGAAAGGATCTACTGCGTTTCCTTTGGACTTGGACATTTTCTGTCCATTTTCATCCTGTACATGTCCCAATACAATAACATTTTCATATGGTGCTTTATTGAACAACAGTGTTGATTCGGCAAGAAGAGAATAGAACCATCCTCTGGTCTGGTCTACCGCTTCCGATATGAACTGCGCTGGGAATTGCTGTTCAAAAAGTTCTTTGTTCTCAAATGGATAATGATGCTGTGCAAATGGCATTGCACCGGAATCGAACCAGCAGTCGATTACTTCCGGCACTCTCTTCATCGTACCATTACATTTTGGGCATGTGATCGTGATCTCATCAATATATGGTCTGTGAAGCTCTACTGTTTTTGCTTCAGGATTGCCACTCATCTGCTCCAGTTCCTGACGGCTTCCGATCGCATGCATATGACCACATTCACATTCCCATACATTGAGTGGTGTTCCCCAGTAACGATTCCTGGAGATTCCCCAGTCCTGAATGTTTTCAAGCCAGTCACCAAATCTTCCTTTTCCGATACTTTCAGGAATCCAGTTGATCGTATTATTATTTCTGATCAGGTCATCTTTGACTGCTGTCATTTTGATGAACCATGATTCGCGTGCATAATAAATCAGAGGGGTATCACATCTCCAACAATGAGGATAGCTGTGTTCGAATTTAGGTGCAGAATAAAGAAGCCCTTTTTCTTCGAGTTCTTTTAAGACCATAGGATCTGCTTTTTTACAGAATACTCCTGGCCAATCTGTCTCCTGAGTCATTTCGCCCTTTTCATCAACAAGCTGTACGAAAGGAAGATCATATTTTCTTCCAACTTTCGCATCATCTTCACCAAATGCAGGTGCTATATGAACGATACCTGTACCATCTGATAATGTGACATAACTGTCACATGTAACAAAGAAAGCTTTTTTATGCTGTTTTTCACAAATACTGTCAGCAAAATGGAATAACGGTACATATTCTTTATATTCCAGATCTTTTCCTGTAAAGGATTCCAGTATCTCATAACCTTCCGTTAAAACAGTATCTGCCAGTGCTCTTGCCAGATAATATACTGCTCCGTCACTGTTTTTGACTTTCACATACTCCTCGACCGGGTTCACACAAAGTGCAACGTTGGAAGGAAGTGTCCAAGGTGTTGTTGTCCAAGCAAGAATGTATGCATCTTCGTCTTTTACCTTGAATTTTGCGATTGCCGAACGTTCTTTTACATCCTTATATCCCTGTGCTACTTCATGGCTGGACAAAGGTGTTCCACATCTTGGGCAGTAAGGAACGATTTTAAATCCTTTATAAAGCAGGTCTTTATTCCAGATCTCTTTGAGTGCCCACCATTCTGATTCAATATAGTCATCATGGTAAGTAACATAAGGAGCGTCCATATCAGCCCAGAATCCAACTGTACCTGAGAAGTCTTCCCACATCCCTTTGTATTTCCATACACTTTCCTTACACTTTGTAATGAAAGGATCCAGACCATACTCTTCGATCTGTTCTTTTCCATCCAGACCAAGTTCTTTTTCCACTTCAAGCTCTACCGGTAATCCATGTGTATCCCATCCGGCTTTTCTCGGAACCATGTATCCTTTCATGGTGCGATATCTTGGAATCATATCTTTGATGACTCTGGTCAGAACATGTCCGATATGTGGTTTTCCGTTTGCCGTTGGTGGTCCATCATAAAAGGTATAGGTTTCCCCTTCCTTTCTGCTATCCATACTTTTTTGAAAAATCTGTTGTTCTTTCCAAAAATCTTCTACTTCTTTTTCACGTGCAACAAAATTCAAGTCTGTTGATACTTTCCTGTACATTGTTTTTCCTTCCTTCCATTTTGTTCCTGATTTACAAAAAAGCCCCGTCCTGTAAAAGGACGAGGCTGCTGTCTCGTTGTACCACCTTACTGCATACGATCATATGAGTTCCCTATAACGGTGGAATTCCGTCAGCGCCTACTTGTTATGGTCTTCAAATCCCAACTCGTTCAGACTGCAGCTCAGAAGTGATTTTCAATAGCATGATACTTGTATCCGTTCTCACCCATCCGGACTCTCTTTGACTTTTTCACGTTATTTACTGTCTTCGTCAACGTTTTTATTATATTCCGCCCTATTATAATTTGTTTTGTATTCCTATGTCAAGTGGTTTATCCGTTCCAATCGCAACTCCTGTGGGAACTGTAATGAGACATTCTTTTCATCGTTGATTTCTGATTTGCTTTCCGCTATAGTATAGGCATAGTGTCTTGTCAGTAGTAAATGATAAATCAACGGAGGAGAATCAATGGACAGACAAAATCTGACTCTGCTCACAGATCTTTATGAGTTAACGATGATGCAGGGATATTTTAGAAATAAAGCACAGAATGAAACTGTAATTTTTGATATGTTTTACAGGACCAATCCTTTAGAGAGCGGCTATGCAATTGCTGCCGGTCTGGAACAGGTCATTAAATATGTAAAGGAACTGCATTTTGCAGATGAAGATATTCAGTATCTTGCCAGTCTGAATATTTTTGAGACGGATTTTCTGGATTACTTAAAAGATTTCAAATTTTCTGGAAGTATCTATGCCATTCCGGAAGGAACCATTATTTTTCCCAGAGAGCCAATTATAAAAGTGATCGCCCCAATTATGGAAGCACAATTAGTTGAAACTGCGATCCTTACGATCATAAATCATCAGAGTCTGATCGCCACCAAAACTTCCCGTGTATGTTATGCAGCAAAGGGTGACGGTATTATGGAATTCGGACTGCGAAGAGCACAGGGTCCCGATGCAGGAATTTACGGTGCAAGAGCTGCTATGATCGGTGGTTGTGTAGGCACTTCCAATGTACTTTGCGGACAGCTCTTTGACGTACCAGTCAAGGGAACACACGCACACAGCTGGATCATGAGCTTTCCTGATGAATATACTGCCTTTAAAAAATACGCTGAACTTTATCCAAAAGCATGTATTCTTCTTGTGGATACTTATGACACAATTAAATCCGGTGTCCCTAATGCGATCCGTATCTTCCAGGAAATGCGTGATGCCAATATTCCATTAACATTTTATGGTATCAGACTTGACAGCGGGGATCTTGCCTACCTCTCCAAAAAAGCAAGAAAAATGCTGGACGCAGCAGGTTTTACAGATGCAGTGATCTCGGCCTCTAATGACCTGGATGAATATCTGATCGACAGTTTGAAAGCACAGGGTGCAACCATTACTTCATGGGGTGTTGGAACCAACCTGATCACCTCTAAGGACTGGCCTGCTTTTGGCGGAGTTTATAAACTTGCTGCTGTTATGGATAAAGACGGGCATTTTATTCCAAAGATCAAACTCTCAGAAAACAGCGAGAAAATCACAAACCCCGGTAATAAAAAGATCTATCGTATTTATGAAAATGATTCCAGGAAAATAAAAGCTGATCTGATCTGTCTGGTCGATGAGACTTTTGTTGAAACAGAATCTCTGCTTCTATTTGATCCACTCGAACCATGGAAAAAAACCAAACTGAAAGCAGGTACTTTTACGCTCCGTGAAATTATGGTACCAGTTTTTCTTGATGGAGCTTGTGTCTATGAATCACCAAAAGTAATGGAAATCAGAGATTATTGTCAGAAGGAGTTATCCACACTCTGGGATGAAACAAGGAGACTTGTGAACCCTCATAATGTTTATATTGATCTGTCTTCCAGATTATATGATATGAAGATCAGCCTTTTGGACGAACTGAGCGAGTCTGATTCCTGATCTACAAAGCAAAACCCATGATGCATCGAATCTTTTACCGGATTGCATCATGGATTTTTTACTGTTCAAAATGAATAAGGTCTGCTATCTATATTTACACTAAATAATTTGAAAAGTCGTTACAAAATGCTTCCACATCTTTCTGTGTTGTTGCAAACGAAGTACAAAAACGTACTGCAGTATGATCTTCATCCATTTTTTTCCACTCTGCGACCAGATAATCCTGACTCATTCTTTGAATGACTTCATTTGGAAGAATCGGAAAAATCTGATTAGTCTTTGAATGCGTTGAAAATGTATATCCCTGTTCTGCAAAAAAAGTCTTTAAAATACATGCCATTTCATTGCAGTGTTTTCCTATTTCTTCATAGAGATCGTCTTTGAACAGCTCATAGAACTGCAACCCGGTGATCCATCCTTTGGCCATGATGGCACCATGCTGTTTCATATGATAGCGAAAATTCTTTTTCAGTTCATCTTTTACCAAAATCAGTGCCTCCCCAAACATGGCTCCGCATTTGGTTCCACCAATATAAAATGCATCCAGATATTCCGCCAGATGTGAGAATGCAAGCTCTGATTCCTCTACTGCAAGACCCATGGACAGTCTTGCGCCATCCAGATACAGAAGTAGTCCTTTTGAATGGCAATATTCTGATAATCTTTTCAGTTCTTCCAGTGTATAGATTGTTCCAACTTCTGTTGTGTTCGAAATATAGACCATTGCAGGAAGAACCGAGTGTTCATCTACATGTTCATCCAATACCGGTTGTATCATTTCAGGAGTCAGTTTCCCATCTGAACTGTCAATATCAATGACCTTATGTCCTGTTGCTTCAATCGCTCCCGTTTCGTGAACATTAATATGACCGGTAGATGCAGCGATTACTGCTTCATATGGTTTTAATGCATGGGAAATAAAGGTCAGATTCGTCAGTGTCCCTCCGGAGAGAAAATGGATATCCACTTCCTGATTTTTCAGTTTTTCTTTGATCAGCCTTTTTGCCTCTTCCGTTATCTCATCAGCACCATATCCCGAATATTGTTCTTCACTGCCTGACAGGAGTGCTTTTAATATTCTTGGGTGGGCACATTCACTATAGTCATTATTAAAACGATACATTTTTCTTCTCTTTCTGATTTTATTCTGTTACTTCCTGAAATATGACAGACCTGTTTCTTCCTTCTGCTTTCGCCGTGTACATTGCTGCATCAGCTTTTTCAAAAAGTTTTTGTGCTGTTATACCTTCTTCGTATTCAGCGATTCCGCTGCTGATGGTAACTCGCTCGCCCGGCAACATCTCTCGTCTTGCAAAAAGTTTTCGAATATGTTCCATGTGGCTCCACACTTCATCCTGGTTCAGGTCAGGAAAGACAATTACGAACTCTTCCCCTCCGTATCTACACACACGTCCCTTTTCACCACAATATTCCGTCATCATTTTTGATAATTCTAACAAAATGATGTTTCCTTTTTCATGACCATAGGTATCATTTACATTCTTAAAGTTGTCGATGTCTATTACGACAAGGCTGACAGTCTTTATCTTTGTCCCTACATGGTCAAGCAGCGTTTCCAGATATCTGTAAAATTCCGTATGATTATATAGCCCAGTAAGCGGATCTCTTTTTAATGCTTCCTCAAGCGTATATTTCGCTATGATGCTTTCTCTGAGCTCTTCTTCCTTCTCTCTGGAATAGTTCATCATGACAATTGTAAGCAAATATGCCGAAAGTAATAGGATCAATGCAATCACTTCATTGATATTCCACATTTCTTTGTCTCTGTTTGCCGAATCAAACCCATCAAAAAATGCGCTGAATAGCAGTGCTGCAATACAGATCATGAAAATTCTTGTTGTGATCTTTTTACTGCCATACATGGACGACAACATCAATGGAACCATAAAAATACTTGCTGTAATCAAAAAATAATTATGCACCAGAGAAATGGTAAGACAAAAACCTACCAGACACAGGATCGGGATATAATCTTTTATCTCCTCAGACAAAGATTCCTTCTTAAGCAGGTAATTTCCGATCGCCAGGAGTGATACATTAGTCGCAGTTGGAAACAAAGTATATTTCATAAAATATTTCTGCGGTGTGGAAATCATAATACCTGTATATGTAAAGTATACGAAAACAATAATTTCAAGAAAGAGAATCAGAAAAACAATATAGGATAGATATTCAATTATAATGAAACGCCATTTATCATATGCTTTTTTATATTGCATTTTTTTCTCCCTATACTTAGAATCTATACATTCTGCATAGAATCAGAACATGATTATTATAAATATAGCATAACTGTTTTTGAATGAAAAGCATATAATCAGAAAAAACCGGGAGCAAATTATCAAATTTACTCCCGGTTTACCAAAAATGTTCAAATTCCTTTCATACAAAATTCAAAAACAAGCTTCTCCTCTACAGGTAACAGATATTCTTTATGTGTTCTTGCACCCCAACTATCATCTCCTGCAATACCCATCTGCATCATGGATGCTTTGATTACAGTATAATGTACCTGCGGAAGTTCATATGGATGTTGTGCATTTTCTATTTCATGCGGCGTAAAGGGAAGCGCAGAAAAATTCATTTCTGTCCCATAAAAAATCATACCTCTTCCTTTTTCATCCATAACTTTTGCATATCTGACCCCAGTCTTGTTTCCACACTCCTGAGGAACTAAGTATCTCGCCATGTTCTCATGTACTTTGTTCTGATACAGCCCAAACCTTGCTCCCATATTTCTGTCTGAATATGTTTCTTCCGGTCCCATTCCCAGCCATTCTACTGTATCGTAATCAGCATCGATCTTCATGATCACACCAAATTCCGGCATATCCTTCAGTTCTTTGACTGGTTCATATTCCAGTCTGACCTTAATACTTCCATCAGGATGAACACAATAGATCAGAGCGCATTCTGACGCTGGTACTGTGGGCAGATAATAACGGTAAATAATCGTTGCCATATCCTTTTCTACGATCAGCTCCGGTTCTGATTTCCATGCGTCTGCTCCATGCTTATGTGTCAGATATAGACTTGCGATCTTCCATTGTCCATATCTTGCAGGCATCTGATTCCCATAATCATTATCTGTTGGTGCTCTCCAGAAGTTCGGTCTTGGAATGGATTTGATCATTTCTTTTCCGGCATATCGATAAGAGACAAGCCCACCGTTCAGATAAGAAAACAGCGCTTCAAAATGATCTCCTTTTACACCAATATTCAGCTTACCTCTGATCACATTCAGTCCCTGTACCGAACCCGAATCCTCAAGATCATCCGGAAGAACGTATTCAGAAGTATCTTCTTTTTTCACTTGAAGAATTTTTTCTCCAAATGCAGTTTCATATCCTTTTTCTGCCCAGCATTCATCTGTTTTCAGATGGAATGATACTACCATGGAGTATATCCCAGGCTCATCAAGTTTCCCATCAGGTATTGGATATTCTGCTTCCTGTAAAGGCTGAACTTCAATATCCAGCACTTCTTGTCTGATCAGCTTCCCATTTTTACAGATGCTGAATCTGCATTCATAACGGTCTGTAGGCGTGAACAGATTTTTATTCACAACAACGAAAGTTCTTTCATTCCATTTTACTGAAATATTCTGATAATGATATTTTACTTCCTGCATTTTAGGGGATGGTGAACGATCATCAGCATATACGATCCCATTCCCGCAGAAATTATAATCGCATGGTCTGTCATCAAAGTCTCCACCATATGCCTGAAAGTCTTTTCCATATCGATCCTTCTTCAAAATAGACTGGTCAATGTAATCCCAGATAAATCCTCCCTGATACAGAGGTTCTGTGTCTGTCAGATCGGTGTATTTATGCATCGCTCCACAGGAGTTACCCATGGCATGCAGATATTCACAGCAGATAAATGGTTTACTTCTGTCATGTTCTAAGAACTTCGCGATCTCATCTGCCGGTGTATACATCTGGCTCTCAATATCACTGGTACCATTATATCTTCTGTCATGGTGAACCCCTTCATAATGAACAGGTCTGGTCGGATCGACTTTTCTAAAGAACTCTGACATTTCGAAAAGATTGCTTCCACCAAAGGATTCATTTCCACATGACCAGATTAAGATGGATGGATGGTTCTTATCTCTCTGATACATAGAATTTGCTCTGTCAAGAATCAGTTCTTTCCATTCAGGTCTATTACCCGGAATGGCTTCTTCGATTCCAATAACCCCTCTTGCTACTGCATCCCAGACCCCATGCGTTTCAAGATTTGTCTCGTCAATCATATAAAGACCATACTGGTCACATAAATGATAGATCGCACTGTCATCAGGATAATGACAGGTTCTGATCGCATTGATATTATTCCTTTTCATGGTAATAATGTCCTGGATCAGCTCTTCTCTGGTGACATGTCTGCCCCCAACAGAACTGAATTCATGTCGGTTGGCACCTTTAAATACAATTCTTTTTCCATTCAGGTACATGATACTGTTTCGGATCTCAAATTTTCTAAACCCAACAAAATATGGAATGATCTCCTGAAGAATTCCACTCTTATCATATACTCTGATCTCAAGACGATATAATTCAGGTGATTCCGCACTCCACAGTCTTGGTTCGCATACCGTCTGCGTTATACCCGTCAGTCCCGATATCCCGATCTCTTCTTTAAATAATGGCTTTTCTCCATCATACAAACTGATTTCGGCACTTCCATCTCCTATACTATCCATCTCCAGTTCTAAAGTGCCCTGTTTAAAATCATCAGACAGAGGTGTTCGGATCTTAAGATCACGGATATGAACATCTGGAATATAATACAGAAATACATCTCTGAAAATACCGGAAAATCTGAAGAAGTCCTGGTCTTCACACCAGCTGCCAGCAGTCCATTTTATCACCTGCACAGCAAGTTTATTGGTGCCTTCTGTTAAGTAGTCTGTGACATCAAATTCCGCAGGGGTAAAACTGTCTTCACTGTAGCCAATATATCTTCCATTCAGCCAGACGATCACTCCACTCTCTACACCCTGAAAGGATAGCATTGTTCTTTTTCTTTCAAAATTTGCTGGTAATTTAAAATATTTTACATAATGTGCGACCGGATTAAAATCCTTTGGAATTTCTCCCGGTTCGATCTGTTCCCTTCCATCCCATGGGTATTGTACATTCGCATACTGCGGTACATCATAACCTTCCATCTGGATATGTGCAGGAACATGAATGGTATCCCAGTCATAAGCATTATAATCTGCCTTCTCAAAACCATTTACAGCAAGATTAAGATTTTTCGAATACGCAAATTTCCACAATCCATTTAACGAATACCGAAAACTGCTGTTCCGCAACTGCAGTTCTGAGTCATCTTTATAAAATTCATGGTCTGAATGAGCAGGCATTCTGTTTTCCATGAAAAACTCAGGATCTTTTATTTTATTATAATCAAACATATTCACACCTATTCATCAACTTTCTATCCTATTTGACCGCACCTGTAATTCCTTCCGCAAAACTCTTTTGCAGGACGAAGAAAATTATGATCGTCGGTATCGTACATAATAAAACACCCAGCATCAGTACACCATAGTCTGTTACATAACCCTCTGTCAGGTTCGCAACCAGCATCGGCATTGTGATACTCTTCTGGTCTGTCATAATAACTTTTGGCCAGAGATAATTATTCCATGCATTCATGAAGGTAATCGTCATGGCTGCAGCATAGGTAGACCGCATGGTCGGAAAGAACATCTTGTAAAATATCTGAAATTCGTTCAGTCCGTCTATTCTGGCCGCCTCAATAATATCATGCGGAAAAGATCTGGCGCTCTGGCGAAACAGCATGATCAGAAACGGTGTTGAAATCGTTGGCAGCATAAATCCGGCAGTTGTATTTAACAAACCGGCTTTTGAGAACATTTGAAACAGAGGGATCATGGTTGCAGCAAAAGGAACCATCATTGCTAACAGTATGACGCCCATCACGACATCTTTTCCCTTATCATGAAAAATCTCAAATCCATATCCAGCCAGGGAACAGATGCAAAGTGACGCAAATGTCAGTAAAATAGCATACTTAAATGAATTCATCATAGCCTGACTGACATTTTGGGCCCCAATCAGTTTTTGAAAATTCTCTATTAATGCTTTTCCCGGGAGCATGGCACCCCTGGTAACGTCAAGGCTTGTATTTGTAGCTGAGATCACCATCCAGAGAAGAGGAAAAACCGAAACAAATGACACAACCGTCAGAACTACATATTGAAAACTTCTTTT
>RRZU013614647.1_pt1 | contig 10972 bp, 8 predicted proteins | sample 2165561 | NCBI WGS metagenome assembly RRZU01 (sample SAMN10456909, study PRJNA506462) | wastewater metagenome | isolation source: wastewater sludge | place: USA: Moscow, Idaho | reverse complement strand
GCAGGATTCCCACCTCGCTCAGAATAAAAATTCACCTGACTGACTTTATCAGTCCCACCCCATTCTTTTTGAACTTTTGCAAGCAAAGGCTGTATCGGTGTAAATTTTTGCTTCATTGCGCCCATACTAAGCGGAACTGTCGCCTGATCATTATTCCGAAAATTGGGATAAAGCTCTGCATAATAACGATCTGTATTTTTTTCACCTGCGCCGTACACCATCGGAACGCCTAAAGGCATATAAGCATTGGCAAAGAAAATTAAACCGCTATACGTAATCATGAGATAAAAAGGCAAAGCAATCACACTAATCACATTATGCGCATCTAGCCAAGACCGTTGACCTTTGGCGGGTCTAAAGGTAAAGAAATCTTTAAATATTTTTTTATGGGTAATAATGCCTGAAATAATAGCAACAAACATGAACATGGTACACATGCCCACAATCCGAATCCCCCAATCATAAGGAATATAGTGCAAGGCATAATGCATACGATAAAGCGTAAAACCGCCACCTGTTTCACGTGGCTTAATTTGCGCTGTAATCGGTTGACCTGATGAAACATCAAGGACTTCTTTATGATATTTACCCCGTTTCCCTTCCTCTTTTGGCGGAGAAGTCCAATTGACAGCGAAGTCATCTGCACCGCGCTGATTGGTGAGCAGATTCACTCCCCAGCGTTCGGCTTTTTGCGCGTCAGGATTATTTTTTAAATAATGATAGGCTTTATCCAGTTGCTCATTTTCAGGGACAATAACATTGGACTGCAATGCTTTTTCAGGCTGCATCCATCGTGTCAGTTCAATTTGAACATAACCTGCTGTACCAGTTAAAAATACAAAAAATAAGATCCAGCCAACGACCAAACCTGTCCATGTATGCAGCCAAGCCATGCTTTGGCGGAAGCCCTCTTTCATGTGCTTCCCCAAATTTTTAGTGCGCTGACGATACACCCAAGGCTAAACAATAGGCCAATAGATAAGCACACCGTTTTTAGAGTGCTTTTTATACTGAATACAGTCAATATGAACACTAACCAAACAATGAAGCTAATCAAAAAACCGGTATATGTAGCGATTGCAAGCTGATTTGGAAAGAGCAACCCAACCATAGCAACCGTTAAATTTGCTGCAGCAAAACCGCCTAATGAAGCAAGCAGAATACGTATTAACACAATAAATCGATGGTGATTTTGAGTGTTGAACTGAAAAGAAAGGGATTTCATGACTAGACCACTAACATTGCAAACGTAATACGGTGATTACGCATCGTTATTTACTTAGACGGATGAGATGAATAAACAGCTCAAAAAAGATGTTACTTTGTGTAAATAATAATATTGCATTTAATAATGATTATCATTAAGATTCAATAAATATTTTTATTAAAATCTATTTCTTTCTAGAGTTTAGATTTGGTTGATTCTATTTTTAAGGCTATTTGATGAATTTAAATGTACATAAGCAGTTATGGTTTAGCCATGTTTATCAAACACACCAAACGACTTTACTATCCTGGTTTAAGCACAAACTTCAGCATCATCATCAATCTGAAGACTTAAGCCAGGAAGTCTTTTATCGTGCCCTTAAAAGCCATTATCAACATGAAAATATTAAGGAACCCAGAGCATGGCTACTTGGCATTGCCAAACATGTCATTATTGACCATTGGCGTCATCAGCAAGTGGAACGCTTATATTTAGAGGCATTGGCCCAATTACCTGCTGAGTTTTATCCATCTGCTGAACATGAAATCTGTATTCGTGAGACCTTATTTCAAGTCCATAAAGTCTTGGAAAAATTACCCGCACGTGCAGCACAAGTTTTTTTATTATCTCAACTCGATGGCCTAACCTATAAAAGCATTTGTGCACAGCTTAATATTTCTGAAGCCACAGTAAAACGGGACATGAAACTCGCTTTTCTTGCCTGTATCAGTCTTCAACAACAATAATTTATCATTCACATATGACAACTCCAGAAAAACTGTCCAAACACATTTTAGATGAAGCAGCTGATTGGCTGGTGATTTTGCACTCTGGAGAAGTTAGTGATGAACAGTATCAGCAATTTGAACAATGGAAAAATCAAAAATCTGAAAATACACTGGCCATTGAGCAAGTCCAAAAAATCATCTCAGGGCTCAATGAACTGCCGGCAAATTTAAGCCATCAATCTTTTACCCGTTCAAAGAATGAATTTCATCAGACATTAAAAAATAATACTTTATTGAGCTTAATTGGCCTTTTCACACTCACATTTTTTTTATATCAATTGCCTTGGTCAAAATGGCAAACTGACTATCACACAGATATTGGTGAAATTAAGAATATTTCTTTGGAAGATGGTTCTCAACTTATACTTGCCAGCAATAGCTATATCAATGTCGAATACACAAAGCAATCACGGAAAATTAAACTGATTGCCGGTGAAATTTATATAAAAACTGCTAAAGACCCTTATAAACGCCCTTTCTTTGTGAGTACGTCAAATGGTGACTTGGAAGCCTTAGGTACCCAATTTACTGTACGGCAAGAAAAGAAAAAAAGTAAATTAAATGTTTATGAACATGCTGTAGCCATTCATTCCGCTGAGCCTGCAAGAGAAAAAATAATCAAACAAGGATTTCGTGCTGTTTTTAATGCTCAACATATATCTAACGCAATCCCTTTAAAAAATGACCAGCCCTACTGGACGCAACATTTATTAGTCGTTGAGAACTGGCCTCTCAAAAAGGTTCTACACGAATTATACCGTTACCAGCAAGGCACGTATTTTATAGACCCCAGTATTGAAAATATTCAAATTTCAGGCGTGTTTTCTTTGATACACATTGATCAAAGTCTTGAGGCTATCGCTCATGCAAACAGCCTTAATTTAGAGTTTTATAGCCCATATATACTCCACGTAAAAAAATGAGCTTTTTAAAGCTGTTCTTCGACTAATAGTAATAAACCTTTTTATTCTTGAAGAACACATTTATGAAAGTTAAAACACCGCCAACGCTACTGGCTTTAGCAATCCGAACTACTTTTGCAAGTCTGCCACTTACATCTGTAAGCTTAATATCAACAACACTTTATGCCGTAGAAAACGTCAATACTTTAGCATCTGCAGATACATTAAATCAGCCGGAACCAAACCTGCTCCCAACCATTACAGTCATTGCGAGTGCTGAACAAGATGGCAGTGTTGAAAATGGCTATGTTGTAAAACAGCTTAAACAAGTTGGCCCATGGGGAGCAAAAGATTTAAAAGATACGCCATACTCCGTGTCGGTCATATCGAGTGATTTGATTCAAAATGCTGTCGCTGGGGATATGGATCAAATTTACAAAATGAATCCTGTGATTCAAAACTCAGCACCCTCCACCGTTTATGGCACACCCTACGCAGCCATACGCGGTTTTCACACTCAAAGCGGCGTGATGGATGGTCTCAGATTATCTTCCACTTCAACAGGTATCGCGATGGAAGAATTAGATCGTGTTGAAATAATGAATGGATTAACAGGTTTTATGTACGGTGTAGGTAACGTCGGTGGAACTACAAATTATGTATTAAAACGTCCGACATATGAAAAGTTAAGCAATTTAACTTTGGGGAATTATGGTAACCAGCAATGGTTTGGGCATGTTGACTTAGGCAATAAAATTGATGACGATGGTCAATTTGCTTATCGGTTCAATGCCTCATATCAAAATGGTGAAACAGGTAAAAAAAATCAAAATATTGAACGTACTTTAATCAGTGGGGCAATTGATTGGAATGTAAATGATGATTTGCTGCTACAACTGGAAGGCGCCCATACGGAATATAAATTGGACGGTATCGATTCTAGATTTTATGCTTATGCTAATAGCAATTTCGGTGCTTTAGACTATTGGATTAAGCCACTTAAAAACGACAAAACCTATACTCCTGATTGGACTTATCTCGACATAAAAACAGACAGAATAGGTTTAAACGCAAATTATAAAATCAATGATCAATTTAGTTTGCGTTCTGCTTATATGCTTAAAAAAGATACTCAAGAATCAATCAATTTATACCCTGCATACTACGCCGATGCGGGCTATGTGAATGGATGGGTATCTCGAAGTGCCCCATCAGAAAATATAGCTCAAGGCGCATATACGTACCTAGATAGCCTATTTAATACATTTGGGATACAGCATAAATTAACTGTTGGTTTGTCGGGTGACTTCCTTGAAACAAAACAACATGTTATCAGCTCAAAAAGTGCGGCTAATTCACCTGCCTTTATCGACCCTAACGATTTAATCAGTTGGGAAAAGCCAACAGGCTTAGATGGAAATGATTGGGGTAGGAAATATAAATCAGCTGATAATTCGAATTATAATGTCATTATTGGTGATGATATTCAGTTTAATAATCAATGGAATGCACTTATTGGTCTGAATTACACCACAATCAAAACAAAAAATTATGATACCGCGGGTAAAAAAACATCTAGCTATGATAAGTCTAAACTCACGCCAACAGTTTCATTAATTTATAAACCATTAGAAAAATTAACAACATATGCAAGTTATATGGAAGGTTTAGAAAAAGGTTCAACTGTTCCTTTAGATAGTGAACTATATAATGAGCCTGGAAAAATTTTAAATCCAACAATCAGTACACAATATGAATTAGGCGCAAAATATGCATTTTCAGATCGCTTATTACTCAGCTCTGCTTTATTTAGAATAGAAAAAGCCAATAACTTTGAAGAAAGAACACCTAACGGAAAAATAAACATTAATCAAGACGGCTTACAGATCCATCAAGGGCTTGAAATAACACTGACAGGAAAACTAACAGACAACTTAACTGTTATGACTGGCGGTACACTTATGGATTTAGAAATTGATCAAGCCACCAATAAAATGCTGGAGGGAAAAAAACCAACAGGAGCATCGGATACATTAGTAAAACTTTATACTGAATACAATATTCCTCAAATACAAGGTTTAACACTCACTGGCGGCGCCTATTACACTGGTAATATGTACAAAGATAGCCTCAACCAGCAAGAAATAGATGGTTATACAATCTTTGACCTTGGTGCCCGCTATAAAACGAGTATTTCATCAATTCCAACAACTTTTAATTTAAATATTGCCAATTTAACGGGTAAAGATTATTGGGCAACGACATATTCGCTGGGTATTCCCCGGACTATTTCTTTTTCGGTAAAAACTGAATTTTAAAAATTAATTCAAATACATAGATCCAAAAATTAGAATAGCTTTAAAAGCTAAAATTTTTAGCTATTCTAAGAAATAAAAAATGTGAGCTCTTTTTCTTTTTTATTCGACTTATAGATAAACATACTTTCAGATGCAAATTTTATGTCAAAATTTCAGGTCAAAACCACATTAGCTATTGCGATTCGAGCAGTTTTATTAGGAGCTCCGGCTCTTACAGTTGGAGTACTGTCAACCAATGGCTATGCCGCTGCCGCACAGAGTATCACCGTTAAAAAAAGCACACTCGATCAAGCGTTAAAACAGCTTGCTATTCAAACAGGAATAACGATTAGCTATGATACTCAAGCATTTTCAAAAATAAATAGTAAGGGCTTACAGGGACAATATTTTCCTGAACAAGCTTTAAAAATTTTATTGCAGCCTGCGAACTTAGAAGCAATTAAACTGGAAAATGGCGGCTTCAGCATTAAACCTCTTCACAAAGCAGCCAGCGAAACTCAGCACAGCCAACTCAATACAACTCAAGCAAGTACAACATCTCAAGATACGAATGCTTCCGCCCATGAAGTAACGCAATTACCCGCAATTATGGTCACTGCAAATAAAGAAAAACCATTAACGACTGAAGGAACAAATTCATATACAGCTAAGGCAACAGCAGCCTCTACAGGTTTAGCCCTGTCATTAAAAGAAACGCCACAATTAGTCAGTGTGGTCACACGACAGCAAATGGAAGATCAAAATCTTACTCAGCTTATGGATGTCGCCAATCAAGCCGCAGGCTTAACCATTAAACAAGGCGGCAATATCGGCTCAGACAACTCTCCAATTTATGCACGCGGTCAAACCGTAGACAGCTATTTACTAGATGGCATAAAACTACTCAACTCATATTCAAGTATTTTTCAAAGCCAAGACACAGCTCTTTTTGATCGCGTTGAAATTGTTCGTGGAGCAAATGGATTAATGACTGGCGCAGGCACAGCCAGTGCCAGTATCAATATGGTACGAAAGAAGCCATTAGAAGATTTTAAAGCGTCTGTCAGTGCAAGCGCCGGTTCATGGGATACTTACCGCACCGATCTTGATATATCCACCCCACTCAATAAAGAAGGCACAATTCGTGGACGTACAGTCTTTGCATATCAAACAGGCGATTCATATATAGACCGTTACAGCGAGGAACGCAAAGTCGCTTACGGGGTTGTTGAAGCCGATTTAAATGATAATACCAAAGCCAGCCTTGGCGTTAGCTATCAACAAATTGATATAGATGGCATTGCCCGCAGCGGTTTACCAACGTATTACACAGATGGAACACCTATCGATTGGTCACGGTCTGATTCAGCCGCGGCCAATTGGTCAACATCCGACCGCTCAACAACTGGCTATTTTGCTGATATTGAACATCAGCTTAATGACCGCTGGAAAATAAAAGGCGTTGCATCCCGCACCATTACCTCTTCTGATGAAATTGTCGGCTATGTATTTTCCGGTTCAGGAATAAATAAAGCAACTGGCGCTGGCAGTGTGCTTTATGGAACACGCTGGGACTATAAACCCACCCAAGATTTATTTAATTTAACACTGAATGGCTCATTTGATTTGTTTAATCAAACGCATGACGTTGTGGTTGGAACAACTTATGCCAAAAGCAAAAATAAGCGCCCTAGCTCAACTGGTTGGGATACCACTCCAATAGATAATATTTTTGCTTGGGATGGCTATACGCCAGCTAAACCAGATTTAAAAACCAATGGCTGGTATAGTACAGATGAAAAAAGCCTCTCTGCATTTAGTGCTGCCCGCTTAAAACTGAGTGACCCGCTTGCCATGATTATCGGTGCCCGGTTTGATGATTGGGAACGAATTTCAAAAACCAATCCGGAAACCGGCGGCACTGCGACAAGCAAAAAACAAGAAGAAAAAGAAATCATTCCTTATATTGGACTAACATACGATTTCACTCCACATTGGACAGCCTACACCAGCTATACAACTATTTTCTCCCCACAAGATAAATATGATATTAGCGGGAATTTTATCGATCCATTGGTTGGCAATAGTACTGAAATTGGCGTTAAAGGTGAATTTTTTGATAATCAGCTAAATATCGGTGCAGCCATCTACCAAACCAAAGAAGACAATAAAGCTATCTTAATTACTGGCGCGCCGCAAATTACTCTGCCTAATGGACAAAAAGTATCTCCATATCGCGCTGAATCAGGTACAAAAAGCCGCGGGATTGAGTTAGAAGCTACGGGGAAAATTACTGATTTATGGCAGCTTTCAGCAAGCTTTACACGCAATCTTTCCCAAGACAGCAAAGGTGACAGCCTAAATAGTGATGTGCCTAACAATACAGCTAAATTATTTACGACAGATACACTCCCCCAGTTAGATGAAGCGCTCACCATAGGTGCAGGAATCCGTTGGCAAAGTGATATTTACACATATGTCACGCGTACTAATTCATTTAAATCAGAACAAGGGAGCTATGGCATAGTTGATTTAATGGCGCGCTATAAAATCAATGAAAATCTCACAGCGAATTTAAATATTAATAATCTATTGAATGAGAAATATCATTTATCGACTTTAAATAGTTACTATGGCGCACCAGCTAACTTTCAAGTAGGTGTAAAGTATAATTGGTAATCTTTAAATTTTGGTAATATTAAAGGCTTATTCATTGCACAACATTTGCCAATGAATAAGCCTACCCAATGCTGCACGTGTATGAATCTCATTAACTTGGCATTGAAAGCTTCTAGCAGTTTATTTATCGGTTAATAATTTGATGCAATGCATCTGGGTTTCTACTAAGCTAGTTTTTCCCGTATTACTATCATATTAAGTCAGCACTGGAAGTTGCGTAGGTGAAATATCTCTTATTGCCGATCTTTGGCTTTGACTATAATCCTTTACTAATAAAGGTCTCGTTTTTGATCGCATAGCTTCAAGAGTAAGATACTCTTCTGGATCAAAATTCTTAACAATATCAGCATGATTATCACTTGCTAACCAATTCTCAGCTTTCTCTCCAAACTGCCTACCAACCGTATTTGCAATGGCAGCCATAGATACATTCGCATAATTTGGCCTTGCACCACAAAACCACTTGTCATCCATTATTGCTGCGGCATTAGCTCCAGCCAATGAGTAAGCATAAGGACTAGCCGTTTGACCAAGCTTATTAAAGAGATTTCTCTCTCCCATCCCAGCTCCAGCATTGGCTGCCTATGCACTGGCATCCACATCCGGCGGTGTATCCTTCTCGACACATTCCCAGAAATAGCGTTCTGCATTCACAATATGCTGAATGACCTAGTCACTGCGCGTCACTTTAAAAATCCCCGTTTCATGTCCGCAGAGCAGTACACAAATATGCGCTGCTTTCTTGCCTGTCACGGCCAATTGGTGTTGTACCTGACAGAGGATGTATAACGGCACACCGTCTCGCCAGAGTTTAGCCCCATATTCCCCTGCGGTTTTACACTCCAGAATTTGTACTTCTGCACTCCCTACTACTGAGTAATCCAAGTTGGCTAACATAAAAGGTTTTTCTGGATCAGGGTGTTGTAATACCGAATTGACTCTACGCACTTTAAAGTTGGTATACATACTGTAGTATTCAGCCACTAAGGGTTCAAGCTGCTTGCCCCAATACAAAGGTGCATGCCCTTCACTTTTATCCTCAATATTTTGTTGAATCCGTCCTGTCTTGATCATCCATAGTTCCAGCATCGACATCAAGGGATTAAGGCCACAAGCAGCACTGTCACGGCTGCCAATACCCTTGCGTCTTACTTCCAGCCATTCGGCTTGCGTCATATTTTTAGTCTCCACAAAGCGTTTTGCCGTGAAGGGTTTTGGGATGAATTACGGCTGAGTTCATCTAGATGTCCTCTGATTATTAAATTGCGGGCATAAAAAAGCCACATCCGGAGATGTGGCTCATGTAGTTAATTAGGGTGCTGTATAGCAATATAAAATATTACTCAGATGAATTGGCAATATTGGATAGAAAATACAATGCTGATTTTATACAACAATATTGAGTTTCTATCGCATAATACAAAGGTTTGAAATCACAGGGTCGTATAATGGCTGACAAAGCTGATACGCAAGTACTTGATACTGAAATCGCTCGCTTATTGCTAAAGCAGCGAAAGAGCAAAGGTTGGACTGTCGCTGAGTTAGCAGAATACTCAGGCGTGAGCCAAGCCATGATCAGTAAAGTCGAACGTGGCGCCTCTAGTCCAAGTGCTGCAATACTTGGCCGCTTAGCAAATGCGCTCGGTATTACCCTATCTAAACTTTTTGCTGAAGCTGAACTAAGCCAAAACACCAGTGTCTTACTCTCTAAGAAACACACGCAACAGCATTGGACAGACAACCAATTCGGTATTACACGATGGTCAATCTCTCCTGCTGGGGCAAATCCAGAGTTGATTAAAATTGAGATTCCGGCATCAGGTCAGCTCTTCATGCCTGCAAGTGCATATGAACACCTAAATGGTCAAACCATATGGCTTTTAAGCGGACAGCTTGATATTCAAATTGACACACAATTATTTCATTTAGAAACTGGAGATTGTATCGCGCTGACGGCTCCAGCCGACTGCAAACTACAAAATTCTGATCATCAGTTACCTTGTGTTTATGTCGTTGCATTTAGTCAAAAGAAGTCTTAGGTCTAAACGCATTTTCTACCTAACGGGGTAAAACCGCTTAAACTGAAGGAGCTATGCTTAAGTGCAACAATGGATAAGCTCGACCTTGACTATCAACGGGTGAACGACCAAAAACCTGAAATCCCATATGTTGATAAAAACCAACTGCTTGCTGATTTTGTTCATTTACATCAACGGTTAAATTTGGATATAGACTTAACGCATGTAATAAAAGCGTCTTACCTACACCTAACCCTCTGGCAGCAGCATCAATAAATAATGCTTCCAGATGCCCATCATGTAAAAACATAAAACCTAGGGCTTGATCCTCAGCATTGACCGCAACCCATACTGGGGTCTCTGAAAAAAAGCCAACGACTTCTTTTTCAATTTCTACACGATCATCTGCACTAAGAAAATCATGTGTTGCATCAACAGAACTTTTCCAGATGGCAACCACTTGATCACCTTCGTCTGGACGTGACATTCGAATCTTTAACATTTTGTTTCTCGCATTCTTAAATTAAAATTTTGGTGAAGAATTCCTCTAGAATGAATAATTACCAGTCGATAAATTTACTATAGTGCACAAATAATTACAATAGTATATTCAGTTCGGCTTTGCTGCATAAAGACCTTAATTGCTGCATAAAGACCTTAAAGACAGAGCTGCCCTAAATGCCCCGAATTTAAGTGACAATTTGGGTATGAGGGCGCCCTAATTCTGTGAATTTATTCAAGACCGCTACGCCTGCATGAATCTTATTCACCTGACTAGGAAAACGCCTTGCCCTTAATTTATCACCCAATAATTTGATGTAATCCATTCTGGTTTCCGCCAAACTTATACGATGATAACCAGACCACTTTTTGCAAAGAACTCTTCCTAGCCGTTTGACTGTTTTTAATAATTCATTCCGTTCTATAGATCTCGCTTGCTTATCTTTCCAAGGCTTTGCATTCTTTCTTGGTGGAATCACAGCATATGCTTGTCGATTTGAAATCACTTGTCTGCAGTATTTTGTATCATATGCTCCATCCCTATAGATAGAATCAATACGCTCATCAGGCGGGATTTGAT
>RRZU013119127.1_pt1 | contig 10972 bp, 6 predicted proteins | sample 2165561 | NCBI WGS metagenome assembly RRZU01 (sample SAMN10456909, study PRJNA506462) | wastewater metagenome | isolation source: wastewater sludge | place: USA: Moscow, Idaho | reverse complement strand
CGTCTGCTTGAAGCCGCCGCCCGCCGCGACGATCAACAGGATGCTGGCGATCGGCGCGAAGGAGGAGCCGACGGTGTCGGAGACCTGCTTCAGGGTGCGGCCCAACGTGTAGCCCAGGAGGAACATCGCGACGACGGTGGTGATGGTCAGCGCGATCAGCGGCGTGCCCACGAACACGACGGCCTGGCCGAGCCCGGACTCCTCGGAGCCCGCCATCTCCACGACGGTGCGGGCGAGCATGAGGACCACGGGAAGCAGGACGACGATCAGCGCCGCGGCGAAGGAGGGCCTGCGGCCGTCGCGGGCATCCGTGTCGACCTCGCCGAGGAAGTTCTCGCGGGCCGGGATCGGGACCCACTTCGCCATCACGCGGCCGAGGATCGGGCCGGAGATCGCGACGCAGGGGATGGCGACGAGCAGGCCGAAGCCCAGCGTCAGGCCGAGGTTGGCGCCCAGCGCGTCGATCGCGATCAGGGGTCCGGGGTGCGGGGGCACGAGGCCGTGCAGCGCGGAGAGGCCGGCGAGCGCGGGGATGCCGAGCAGGATCACGGGCAGCTTGGCGCGGTGCGCGGCGAACATCACGACGGGGATCAGGATCACGACGCCGACCTCGAAGAACAGCGGGATGCCGACGACGAAGGCGATGAGCGCCATGGCCCATGGCAGCCGCTTCACGGGGGTCTTCGCGAGGATGGTGTCGACGATCACATCGGCGCCGCCCGAGTGGACGAGCAGTGTGCCGATGATCGAGCCGAGCACGATCAGCAGGCCGACGCCCGCAATGGTGTCGCCGAGCCCCGTCGTGAAGGAGGAGAACAGGTCCTGGTAGGGGGTTCCGGCCGCGATGGCCATCGTGCCGGCGCCGGCCATCAGCGCCAGGAAGGGATGGATCTTGAGCCAGACGATGAGCGCGACGATGACGGCGATACCTGCCAGGGCCGCGAGAACGAGCTGAGTGGTCATGGGTGACTCCGGTGTCAGTGGTGGGTGTGGTAGTCGGCAGCGACGAGGTGCAGCCGCGAGACGATCTCGTCGGTGATCTCCTCTGTGGTCTGGTTGACGTCGACGACGATGCCGTCCTCGTCGTCGCCCAGGGGTTCGAGCGTCGCGATCTGCGACGGCAGCAGCGAGGTGGGCATGAAGTGCCCCGCGCGGGCGGCCATCCGCTCGGCGATCAGCTTCTCGGCCCCGGCCAGGTGCACGCAGATCGTGCGGCCGGGAGCCTCGCGGAGCTTGTCGCGGTAGACGCGGCGCAGCGCGGAGCAGGTGACGAGCGTGTCCCTGCCCGCGGCGTCCTCGACGTCGGTCCACGTCACGATCCGCTCCAGCCAGGGCCAGCGGTCCTCGTCGGTGAGCGGGTGCCCGGCTTGCATCTTGGCGACGTTCGCCTCGGGGTGGAAGGCGTCGCCCTCCGCCACCGACCAGCCGAGCCGGTCTGCCAGCGCGTGCAGGATCGTGGTCTTCCCCGAGCCCGCGACGCCCATGAGGACCAGGTGGATGCTCTGGTGGTCTGTATCCGTCATCTTTGACCCTTCTCGTCGGGCACCTGTGCCCGTCTGTGGGATGACCATAACCCGTGAAGGTATTCCTTGACAAGAGATTCGTATCATCTTTGATCCCACAGGGAGTCCGTCCGTGAGGCACGCAGGGTATGCCCTCACTAGACTCGGGTCATGAGAATCGACGTCGATCCGACCGGCGAAGCCGCGGGCCCCGGGGATCTCCTGCATGAGGGGGTCACCCGCACGCTGGGCATCGAGATCATCGACGGCGTCTGGGAGATCGGCCAGCCCCGGACGCTGGAGGACATCCAGGGCCGGTTCAACGTCTCCCGCACGGTCGCGCGCGAGGCGGCACGCCAGCTCGAGACGATGGGGCTGGTGCGGACTCGCCGACGGCACGGGCTGGTCGCGCAGGAGAAGTCGCTGTGGCACGTGCTCGACTCCTCACTCATCGATCTGCGGCTCCACTCCACGCGACGCGAGGAGCAGCTCCGCTCCCTCACGCATCTGCGCCTGGCGGTCGAGCCCGCCGCGGCGGAAGGCGCGGCCCGCAACGGCGACGTGCACGCCCGTGCGCGGCTGATGCCCCTTGCCTCGGAGCTGCGCAGGCTCGGCGAGGCGGGCGAGCTGACCGAGTTCCTCCAGGTGGACATCGACTTCCATCGCACGATCCTGGCGCTGAGCGGAAACGAGCTGTTCGCCGCGCTGAGCGATGTCGTCGCCGTCGTGCTGACCGGCCGCACGGAGCTCGGCCTGATGCCCTCGCGCCCACAGCCCAAGGCCCTCGACGGCCACGAGGCCGTCGCCGAGGCGATCTTCCGCGGGGACCCCGCGACCGCGCGCTCCGCGATGCAGGCAATCCTCGACGAGGTGCGCGACGCCGTCGTTCTCCCGGGGTCGCCCACCTGACGGCGTCCGCGCGTCGGGAGGCTTTGCTGCGGGGCCGCCGCGGCGTCCGACTACCATGAGACGGTGATTTCCTCCCGGTTGCTGCGCGCAGCCCTCGCCGCCGCGCTGTTCGCCGTGACCCTCGTCAGCGCCTCCGTGCGCCCGGCTCTCGCCGCCGGCGAGTACCTCGACGTCACCATCTCCTCGGTCTCGACGGCGACGATCGACCTCACGGACCCGGACCAGGTCATCACGCTGAAGGGCACGGTCACCAACGTCTCCACGGTGCCGATCCGCTTCGCCAACGTGCACTTCTGGCGTTCCCCCACCCCACTGGCCAGCAGCGCCGCCGTCACCGCGGCGCTCGAGGCGCCGCCCGCGGGCGAACGCCTGAACCAGAGCGAGGACAACTACTTCACCATCTCGCAGGACGACGAGTTCGGGCCCGGCGAGCGAGTGGACTTCACCGTCAGCGGCACCGTCGCCCAGCTGACCGACGAGGGCACGCCGCTGACCGCCACCGATGTCGTGTACCTGATCGGCGTCCAGGTCCGTGGGCTGCCCAACGACGCGACCGGCCGCAGCGTCGTCGGCCGCGACGCCATCGCGATGGCCGCCACCAGCCGGAGCGTCGAGTCCTCGTCGGTGGTGCTGCTGACCACCACGCCGACGTGGACGACCGACGGCACCTTCATCGACGACTCCCTCGAGGACGAGCTCGGCGGGCGACTCGAGACGCTGCTCGGCAGCGCGAGCCGCACCGACGTCGTGACCGCCCTCGACCCGGCCCTCTACGAGGCGGCCCAGAAGATGTCCGGCACCCACACCGTCGGGGAGGACGAGGAGTCGGGCAGCGGGGTTGCGCTGCGCTGGGTGCGTCGGGTCGACGAGCTGATTGCGGCGGGCTCCGTCTGGCGGCTGCCCTACGGCAACCCCGACCTGGTCCGCGCCGCAGCAAGCGGCGCGCTCGCCCCGACGCTCGAAGCCGCCGCGTCCGCCACCCCCGAGGCGCTGCTCGACCTGCCGAGCGTCGCGGTCCTGTCATCCGGCGCCGACGAGTCGATGCTGGCGGACCTCAGCGACATCGACACCGTGATCGTCGACGGAGGCTCCGGCTCACAGGCCGGCACCCCCAACGTCATCATGGCCGCGTCGCAGGCTGAGCTCGGCGGCCTCGAGGAGGGCGTGCAACTCGCGAGACAGGTGGCCGACGACCTGGTCGCCGACCGCACCCCCCTCTACCTGATCACCACGGCCGCCGAGGCGCGCCGCGACGCCGAACTCGACCACCTGCGCACGCGCACCGTCCCCACGACCATGCCGCAGTCCGCGCTGGTCTGGCCGACGGACACCACGGTGGCCGCCTGGAGCGACGTCGCCGATGCCCTGCACGATGCCCGCGGCAACGCCGGGCTGATCGGCGACCTGAGCGGAACAGAGCCCGAAGGGATCGACTCCCTCTTCGCGACCGCCTTCAGCGCCGACTTCGCCACGCAGGCGGACGCGCTGGCCTGGACAAGGACGAACGCCCCCGAACGCGTCTCGAACGACGCCGTCACCCTTCGCGCGGCGGCGTCCTTCGTGATGGGTTCGCGCACCAACACCTTCCCGGCCACTCTGACCAACACGCTCGCCGTCCCCGTCACCGTGGACGTCCGCTTCACCTCCGACTCTCCCCAACGCATCCGCGTGCCCGACCTGGAGAGCGTCACCGTCCAACCTGGCGAGGCCCTGACGCTCGAGGTAGTGCCAGAGGCCTCCTCCAACGGCGTCTCACTGGTCCACGCCCAGGTGACAAGCACCGGCGGCGTGCCCATCGACGCTCCGGTGACCATCGAGATCACTGCGACGAACTTCGGGCGTGTCGGCTGGATCATCATCGTCGTCTCGGGTGCAGTGGTACTCGGCGGCACCGCGTGGCGGATCCGCACCGTCCGGCGCGAACGCGCCAGGGCGGAGTCCGAGGGGGTCCAGCCGTGAGCCAGGTCAGCAGCACGAAGAAACTCCTGTCGGCCAGCGCCTTCATGGCCGCGGGCACCATGATCTCGCGCGTCCTCGGCGTCGTCCGCGTCATGATGGTCGCGTTCATCCTCGGCAACGGCACCCGCCAGGCCGACATGCTCAACATCGCCACGATGGTGCCCAACGCGCTCTACATCCTGCTGGCGGGCGGGGCGCTGAACACGGTCCTCGTGCCGCAGATCGTCAGGGCCATCAAGAACGACGACGACGGCGGCGAGGCGTACACCAACCGCATCATGACGGCCTTCATGATCGCCGTCACGGCCGTGGCGATCATCATCACGGCGGCCGCGCCGCTCGTCACACAGCTGTACACGTCGGCGGACTGGCGCGTCGAGGAGCTCTCGTCGCAGTACGCGGCGATGGTCGCGCTGACCTACCTGACGCTGCCACAGATCTTCTTCTACGGCGCGTTCTTCCTGTTCGGCCAGATCCTCAACGCACGCGACAAGTTCGGCCCGATGATGTGGGCCCCCATCACGAACAACGTGATCTCCATCCTCACGATGGGCGTCTACTTCGTCGTCTGGGGCAACGGCGACGACCATTCCCAGGCCTTCACCACCGCGCAGATCCTGGTGCTCGGTATCGGCTCGACGCTCGGCATCGCCGCCCAGCTCATCACCCTGCTGCCGTTCATCCGCCGCGTCGGGTTCAAGCTGCGGCCCCGCTTCGACCTGAAGGGGACGGGGCTGGGGAAGACGTTCTCGCTGACCAAGTGGACGTTCGGCTTCGTCGCGGTGAACCAGGTCGCCCTGATGCTGGTAAACCAGCTGGCCACGTCGGCGACCGCCACCGGGCACGGCGCCGGCGCTACGGTGTACTCCAACGCCCACCTGCTGTGGATCCTGCCGCACTCGCTCATCACCGTCTCGCTGGCCACCGCGATGCTCCCCAACGCCTCGCGGTTGGCGGCCAGCGGAGACAGCGCCGGCGTCGCGCAGGAGTTCACCAAGACCATCCGGCTCTCGCTGATCGCGATCGTGCCCGCCACCGTCGCGTTCATGTCGCTCTCCGGCCCGATGGCGATGCTCCTGTTCGGGCACGGCACCGGCTCCGACGACGCCAGCTGGATCGCCTGGACCCTCATGGGCTTCGCGATCGGTCTGATCCCCTACACGGTGCAGTTCGTCTGCCTCCGCACGTTCTACGCGCTGGAGGACACCCGAACGCCCTTCATGCTGCAGATCATCATCGCGGGCACCAACATGCTCGGCGCCTGGCTGCTCGTCTGGGTGGTCACCGACCCAGGCTGGGTCGCCGCGGCGCTCGCCACGGCCTTCCCGCTCGCATACCTGATCGGTGTGTTCTTCTCGTGGCAGGCGCTCAAGAAGCGGATCCCCGACCTCGACGGCGGCCAGCTTGTCCTCCACATCGTGCGGCTGCTGCTCGGATCCTCCATCGGCGGCGTCGCCGCGTACTTCCTGACGGACCCGATCATCAACCTGATCCCGAGCGCCGTGGTCGGCGACATCGTCGCTCTGATCGTCGGCGGGGTGCTGATCCTCGCGGCCTACCTGCTGATCGCCAAGGCCCTGCACGTGCGCGAGCTTGCCAACCTCGGTGAGCTGGTCCGCACCCGATTCGGCCGCCGCGGCACCGGGGACTCCGCCTCCGAGGAGGACGCGAACGAGCTCTCCGCCCGCGAGCAGCTGTTCGACGACCAGCTGCCGACGCTCATCCAGCCGGCGATCGTCGACGAGTCCCCGCGTCGGGGAGCCGATGACGTCCCCGACTTCGATCCGCCGACCGTCATCCGCACCAGGCCGCCGATGACCACCCACACGTTCGAGGGCACCGACGCCGGGCCGGCGACCGCGCCCATGGCCGCCGTGACCGAACCTGCCCCGCCTGCCGACGACGAGGGCTTCGACCTCGACTCGGTGTTCCGGCCCGCGGAGGAGCCCGAACCGGAGGCGGAGGCGACGCAGCGTATCGCCACCGTCGGCACGCTGCTGCAGACCCGCTACGAACTGGAGGAGCTGCTCACCACGCGTCTAGGGACGGAGTCCTGGCGGGCTCACGACCAGGTGTTGTCGCGCGACGTCGTCGTGCACGTCGTCGCACCGGGCGATGCGCGCATCACGTCCCTGCTGGCGGCGGCCCGCAAGGGCGCCGCCGCCACCGACTCGCGGTTCCTGCGCGTCCTGGACGCGGACGAGATCGTGGATCCCACCGCCGGCATCGGCGCCTATGTCGTGGCGGAGTTCGCCCCAGGCCGCACACTGGGCGAACTGCTGAGGGGAGGACCGCTGAGCGCCATCGAAGCGGCCTTCGTCGCCCGTGAGCTGGGCGACGCCCTGGTCGGCGTACACGCTCAGGGCCTCTTCCACGAGCAGATCAACCCGGAGTCGGTCATCATCACGACCGTCGGCGCGGTCCGGCTCGTCGGCTTCGGCATCGATGCGACGCTGGCAGCGGATGAGCGTCCGGTCTCCTGGTCGGACCGCGAGTCCGCGGACGTCGTCGGCCTCGGCAAGCTCCTCTACGCGATGCTGGTCAGTCACTGGCCGGGGGACGACGAGTTCGGGCTTCCCGCCGCGCCGATCATTGCCGGCGAGACCGCGCCCGCGCACACCGTGCAGGTGGGCGTCTCCCCCGCCCTCGACCGCATCTGCAGCGCCACGATCACCGAGCGGGGGGCCGCCGGGGAACGGAGGATCATCACCGCCGCGCAGTTCGTCACGGCCCTCGTCCAGGTGCTCGGCTCCGCCGACGCGTCGGCGGACCTCGAGGCCCGCGTCCGCTCCTGGGCGCCCGCAGCACCGTCGTGGACCGCGGCCTCCGGTCAGCGACCCGACCTGGCGCTCTCACTCGCCCCCGGCGGTTCGGCTGCGACACGCTCCGGGCCGGCCCCCGGAGGGCCGACCGCTGGTCGCGGGGGCGCCGTCGGAGCGGCGGGCGTCGCGGGCGCTGCACTTGGCGCCTCGCGAGGTGCGGGAGAGGCTCCCGGCTCCTCGAGCGGTGACGGCGCCGGAGCGGTCGGCTCCGCGCGAAACGCGACGGACGACGGCTTCCCTGGAGGCTCCGCCGGCCAGCTGAGTCGACTCGACCGTCTTGCGGCGGGGAGCGACGAGGCCGTCGGGCAGGACCCGTCCGGGGGAGACGCGGGCACGGCCGCGCGGCGCGAGCCGGAGTCCCGCCGCGGCCTGTGGATCGTGCTGATCCTCGCCACTGCCGCGCTGGTGATCTCGCTGATCGTCGTCGGCATGAACAGCATCCGCGACAACGCCGCCGATCCCGCGGCCTCCGTATCCGCGGGCGGCACCGCCTCGGCGGAGCAGTCCGGCGTCCCCGAACCCATCGCGATCGCCTCAGCGAGGGACTTCGACCCCGAGGCGGACGGCGGTAACGGCGAGGAGAATCCGGGCGGGGTCGCAGCCGTGATCGACGGCGACCCGGCGACCAGCTGGCAGACCATGCGCTACCTCAACCGGCCGAACCTCGGCGGGCTTAAGCCGGGCGTGGGCATCGTGCTCGACCTGGGCGAGGAGCAGGAGGTGACCTCGGTCGACCTGGACCTGACGGGCGGCACGACCACCGTCGAGCTGCGGGTGCCGAACGGCTCGGAGGCGTCGATGCGCACGTCGGCCAACTGGAACGTCGTCGCGACGGACAAGGTCACGGGCTCGGGCACCATCGAGCTCGACGAGCCCGTCTCGACCCGGTACCTGCTCGTCTACTTCACCAATCTCCCCGAGGTCGACGGCGGCTACCGCGCCGAGGTCAACGAGATCACCGTCCGCTGACCCCCTCCCCCGCCCCGTGTTCCGCTCCTCCCCGGGCCGCGATGAGCACGACACACTTGTCATCGTCGGGAAAGGCCCGATCCGGGCCCCAAATGCCCGATGGGCAGGAGGATCTGCTCATCCGACGGGCCGAACTCGGCCCCGCGACGACCTGCGCCTAGTGTGGGTCGCATGGATCCCGCGAGCTACGTCTACATCCCCGCGAGCCAGGAGGTCGGTAAGAGGGAGTGTCGCGCCCTGCTCGAGGAGGTCGGCGCCGCGCTGTGGATCACGGCCGACGGCGGCGAGATCCCCTGCGCGACGCTGCTGCCGACGCTGTGGCGCGGCGACACCCTGACCGCCCACGCATCCGGGCACAACGAGCAGTTCGCGAGGATCGACGACGAGGTTCCCTGCCGCGTCGTGGTCCAGGGCCCGAACAGCTACATCTCGCCGCGGTGGTTGCCGAGTGTGCAGTCGAGCGAGAACGGAGGCGCCGCGCGCGGCCGCGCGGAGGGTCGCGGCGTCGGGACGTGGAACTACCAGCAGGTGCAGATCGCCGGGATGCGGCGCGTCCACCGCGACACCGACCGTCTGCGCGACGAGATGACGACGCTCGCCGAGGACTTCGACGAGAAGCGCATCGCCGACGGCTGCCCCTCCGACGCGCACCGCGGCCCGTGGACCCACGACGAGGCCCCCACCGCCTACTACGAGGCCATGATGCACGGCGTCGTCGGGCTGGAGCTGCGCGTCACGGAGGTGAAGGGCCGCTTCAAGCTGGGCCAGAACCGCACGGAGCTTGACCGTTCCGGGGCATCCGCGGGGCTGCGCGAACGCGGTCGTGGCCAGGACCTCGCCGTCGCCGACGCCATGGACGACGCCACCCCGCTCTACGAGGGGTAGCCGGGTAAGCCCCCGTGCCGCGATGAGCACGACACACTTGTCGTCGCGACTAATCCGCAGAAAACCGCACAGAGCCGCGACGGGCAGGAGAATCTGCTCATCCGGCGGCAGTTGGTCAGGCCCGCGAGGGGACGACCCGACGAGTTCAGGCGACCCGCACTGCCTCGCCCCCGGTGAGGTGGAGGAGATCGTCATAGGTCATCGGCATCAGGGTGTGCGGGGTGCCGGCTGCGGTCCAGACGACGGCATGGTCGGCAAGCGAGCCGTCGACGACGGTCCGCACCGGCGCCGGATGCCCGACGGGGGCCACGCCGCCGATGGCCTGGCCCGTCACCTCACGCACGCGCGCGGCGTTGGCCATGGCGATGGTGTTCGCTCCGACCTCGACGGCGAGAACGTCCGTGTCGACCCGGTGCGCACCGCTCGTCATCACGAGCAGTGGCTCGCCGTCGGCGAGGAAGAGCAGCGAGCTGGCGATGGCGCCGACATCGCAGCCGAGCGCGTCTGCGGCTTCGCGAGCGGTGCGCGTGGAGGCCGACAGCTCGCGGACCTCCACGTCGAGGCCGGCGTCGAGGACCGCCTTCGCGACGAGACGGCTGCGCTCGGGCAGGTGTGCGGTCATCGGGGTCCCTTCGCGATGCTGACTACGCCATTCGACGCCGAGGTCCCGGTCGGTCGCCCGAGCTGTCGACGTCTGCGCCATTCTCCCGGGACGCGGCCCGGCGATGGCCAACCGGTCCCACCATGCGAGCACCTGGGAAAGGGCTTGGATCAGGGTCCGGCATCGAGCCCGGTTCGTGAGCGACCCGGCATCAGGTGCCGAGAACGTCGGCCAGGTCGTAGCTGAGGGGCTCCTCCAGCTGCTCATAGGTACACGAGTCCGGCTCGCGGTCATCGCGCCACCGCACGAACTGCGCTGTGTGGCGGAACCGGTCACCCTCCATGTGGTCGAACCGCACCTCCACCACGCGCTCGGGCCTAAGTGGCGTGAACGACAGGTCCTTCTTCGCGTTCCAGCGTGAGTGCGCCGCAGCAGAGGGTGTCCTGGGCGCCGGCTGGTCGCGGTTGTCCGGCGACTCGGGCTCAGGGGCGGCCCACGCCCAGGGGTGGCCGTCGAAGTCGGTCACCAGTGGCTGCAGCTCCTCGAACAGCTCCCGACGGCGCTCCATCGGGAACGCTCCGATGACGCCGACCGAGTTGAGGTTCCCGTCGGCCGTGTAGAGGCCGAGCAGCAGCGACCCGATGACCCCCGGCTCGTCGCGGTACAGCCGGTAGCCGGCGACGACGCAGTCGGCCGTCCGCTCGTGCTTGAGCTTGTACATCACGCGCTTGTCCTCGGCGTACGGCTCTCCGAGGGGCTTGGCGATCACACCGTCAAGCCCGGCACCCTCGAACGACGAGAACCACTCCATCGCGAGGGCCTCGTCGCGGGTGGCGCGGGTGAGGAAGACGGGTGGTTGCGCGTCGGCAAGCGCCTTCTCGAGCGCGGCGCGCCGCTCGGCGAAGGGGCGCTCGGCAAGGTTCTCCTGGCCGAGAGCGAGCATGTCGAAGGCGACGAAGGTCGCGGGCATGGAGGCACTCAGCTTGGCGATCCGCGACGCGGCCGGGTGGATGCGCTGCTGGAGCGCGTCGAAGTTGAGCCGGTCGCCGGTGGTCGGGTCGATCATAACGATCTCGCCGTCGATGACGCTGTGGTCGGGGAAGTTCGCGATCACCGCCTCGACGAGTTCCGGGAAATAGCGGGTCATCGGGCGCGAGTTGCGCGACCCGATCTCCACCTGGTCCCCCGACCGCCAGATGATCGCGCGGAAGCCGTCCCACTTGGGCTCGAAGAGGTACTCGCCCTTGGGGAGCTTCTTCACGGGCTTGGCCAGCATCGGGCCGAACGGCGGGTGGATGGCCGTGCCCCACTGCGCGTCGCGCTCG
>RRZU012241322.1_pt1 | contig 10972 bp, 9 predicted proteins | sample 2165561 | NCBI WGS metagenome assembly RRZU01 (sample SAMN10456909, study PRJNA506462) | wastewater metagenome | isolation source: wastewater sludge | place: USA: Moscow, Idaho | reverse complement strand
TTTTTTGTCCCTCAAAGTTATCTTTTCCATAATGTTTTAGAGAAAATCATCAACATTTGGAATATTTCTAATCTTCCTGCAAGCATATCAAAGCTAAGTACAAGTTTAGAAAAAGCACTTAGACTTGAGAAGTTACCTATATAAAAAAATCCCAACAATTTCTTGTTGAGATTCATTTTATTAATATGCTCTTGCAAAATAAACTACATGTTTTGCTTTTTTACCACAGCATGGACATACGCCATCTGCTTCTTCATGTTCATCGATACAACGTGATGTTGCCTGATAAAGTTCTTTGATTTTTAATTCGCATGCTTCTTCACCACACCAGTTCATCTTGACATAGCCACCCTTTTCATCTAATACTTCACCTACTTCTTCTAAAGTATTAACACGAGTGATATGGCTATTTAAGAATGCTGCTGCCTTATCATACATTTCCTGATGAATTGTTTCTAATGTATCATGAATTGCCTGTGGAAGATTTTCATCTAAGTCCATCTGAGTCTTGACACCATCATTACGTTTTACAACAACACAATGACCATTTTCGATATCACGAGGCCCTACTTCAATACGTACTGGAATACCACGCATTTCTGCTTCAGAGAACTTCCATCCAGGTGATTTATCACTTGCATCTACACTTACTCTCATACCTGCTGCTTTTAACTGCTCAGCGATTTCATCTGCTTTTTCAAGTACGCCAGCCTTCTTCTGCTGAATAGGGATAATAACTACCTGTGTAGGAGCAAGTCTAGGTGGTAATACAAGACCATTGTCATCACCATGAACCATGATAATAGCACCTAATAATCTTGTAGATACACCCCAAGATGTCTGATAAACATGTTTTAACTTGTTATCCTTATCTAAGAATGTCATATTGAATGCTTTCGCAAATCCCTGACCAAAGTAATGAGATGTACCAGACTGAAGAGCCTTACCATCATGCATTAATGCTTCAATAGTATAAGTTTCTTCTGCACCTGCAAACTTTTCTCTTTCTGTCTTACGTCCTGTTAACATTGGGATTGCAAGTAATTCTTTTGCTGTTTCTTCATAGATATCTCTCATCATTAATGTTTCAGAACGAGCTTCTTCTTCAGTTGCATGAATTGTATGACCTTCCTGCCATAAGAATTCAGAACCACGTAAGAATGGTCTTGTAGTCTTTTCCCATCTTACTACTGAACACCACTGGCTATATTTCTTTGGAAGATCACGATAAGAATTTACAATCTTAGCATAATGTTCACAGAATAATGTTTCTGAAGTAGGTCTAACAATTAAGTGTTCTTCTAAATCATCTAAACCACCTTTGGTCACAACTGCACATTCAGGTGCAAATCCTTCTACATGATCCTTTTCTTTATTTAATAGAGATTCAGGAATTAACATTGGCATATAAACATTCTGATGTCCTGTTTCCTTAAATCTCTTATCCATATAACTCTGAATCTGTTCCCATAAAGCATAACCATATGGGCGATAAATAATGAATCCTTTTACACTTGAGTAATCCATTAATTCTGCTTTACGACATACATCTGTATACCATTGTGCAAAGTCAACGTCTCTAGGTGTAATTGCATCATTTTTAATATTATTTTTTGCCATAACTTTCTCCTCTCTTGTACGATAATATTATAACTATTTTTGTGAAAATGAAAAGGATTAATCCAAATCATGGTGATAATAATGTGTTATATTCACTTATTTAGTAATATAGAGTCTTGAAAAATAAGGGGATATAGAGAGTGTATTGATTAATGTTTCGTGATAATCTTCCTGTAATGAGTGATCAATGAATAATATATCCTGATGTGAAATCATAGAAGATAGACTATATCCTAAAACAATTATACATAAGCCAATCATTGAAGAATCCTCCACCAGAGAGAGATGATCCTCTTCTTGAAGATAAAGTTTATTATCAAGTATAAGTTGAAGACGATCATGGGTGATTTGTTTGAGTAAACGGTTAGCAATATTCATTAATTGAGTGATAAAAGATGTGACATCTTCTTCTAGAGGTATTGTCTGCTTATGAAGTAATGTAAGTATCTTTTGATTATTCAAACATTCTTTCTTCTTATTTTCTATGATGTTTTCATCAACATACATAATAAAAGAATATTTTTGAATGATTTCATCACAGAACTTTTCTGCATGTTTAATCTTCTTCTGTAATGTAAGATATTCTTCTTTGACTTCTTCAATTGCCATGAGTATTTCATGATAATCCTGTTTAAGTGCTGGAAGATGTTTTTCTAATTTATGTAGATAACCTATTTCATCTAAGAGCTTCTTATCCTTCTTATAATGAGATAAATAATCTGTATTTAATACACTGAGTTCTCTAATAAACATTTCTTTAGAAATATCTTCTGTAATATCTAATTCTTTTTTCTTTTCTATAATCTTTTCTATGAGTCTTTGATGACGCACCATATAGGTTGCTTTTTCTAAGCGTTTCTTTTCTAAATCTGTTCTTGTTTTTTCTAATATAGCTTCTTTCTTAAAAAGAAGTTCCTGAGATATTTCTCTTCCTTCTATTAAACAAGGTTTAGGATGATGAAGTGAACCACATACAGGACAAGGTGTTCCTTCCTTTAAATCCTTTGCAAGTATACCCGCAATACTATTCATATAATGATGATACATACGCATATAATCATCATTTTCACTACCATAAAGATACACAGCACGTGTATAAGATGCTTCTAAATCAAATAGATGATCCTGTGATATTAAGTATTCATCATAGAGTAAAGATAAAGCATTGAGTCCTTCTCTTCTTTTATCTATTGTCTGTTGCTGCTGCTTTCTGATAGCTGCTTTCTTTTCCATATCATCTAATTCAGTAACTAGTTCAATTTCACGTAATACTTTCTTTTTCTTATCTTCTAATGATTTTTCTAGTTGATCTAAATGATTGGAATAGAGAGATAGATAAGGCTTATTCTTACTAATATAAGCACATGCGCTCTTATAATCTTCATAACTATTTAAGAAAGCCATTGTGTCATTAATCTGTTCCTCTATCATTTTTGTATCACTCGTCATGACGGGTTTTGTAGATACAAAGGAACGCATAAGTGCCTCTGTAGGTGATTGAATCCAAGTTTCTATAAAAGAAGAAGACATAATAAATTGATGTAGGAACTGATTATAATTCATATTTAAAATATTGTGGACAAGGTGCTGAGCTTCTTCATTTTCTAGATCATCACATCGAAGAATACATCTTCCTGATTGATACACACGTTCAATAGTGTGTATGATATTGTTTAGTTCAAATGTAAGATAAACTCTCTTAATAATAATTTCTGTTAAGCCAAAAAAAGCGAATGTGAGACCATTGATGACTGTATTATGATCTTCAATATAATTTATATGATTCTTAAAAGAAGTAAAGTCAGTCTCAACATTCTTATCAAATGTTTCTATTGTGAGTTGTAATAAGTTCATAATGTCCTCCTGTTACTATTATAGAAAAAGGAATAGCCTTTTGCTATTCCTTAGTGAGAAAATCCCATTTTTCTACTTCTTTTGTTTTACTTACAACAAGGAAATGATCTCCTGGCTGAATAATATAATCAGCACTGAAGTCCATTGTCATCTTAAGTGAACCTTGAGGTTTAATACCTACAACGTTCATACCATAAACTCGACGGATATTAACATTAGAAAGCGATTTGCCTTCCCAATCCTTAAGTGTCCTAATTTCTACGATAGAATATTCTTCATCAAGTTCTACTAAATCTACAATAGAACGTCTTAATAAATGTTTAGCAAGCTTATAAGCCATTTCTTTTTCTGTATTAATAACACGATCAGCCCCTACTTTTTCTAGAATGATCTTCTTACGTTTAGTACGTGCTTTCGCAATAACATAAGGGACATTTAATTCCTTTAATAATAGTGTACATGTTACTGCTTCTTCAAAGTGCTTAGAAATAGCTACAACAGCTACATCAAATGTATTGATATCAAGTTCTAATAGCTGTTCACGATCAGTAACATCAGCTACAATTGCTTTAGTAACATTGTCTTTAATTCTACTGACACATACTGGATCAATATCTACTGCAAGAACTTCTACTCCGAAGTCTTCTAATGTTTCAGCAAGTGTGCTTCCAAAGATACCTAATCCTAAAATAGCGACCTGTTTTGGTTTATTACTCATGTTTACTCCTCCTAGCCAACAAGTACATCCTCATCTGGATATTTAAATTCTTTTGTATTTTTATCATGTGAACGTTTAGTAAATAAAATCATTAATGAAATAGGGCCAATACGTCCAGCATACATCAAGATAATATCTACGCATTTACCAACTATACTTAATGCAGGTGTCACAGAAGCACTCAGTCCTACTGTACCAAATGCTGAGAATACTTCCATTAGGATATTTAAATAATCCTGTTTAGGTTCTGTTATAAGCATAATAGAAGATGAAATAATACAAAGCATTAGTCCAAGGAAAAAGATAGAAAAAGCTCTTACGAGTGTTCTTTTCTTGATACGACGCTGGAATACTGTTGTTTCTTCAATACCACGATAAGTTGTTCTCATTAATAGTAATACAAGTGCAAAAGTAACTGTTTTAATACCTCCGGCAGTAGATGCAGGAGACCCACCGATAAACATAAGAGAACACATCAATATTTTTGTAACTCTATTAAGTGAATACATATCCACTGTTGAGAATCCAGCAGTACGTGTAGTGACTGATTGGAAGAATGAAACTACAAGTTTATCTACAAAATTCATTTTTCCAATAGTTAATGGATTGTTAAATTCCATTATAAGGAATAATAATGTTCCTATAAAAACCAAAGATACAGTCATCATTAATACTATCTTTGTATGTAGGGCAAAGCTGCCAAATAGATGACGCCACGAAAAGCTTGATGATCTTCTCTTTTCTTTAATATATTTATCATGAATATCTAATACTACAATAAAGCCTAGCCCACCCATGATGATTTCAAATGGTACAATAAAGTTAATAATCGGATTTGTGTTATAGGCAACAAGTGATGTAGATCCACATAAATCAAATCCGGCATTACAAAATGCACTAATAGAATGCCATATACCATAATATAAGCCTTTAAGAGCACCTAAACGAGGTATAAAAAACATTGAGAAGAATATTAATCCAATCGTTTCTATTGAAACAGTATAAATAAAAATAGTTTTCAAAAGTCTTGGAAGCATACTTAAAGAATTCTGGTTGAGTGCTTCAGTAAAGACAAGTTTTCTACTTAATGTAATTCTTTGTCTTGCAAGAAACAAGAAAAGATATAAGAAAGTTAAGAATCCAAGACCACCAATTTGAACAAGAATAATAAGAACTGTCTGACCAAAGAGGTTATATTGATCCACAACTGTCAAAGGTGATAACCCTGTTACACATACAGCAGATGTTGCAACAAAGAGGTTATCCAAAAAGCTTGCTGCTTCTTTCTTATTTGAAAATGGTAAAGAAAGTACTATAGCACCTATTATAATTACTGCAAGAAAAGAAAGTGATACTTTCTTTGGTGCAGAAAGTCGGCCAGAATGCTTTCGCCTAGCTAAAACAATATCTTTCATAACTAAATCTCCTATAATCGCATCTATTCTAACACCAAGATGTGACAATTCCAATACTAGTCTCTCTTAGAAACATAATATTGTGTAATTTCTTTCTTAGAACATTCATAACATACGACTAAAATAGCCCCTGCAAGATCAAGTGCAAGATCCTTCATTGTATCAGCGAGAGCATCATGTCCTTCTAATGGTTCATCATCACTTGATACGATAGTCGCACGTGTAGTTGCCATATATTGCTGGTTATTTGTATGGAAAATATCATCTACTGTATATTCACATAATTCCCATACCGCCCCTACGGCAAGTGAGAAGGCAACTACAAATATATATAATAATGCGCGATGCATAAAAAGGTATTTTCTACGTAGAATAAGCATCTGTAATAGCCATAAAGCAATAAATGAAAGAATAATACCTGAAGTAAAGTGAAGTAATGAATCCCACCAGCCAATCTTTCCATAGAAGTTCAAACCATCTCCAAGCACAAGTCCCAAAAACGCAAAGGCAGTAACACTGATATGTACTTCAACAGGTACTTCAAAGTTTGCGAATTTCTTTAAAAGTCTTGGGGATATTAAGACAATACTCATCGCAATATATTGTAATAGTGAGAAGAACAAGCGGACGCGCATCTTTTCTTTTTTTACATAGAATAAAGCAACCATTGTCGCAATTGCAAGAATAAGTACAATAAACGATAAAATTCTCTTAAAGATTCTAACACGACGTTTTGTTTTTTCACTATATTCAAATTCGTTATTATTCATGAATTTCCCTCCTAGTCCATCTATTATAGCACACTTTACATATTATGAATCCTAATTTCATGTAAAGCAAAAAAACTCCTAGGCGCAAGCCTAAGAGTTCAAGTGAAAATCAATCTTATTCTTTTCCTTCAAGAATTGGAGTTACAGTAGTATCAATGATTTCCTGTAATGTGCTACAAGATCTGTCAAATTTTTCCTGATCAGATTCAGTTAAAGGTAATGTTAAGATTTCACGGATACCTGCTCTATTGATGATTGCTGGAACACCGATATATAAACCTTCATGACCATACTGACCTTCAAGGTAGCATGATAATGGAAGTACTGTATTTTCGTTGTTTAAGATAGCATCTACTAATCTAGCAAGAGACATACCGATACCATAGTAAGTTGCTCTCTTCTTATTGATGATTTCATAAGCAGCATCTCTTACCTGTTCGTAAATTCTCTGTAACTGATCAAATGGTACTTCTCTTTCTTCTACAACTTCAAGAAGTGATTTACATCCGATATAAGCATTTGTCCAAGATACGAATGAGCTATCACCATGTTCACCCATGATATAACCATGAACTGAAGCTGGGTTTACTTCGAAGAAGTTACCAATTTCATATCTTAATCTTGCTGTATCAAGCATAGTTCCTGAACCAAGAACCTGGTATGGATGAAGACCAGTAGCCTTCTGCATTACGTAAGTCATGATATCGCATGGGTTAGAAGCTACTACGATTACACCATTGAATCCTGATTCCTTAATAGACTTACCAACTGAAGCCATGATCTTTGTGTTGATTGCAACTAATTCAAGTCTTGTCTGACCTGGTTTCTGAGCTGCACCAGCAGTTACAACGATAACGTTTGCATCTGCACAGTCAGAATAATCACCTGCATAAACCTTTAATTTACCGTTTGCATATGGTAAACCATGAACTAAGTCCATTGCTTCCCCTTCTGCCTTTTCAGTATTAACATCAACTAATACAAGTTCATCAATACCTTTGTGGTTCATTAAAGTATAAGCCATACTCATACCTACAAAACCTGTACCAACTAGAACAACTTTACGGTTACCCTGAGCTGGCATATCATTTAAATAATCTGTCATTGCCATAATTCATTTCACTCTCCTATACCTAGAAGTATAGTATAATCATTTCCCAAATACAATAAAATATTTGCTAATTAAATAAAAAAATTCATTTGAATTTAGTTGATAAATCCATGGTTTTTTGATGATAACGCTTTCTGTGTTTCAGAGAATGTAAGTGTAAGCGAATTCATTGCTATAAATTTGTTACAATGAAAATGTTGCTTAAATTGACTTGTGGTCATTTGTTGGTATAATAAATATTGGAGGGATTTATATGAATGCTCTGAGTGATATTAAATCTAAGATAGAAAAGAATAAAGAAGAAAAAAGGGAACGTCTTCTAGCAAGTGCCACTGCATTATTTGCAGAAAAGAATTTTAATAATACATCTATTTCTGACATTGTAAATAAAGCAAAGGTTGCAAAAGGTACTTTTTATTTATATTTCAAAGACAAATATGATATTAGAAACCATATTGTACAGGAAATCAGTACTGATTTATTCGATGATGCAGTGAACGAATTAAAAAAACATCCTGAGATCACCCATTTTGATGATTCTATGATTTTTATCATCAATCATGTGATTGATGCTCTTGTAGCCAATCCTACATTCTTGACCTTAATGAATAAAGACTTATCTCTTGGTGTCTACTCTCAGGAACTTACAAAGATTCTAGAAGAAACAGATCATCTTAGTCTATATGAATTATTTAAGGAAGGTGTAGAAAGAGAGAATCTTAATATTAAAAATATTGATATTACCTTCTTTACTATAGTAGAGCTTGTAGGTTCAACTTGCTTTAGCTGTATTGTCAATAAGGTTCCCTGCCCTATTGAGGACTATAAGCCTTATCTATTTGATTTAATACGTACTTTACTTCATGCTGCTTAATAAAAAAAGCAGCATTTTTTCTATGCCGCTAAAACCTCATTCACATAATCAAGAAGCTTTTTAGTATCTGTATAAGTTTCTTCACGTGAGTTTTCTTTAAATATAACTGTAATGATTGTTTTGTTATTTACCTTAGAATAAGTAACTAAACATCTTTTCGCAAGATTAGTAAAGCCTGTCTTTCCCCCAACGACTCTTTCATCATAATAAGGAGAAGCCTGCTGGGTCATCTTTACATTCTGCATTGTACGATATTGATTTGATTCAAAAGTATAGCTTGGTGTAGAAATAATATTTCTTAACTCTTTATTCTTATAAAATGCTTTCGCAATAAGTGCCATATCCTTTGTACTACAGGTCTCTTTAAGCCATCCCTTTTGGGCATAACTGAGTCCATGAGGATTAGACACCTCTACCTTTTGACAACCTAGTTTTTTTGCTTTCTTGTTCATTGCGTTAATAAAAGCATCATAACCACCTTGATAGTTTTCAGCAAGAGTTAAAGCCATTTCATTAGAACTCTTTAAAAGCATACCACGAATAACATCTTTAAAAGGAATCTGTTCACCATCATGTACAGGTTCAGTATAGGCAAACACACGATCTGGTAAAGACATAATATTCTTTGTAGTAAGAAGATCATCATCCTTATAATACTCTATTGCAATAAGGGCACTTAATAGTTTAATTGTAGAAGCAGGATAACGTGATTCCTGTTCATTTTTCGCATAATACACCTTTCCTGATTCCGCATCCATCACAACTGCTGACACTTCTTCTGTATTAAGTGCTGGTTGAGGGATAGAATTGATTTTCTCTTCTTTTTGTTTTGCGGCATGCGAGATTGTATTTGTTTTCTTTTTTTCAGGCTGCTTTGAAGTACATGCACAAAGCATGAATGCAGCGCATATCATTGTAATCCATTTACGATATTTCATTTTTTAATCACCTCTTTGAAACATGATAACTATTTTAAACCTATTCATCAATCTTCTTCCATCATTTTTCATTCTTTTTGAATAATAATATGTTATAATGATTTGGTAAAGGAGAAATAGTATGGTTAATTATCCAAACCTTAAAAAGGCACCGGCTAATGTGTCTATCCCTAAGAAATCTACAAGTAAGCATTATACTGCTTTTCGTGGGATGAGCTTAGAAGAAGACATCAACCTATCTAACACCTATTACTTATCTGTCGATCAGGCTGTCATATATAAAAAACCGACACCTATCCAGATTGTAAAAGTCGATTATCCTTCACGAAATAAAGCCCGTATAGTTGAAGCATACTATCAGGCCCCTTCTACTACGGATTATAATGGAATTTATAAAGGCAGATATATTGATTTTGAAGCAAAAGAAACTAAATCTTTACGATTCCCTTTTCGTAATATTTCTGAGCATCAGATCAATCATCTCGCACGTGTCTCACGTCATGGGGGAATTGCCTTTATTATTATTGCCTTCACATCTGTAGGAGAAGTTTATTTGTTAGATGCTTCGATTATGGTAGAGCGCTTTTTTCATGACAAGAAGCAGCATATAAGTTATGATGAAGTGAAAGAAAGTGGACATCTTATTAAGCAGGGCTATCAGCCAAGACTCGCTTATTTAGATGTAATCGATGAATTTTACCTTAAGGAGGACACTTTATGAAAGTTCAATCAACCAAGGACCCTAAGCAGATAAAGAAAACAATTAAGATATGTATTATCGCATTATGTGTTCTTGTAGCGAGCGGTAGTGGTTACCTTGGATTTAAGATTTATCAGCAAATCAGTAATTTTGATATTGATAATCTTACAACAACTTCCTACTCTTCTCAGGTTTCTCAGGATGGAGAAACCTATTACAAGTATGGTAGTTCTATTGGGAAATATGTAAGTTATGATGATATTCCTGAAGTAATGATTGATGCTGTAGTTGCTGCAGAAGACTCACGTTATTTTGTACATAATGGTTTTGATATTCCACGTATTATTAAAGCTCTTATGTCAAATATCTTAGCAGGTCATACTGTTGCAGGTGGTTCTACAATTACTCAGCAGCTCATCAAAAAGACATATTATCCAGATGAAGAAAAAAAAATCGAAAGAAAGGTTGGAGAAGTCATTCTTTCTATTGAAGCGACTCAGCAGACTACTAAACAGAAAGTACTTGAACTATATCTCAATAAGATTTATTTTGGTAAGTCAAATAGTTCTATTGGTATTTATGGAGCAAGCTACTATTATTTTGGAAAGAGCCCTGATCAGTTAACTTTACCAGAAGCTGCATTGCTTGCTGGTACAATTAATTCTCCTGTTTCATATGACCCATTTAAGAATTTGACTCTTGCAACAAAAAGAAGAAATATTATCCTTAACTTGATGTATGAACATGGATATATTAGTGAAAAAGAAAGAGACAATGCGAAAAGCGTAAAGGTTGAAAACATATTAAAATATGATCCAATCCAAACAAATGGTAAATATGCTTCTTATGTTGATCGTGTTACTCAGGAAGCTAAAGATTTAGGTTATGACCCTAATAAGACAAAGATGACAATCTATACTTATATGGATCATGATATGCAGGAATATCTTGATGATGTTTCTTCAGGCAAGA
>RRZU012343356.1_pt1 | contig 10974 bp, 5 predicted proteins | sample 2165561 | NCBI WGS metagenome assembly RRZU01 (sample SAMN10456909, study PRJNA506462) | wastewater metagenome | isolation source: wastewater sludge | place: USA: Moscow, Idaho | reverse complement strand
TACTGCGAACGTCTTCTTTCAAGCACTGAACAAGCCTAAGCCCGGGGCGAACACCATACGCGTACAAACGTCTCAAAAGTCTTCACATTCACCCTCAAACGGAACTTAGCATGCAAGTTGGTCTTGAATACTTAGCTCAAAACCCGGCCCTATATGCCCCTCTTGTCGGCAAACGCGTTGCACTGCTGGCCCACCCAGCTTCCGTGACACGCAATCTGCAGCACAGCTTAGATGTGATCTCTAACCTCCCCAACATCAAACTCAGCGCGGCCTTTGGGCCACAACATGGGCTGCGGGGCGATAAACAAGACAATATGGTCGAATCAGAAGACTTCATCGACCCTAAACTGGGCATCCCGGTTTTTAGCCTTTATGGTACGGTTCGTCGGCCCACTGCGGCCATGATGCAAACTTTTGATGTGCTGCTCATAGACCTTCAAGACCTCGGCTGCCGCATCTACACTTTTATCACCACCTTGCGCTACATGCTAGAAGCCGCTGCAACACACGGCAAATCCGTTTGGATTTTAGACCGCCCCAACCCAGCGGGTCGGCCGGTGGAAGGTTTGCGCCTTCAGCCCGGCTGGGAAAGTTTTGTGGGCGCCGGTAGCCTGCCCATGCGTCACGGATTTACTCTGGGCGAGCTAGCGCACTGGTTTGTGGACACCCTCAAGCTCAATGTAGATTACCGCATCATTCCAATGCAAGACTGGCAGCCAAACCACGCCCCCGGCTACGGCTGGCCAACGGAGCGCAACTGGGTGAACCCCAGCCCCAACGCCCCAAACCTTGGCATGGCCCGGTGCTACGCTGGCACCGTTCTGCTGGAAGGCACAACCCTTTCCGAAGGCCGGGGTACTACACGCCCACTCGAACTTTTTGGTGCCCCGGACATCGACGCCCAAGCGCTCCTGGCACGCATGCACCACTTGGCCCCGGACTGGCTGCAAGGCTGCTTGATTCGGCCCTGCTGGTTTGAACCCACCTTTCACAAACACGCAGGCAAACTCTGCGCCGGCCTACAACTCCACACAGAAGACTTGCAACACTATAACCACGCCACATTCAAACCTTACCGCATTCTAGCGCTCGCCTTTAAAGCTCTACGCCAATTAAAACCGGACTACCCCATCTGGCGAGATTTTGCCTACGAATATGAATTTGACCGGCCCGCCATAGACCTCATCAATGGCTCTCCTTTACTGCGTGAATGGGTAGATGACCCGCATAGCAAGATACAAGAATTTGATAGCTTATGTGCGTTAGACGAAGCACAATGGCAAAAAGAACGTGAGCCATTTCTTTTGTACAGATAAGCAGTACCCAAGAAAAACTTAAAATGAACACCGCACCTTGTTTTAATATGCGCATCAACACATTTATTCATCCATACCCCAAGGCCAGGCCCTCTATCTCTGAATATGCAAATATTTGAAGTTGGCGGTGCCGTGCGCGATGCGCTGCTTAAACGCCCTATCCATGATCGCGATTATGTTGTGGTTGGCGCCCGCCCAGAAGACATGATCGCCCAAGGATTTGTCCCTGTCGGCAAAGATTTTCCTGTTTTTTTACACCCCAAAACTCACCAAGAATACGCACTGGCCCGTACCGAACGTAAAACCGCCCCCGGCTACACCGGCTTTCAGATTTTTGCGGCCCCCGATGTCACTCTTGAAGAAGACCTCGCGCGGCGCGACCTCACCATTAATGCCATGGCACGCGCCCAGACCGGGCAGATTATTGACCCCTACGGCGGCCAGCGCGACATTGCCAGCCGCACCCTGCGCCATGTGAGCCCGGCTTTTAGCGAAGACCCGGTACGCATCTTACGTTTGGCGCGTTTTGCCGCACGTTTCCCCGATTTTTCCGTAGCCCCGGAAACTCAGGCCCTCATGGTTAAAATGGTCGACAGCGGAGAGGTTGACGCCTTGGTGCCAGAACGCGTCTGGCAAGAACTCTCCCGTGCACTCATGGAAACCGCCCCCGCTCGCTTTTTTGAAATTCTGCGTACATGCGGTGCACTCAAACGCCTGATGCCGGAGCTAGATAGCTTATTTGGCATACCACAACGCCCAGATTACCACCCCGAAATTGACGCTGGCCTGCATACCCTTTTGTGCCTTAATAGCGCAGCACAAGCAAAAGCAAACTTAAACGTGCGTTGGGCTACTTTGTTGCACGACTTGGGCAAAGGCTTAACTCCTTGCGAAAAATGGCCTAACCACCAAGGCCATGAAGCAGCCGGGCTACCTCTAGTACGTGCTGTATGCAAGCGCATCAAAGCCCCTCGCACATGCGAAGAGCTGGCCATGCTTGTAACAAGCGAGCATCTTCATATCCACAATGCTCAATCTTTCTCTGCAAGTACGCTGGTTAAACTTCTCATGCGCTGCGATGCGCTACGCCGCCCAGACCGTTTTGAAGACGTGCTACTCGCCTGCCAGTGCAACACACGCGGGCGCACCGGCTTTGAGCAAGCTCCCTACCCCCAAGCGAATTTCCTACGTCATGCACTTACGCTAATACGCCAAGTAGATGCCCGCGCCATTGCGCAATCGGGTAGCCCGGACACCATCTCTGATCGCTTATATACTGCACGCATAGAAGCTCTTAAACATTCTCACCTACCCCTACAAACAGAATGAACCCTCCCCGTTTCATCCAGCCCCCCAGCTTTCTCCTTCTTGGCCTTTACATACTGCTCTTTTTCGCGCCCCTGGCACAGGCCGCCGACTTTCCCAGTTTTAATGAAGTACGCCAAGCGCATATCCCCTCTACGGCGGTCATTTTGGATCGCAATGGCTTACCGCTACAAGAAATACGCCAAAACACCAAAACCATGCAATTAGAATGGCTCACCCTGCACGAGCTGTCTCCAAACATCCAAGAAGCACTTCTCGCCGCAGAAGATCATCGTTTTTTTGAACACAGCGGCGTTGACTGGCGTGCCTTGGCTGCCGCCATGGTTCAAAACACCTGGTACAAAAGCCAACGAGGTGCCTCCACCATCACCATGCAACTAGCCGGTCTGCTGGATCCTACCCTTGCCCCCAAAGGCTCTACACGAAGAAGCATGGAACAAAAATGGGATCAAACCTGGGCCGCTTCCACCCTAGAAAGTCGCTGGTCCAAAGAGCAAATTTTAGAAGCTTACTTAAACATGGTGCCTTTTCGCGGCGAGCTACGCGGCATATACGCGGCAAGTTGGGTGCTGTTTAACCGTCTGCCACAAGACCTAGATCAACCGGCCGCCGCCGTACTGGCCGTCTTACTTCGCGGCCCCAACGCCCCGGCCGAACGCGTCAGTCAACGCGCCTGCGTATTACTCAAAAAACTCAAAGCCCCTCGTGAATGCGAAGCAGCAGACACCTTAGCAAAGCAACTCCCCAACCGACGCTGGGGGCCACGCTGGAACCTGGCACCAGAACTCACCAAGCACATCGACCTAGCCCAAGGCGTTCGCCTCAATAGCAGCTTAGAGGCCGCCTGGCAAAGTCAAGCACAAACATGGCTAGCCCAGCAAAACGCCAATGACCCGGTCAACCCGGCGATCATAAGTTTACTCGTGCTTGAAAACAAAAACGCGCAGGTACTCGCTTACACACAAAGTAAAACACCTGAACCCTTAGAATTAAATACAGAAACCGTACTGACCCCATGGATTCTTGCACAAGGGCTGGAAGCCAGGCGCTTTACCCTCGCCAATCTCTTACCCACTCCCAAGCAGGCTCCGGCTTCTCAACCCGGCTGGCAAAGCATACGTAATGTAGCGGCTAACGCTAACCTTGCCACCCTGCGGCCACTCCTTACCCGATCCGACTTTTCTCAAGCCTACAAAACCCTCCCCCCGGAACTAGGATCATGGCTACAAAGCCCCTTTATTACACCCAGCAGCACAGAACTGGCCGGGCTTTTTCGTAGCCTCGCGTTTGACGGCAGTTGGCTTAACCCCACTTGGCACAAAACCACGGCACAAGTAGCCTCTCCAACACAACTCCTATCACCTGAAACACGTTTTCTAATCAGTGATATTTTTAATCGTCACCAGTACACCCCAACACCTACCTCATCGCCCCTCTCAAGTCTTCAAATTCAAAGCAAACAAGGCAGTTATCTCATTGCCTGGCACAATAACATGACAACCGTTGTCCAGCTCGCACCTGGCGCTCACATGCCCGACAATGCACTAAACAGCTGGCTTGCAGAATCAGCACCACTTAACCCGGCCCCACCCGCTCAAATACTTGCTCGCACTGTCTATACAAACCTCAACGAAGATCCCCCACACACAGAATATTTTCTACACGGCACAGAAACAGAACTCGCAGAACCAGCGCAACCTTTCAAAGCCCGTATTACCTACCCGCCCGCCAATGCAGTACTTGATCTTGTGCCCATCCACCCCGGCCAAACACCCAGCCAACTAACTTTCAACGCAGAAGTCCCCTTCCGCGCCGACTGGGCCTGGCGCCTAAATGGAGAAGTTATTGCCAAAGGCACAAGCAGCGTCTGGACCGCTCAACCAGGCAGCCATCAAATAGAACTCATCCAAGCAAATACCGGAATCGTCTTTGATAAAGTATGCTTTCGAGTTTTTTGAATAACCTGTTAGCCTAAATTGCCCATTAAACTGCAAATAGCGCGGTGGATTCTTACACTTTAAGCAAACAGGCAATAAACCAAATAAGACAGCAAACCGCCGCCCAACAACAACCACACCGCAAGCATCCCCGCCAACAACAAAGGCTTAATCCCAGCCTGCCGTATACTTTGCCACCGAGTGGTCAAACCAAGAGCAAACATCGCCAGCGTGAGCAAGAAAGTATCAAAATCAATCAGCACCGCACTCACTTGCTTAGGCAGTGAAATCACACTATTGAGCACCACCATGCCCAAAAAACCAATGGCAAACCACGGAATCACCAATTTACTGTTATCCGCCATCTCCTCACCACCGCTAAAACGACGCATCAACCACGGCAGCATCAATAAAAACGGTGCCAGCAATAACACACGAATCATCTTGGTAATCACTGCTACATCCGCCACTGCAGTATTCACGGCGGCTCCCGCCGAAGCTACCTGAGCCACTTCATGAATACTGCTGCCCGTAAATATTCCCCACGCAAACCAAGCCCCATCCACCGCATCCTGCGGCACAATCCAGTGCGACAATACAGGATAGAGAAACATAAAAATCGTGCCAAACACCACCACCGTGGCCACACCCACACCCACATCCCGTCCTTCCGCTTTCAAAACCGGCTGCACAGCCAACACCGCCGCCGCACCGCAAATCGCACTGCCCGCACCCACCAGCGCAACCAAATTACTGCCCAAGCCCAAGCGTTTTCCCAAATATAAAGCCAGTAAAAATGTGCCCAACACAATGCACATATCCACTAACAGCGCCGCCCAACCCACATGCGCCAGCTGCCCCAGCGTGATCCTAAAGCCGTACAACATAATCCCCAAACGCAACAATTGCGTTTTACTAAACGCCATGCCCTGTGCCAATTGCGACGCAAACCGATCAAAAGCAGTATTGCCCAGCAGCATGCCTAACACAATCGCCACTGTCAGCGAGCTCACACCGTACTCCCTCATAGCAGGAATCGTCAGTACCCACATGCACAGCCAAGCCGCCAAAGCCAAAGGCAACAATTGGCGCAAAAGAGAAAAAGAAAATCGCATTATCACTAAAACAGGAAACAAAAGAGGCTGCATTGTAGCGCTAATCAAATAGGCTATCTGAATACCTTTATTCTGCGATATGCAGTTTCGTCAATATAGTGTTTGACTTTTTATTCTTGATATTTATGGCCATCAACGTACTTTTTCCAATATTTAGCTGCTTTCAAAAACCTAAATACTGGCCGCGCAATTGGCTGCATTTCACCCATTCACACGCAAGGAGGCTTGATAAATGCCTCCTCTGCGTCTAGAAACATCCATTTTGACTTAAATTAAGTTCAATTATTAGACTTGTTTTCTGCAAAAAACCTTTGAATTAGTTTTCTAATTTTTTAGCAACACTTTGGGCTATGGGAATGGCGACAACCGCCCCGGCTATGGCCGCTAAAATAATAGCGGAGGATGAGCTGTATTCAGCAACTAATACGACGATAATAAAAATGCCTGCTAACACCGTTGCTGCAATACCATAGACAAGGGCAAAGAGTTTGGACATTTCGGCCTCCTTTTAAAACAGCACTCGATAAACTGCTTAATATTTTCAATTTATCACAAAATACACGAATTCTTCTATTAATGGTAGAAAAAATCGTGCAACTGCTCGTTTGGAGAGCGAATGTTTTTTGTCCATTCTGCTCTGATGGGATCTTTATGTAGCCAGTAACCCATCTCTCTATTTTGTTTGATCTAAAAAAGCCTTTAGCATGCGTGTTGTATGTGTTTTTGGGCGTTTGAGTAACGTTTGCAAGGGCCCTTGCGCCACCAGTTGCCCACCGTTTTCTCCGCCTTCCGGGCCTAAATCAATCAACCAGTCGGCCTCGGCCCAAACATCCATATCATGCTCAATCACCAGCACACTATGCCCGGCATCCACAAGGCGATGCAGCACGACCAAAAGCTTTTCCACATCGCGCATGTGCAAACCCACCGTTGGTTCATCGAGCACATACAAAGTATGCTTTTCCGGCCGGAACCCGGCTTTACTACCACCCACTTTAGAAAGCTCCGCAACCAGTTTAATACGCTGCGCTTCGCCGCCAGACAAAGTTGGGCTGGGCTGCCCTAAGGTTAAATAGCCTAAGCCCACATCCGAGAGAAGCTGCAAAGGGTGGGCAATGCTGCTGTGGGCGCTAAAAAACACCAGCGCCTCATCGACCGACATATTGAGCACCTCGGCAATGCTGCGTTCACGCCAGCGAACGGCCAGCGTTTCCGGGTTAAAGCGCGCACCGCTACAAGCTTCGCAGGGAACTTTAACGTCTGGCAGAAAGTTCATTTCCACCGTCACTTGCCCTTGGCCCTCGCACAAGGCGCAGCGCCCGTCGCCGGTGTTAAAGGAAAAGCGCTTGGTTTGCCAGCCCCGGGTTTTGGCATCAAAAGTTTCAGCAAAAAGCTTGCGAATCGCATCAAAAAAGCCGATGTACGTGGCAGGGCAAGAACGGGGGGTTTTGCCGATGGGGGTTTGATCCACCTCCAAAACACGCCCCAGCGCTTGCGCACCGGTCAAAGCCTCGCAGCCGATCAGCTCTTTGGGCGCGGAGGCTGTTTTATGCTGCGCCGCATGTAGGGCATTTTGCAAATTGGGCAGAAGCACGTTGCGCACCAGGGTGGATTTTCCAGAGCCAGACACCCCGGTCACCACCGTAAGCCTTGCCAAAGGAATGCGAACATCCACACGCTGAAGATTGTGCAAATGGGCGCCTTTAAGCTGTAAATCCGGGCTATCTTCCAACACCGGGCGACTGGGGTGCAGCAGGTGCTTAAGCGGGTAGGCCAGACATTGGCCAGTGACAGAATCCGGATTTTCACGTAATTGCGCCACCGTGCCACTGGCCACAATATGGCCGCCACGCACGCCCGCGCCGGGGCCAAGATCAATTACCCGGTCTGCGCGGGCAATGGTGTCTTGATCATGCTCCACCACCAAAAGCGTATTGCCTTGGTTTTTGAGTGCAACCAAAGTGTCGAGCAAAAGCTGATTGTCTCTAGGGTGTAGGCCAATGGTGGGCTCATCCAGAACGTAGCACACGCCCCGCAAATTAGAACCCAACTGCGCAGCCAAGCGAATGCGCTGAGCTTCGCCGCCAGACAAGGTGGGCGCGCCCCGGTCCAGCGCCAAATAACCCAGCCCCACCTGCTCCAAAAACCGGAGCCGCCCGGCCACTTCGCTGACTAAATCCTGCGCGATGTCGCGCTCACGCGGGCTCAATTTGAGTTGCCCAAACCAATGCGTCAGGGCATGCACCGGCTGCGCTAAAAGCTGTGGCAAACGCTGTTCTTTAAAGCGCATGGCCCGGGCAATAGGATTAAGCCGCTCCCCCGCGCAAGTTGGACAGACTTCATAAATCGGCTCATCCAAGTCCGCTAAATCTAGGGCATTGGGGTCCTCCACTTTGCGGGTGATTTTTTGCCCGGTGCCAAAACAGCTTGGGCACCAGCCTTGTTTGGCGTTGTAAGAGAACTGCCGGGGGTCGGGTTCGGGAAAGCTATCTCGGCAAACCGGACAGGCCCGCAAAGTGGAAAACACCAAGGCCGGGGCCGGGCTGCCTACCTCCAACAACTGCACAACTCCCTTCCCATGCTCCAAGGCCGTTTTCAGCAAATCATGCAGCGCCCCTTCTTGTTTGACATTCACCTTGACTTGCCCAACCGGCAGTTCAATGTCATGCAATTGATAACGGTCCAAACGTGGCCACTTTTGCGTGGGCAGATTTTCCCCATCCACCCGCAAATGTTCAAAGCCTTTATTTTTGGCCCATTTAGCCAAATCCGCATAAAGCCCTTTACGCGCCGTAACCAAAGGTGCCAGCAAGCTGATCGTGCGCCCGGCGTAATCTTTGAGTATTTGCGCGGCAATAGCCTCAAAGCTCTGCGGGCTGACCGCAACATCGCACTTCGGGCAGAACTGCGTGCCTAGCTTCACATACATCAAGCGCAAAAAAGCATGGATTTCTGTGAGCGTGCCTACCGTACTTTTACGCCCGCCCCGGCTGGTGCGCTGCTCAATAGCCACCGTGGGCGGAATACCTTGCAGGCTCTCTACGTCTGGCCGGCGTGCAGGCTGTACAAACTGGCGAGCGTAAGCGTTTAAGGACTCCAAGTAGCGGCGTTGCCCTTCTGCAAACACAATGTCAAAAGCCAAGGTCGATTTGCCGGAGCCTGAAAGCCCGGTGAGGACCGTCATCGCCCCGCGTTCAATGTGTGTAGATAGATTTTTGAGGTTGTGCTCCCGCGCACCGATGATCTGGATATGCGGCACCGTTTTGGCCTCGTAAGCCGGGCCAGCGGCTTCTGAGACTTGAAGCTGCCCGGCAAAATCCTGCAACAATCCCGTTTTTTGCGCTTGATATGCCTTGAGCGCGCGCCCTGTGTGCGAGGCCGGGCAATCCATAATCGCCTGCACCGGGCCCGCTGCCAGCAGCTCGCCCCCGGCGGCGCCCCCTTCTGGGCCCAGATCAATCAGCCAATCTGCGGCGGCCATCACGTCTAAATTATGCTCGATCACAACAACGGAATGCCCCGCCGCCAGCAGCTTTTCAAAGGCCCCGAGCAACACGGCCACATCTTCAAAATGCAGGCCCGTGGTCGGTTCATCAAATAAGAATAAGGTGCCTGCCATGTGCTCTGTTTTTTTCGAGCGCTTGCGCTTGGCGATTTCCTGCGCCGCTTCCGCCAAAAACCCGGCCAGCTTCAAACGCTGCGCTTCCCCGCCAGAGAGCGTGGGCACCGGCTGCCCTAAACGCACATAGTGCAGCCCCACATCCACCAAAGGCGCCAAAACAGCCGCAATGGCGGGCGTATCTTCAAAAAAAGCCAAGGCTTCAGATACCGTCATCTCCAGCACATCCGCCACGTTTTTACCGCGCAAAGTCAAACTCAGAATCTCCGCCCGGTAACGTTTGCCATCGCAATCCGGGCAGCGCAAATACACATCCGACAAAAACTGCATTTCCACATGCTCAAACCCACTGCCCCCGCAAGTTGGGCAGCGGCCATTGCCTGCATTAAAACTAAAGGTGCCCGGCGTGTAGCCCCGGGCTTTAGCTTCCGGCAGATTGGCGAACTGGTTGCGAATAGCATCCCACGCGCCCACATAACTCACCGGGTTGGAGCGGGAACTCTTGCCAATGGGCGATTGGTCCACAAACACCACACCGGCCAACTGTTCCAAGCCTTCCAAACGTTCAAACGCGCCAACAGCCTCCACACTCGCCCCAAAATGCTTGGCCAGCCCGGGGTAAAGCACATCTTGCAATAAACTGGACTTGCCAGAACCCGACACGCCCGTGAGCACTACCAAGCGCTGCAAAGGAAAATCGACCGTCAGGTTTTTAAGATTATGCTGCTGGGCCCCAACAAGGCGAAGCCGCGCATCCTCGGTCTTCACAGCGCGGGGCGGCCGGCTCACCCCCACCCGTTTTTTGCCAGAAAGGTAGGCCCCGGTCAGCGAATCTGGGTTGGCCGCCACGTCCTGCGGTGTGCCATAAGCCACAATTTGCCCGCCCCGCTCGCCCGGCCCGGGGCCAATATCCAGCAAGCGATTCGCAGCAAACATCACTTGCGGATCATGCTCCACCACCACCAAAGAATTACCCACATCGCGCAAACGCTCCATCACACCAATAATGCGCGCCATGTCACGCGGGTGTAGCCCAACAGAAGGCTCGTCCAGCACAAAAAGCGTATTCACCAAGGCCGTGCCCAGCGCCGTGGTTAAGTTAATGCGCTGCACCTCGCCGCCGGAAAGCGTGCGGGACTGGCGATCCAAAGTTAAATAGCCCAGCCCCACCTCCTGCAAAAACTGCAAACGGGCGCGAATTTCCTTCAGCAGTACCGCCAAGGCTTCGTCCATACCTTTTGGAAAAGGCATGTCCCGAATCAAAGCCGCCAGATCAGACAAAGGCATTTGCATCAGCTCGTGAATATTCACACCCGGCAAACCCAAAGCGCTCACCCCGGGCAAACTTTGCTCACCCAAACGCCACCACAAAGCCTGCGGTTTAAGACGCGCCCCCCGGCAAGCCGGGCATTCCGTATAACTACGATAACGCGAGAGCAACACCCGGATGTGCATCTTGTAAGCCTTGGACTCCAACCACACAAAGAAATGCCGCACGCCGTACCACAAGCGCGGCCAAGAAGCGCTCCAGCTTTTCCATTTAGGGTCGCCCTCCAACACCCAGGCTTGATGCTCCGGCGGCAAGTCCTCAAACGGCACATCCATTGCCACACCATACTTGGCCGCCATTTTCGTCAAATCATCCTGGCACTCTTTAAAAC
>RRZU011325600.1_pt1 | contig 10976 bp, 11 predicted proteins | sample 2165561 | NCBI WGS metagenome assembly RRZU01 (sample SAMN10456909, study PRJNA506462) | wastewater metagenome | isolation source: wastewater sludge | place: USA: Moscow, Idaho | reverse complement strand
TCGCTGCGACTGGGCGCTGACCGCGCTGCCCGAGATATTGAAGATGGAGAACATCGACATGGTTTGGCTCCTGGGCTTACTGGCCTTGAATGGCGCTGAGCATGGTCTTGGACTGACCGTTGATGAAGCGCAGCGTCGCTTCGTAGCGCACGGCGTTGTCCACAAAACTGGCGCGCTCGCGGTCCAGATCCACGGTGTTGTTGTCCAGACTGGGCTGGGAGTTGACCGAGTACCCCAGCTTGGCTTTGAGCGCCTCATCCGAGGTCTGAGCCTGCAAGGGGATATGCCCGGAAGCCGTGGTACTGGCCTGTGTCAAAGGCTTGGGGCCACTGGTGGCGGCCATCAAGGCTTCACGGAAATTGAAGTCGCGCGCCGCATAGCCGGGGGTGTCGGCATTGGCGATGTTGCTGGCAATGGCTCGCTGGCGCTCGGCGCGCAGCAGCAGCGCCTCGCTCTGGAAGTCCAGTCGTTCAGTCATTTTGTTCAGCATTGCGGCCTCGCTTTCAAAAATTCAATGCGCCGTAGTCGCACAGACTGCGGCATGCGAGGATTATGAAAATCACACCGCAAAACTAAAGCGTGAAGAAAGCGGTATTGCACTTCTACTTCGGCCCATTGCCAAAGCACGCCTACACCTATATTTGCGACCAAGGTCTGCAGCTCTTGTGTCTGCAGCTTGCCCCCAAGGATTGATGCATGCCTGCCCGCCTCGCCCAACACCTCACACTTAGCCCCATGCAAGGCGTGGCTGCGGCATGGGGCCTGGGCGCTTTGCTGCTGGCTACGGGCGTGCAGGCGCAGGATGGCGCTGCCCAGCTCAGCCAGATCGGGCAGCGGTTTATAGACAGTGCACTGCACCAGCCCGCCGCTGACGCGCCTCAAGCCAGCAACGGCAGCCCCTTGCGCATGGAAGTGCAGATGGGCCAGTTGGACTCACGTCTGCGCCTGGCTGCCTGTGCGCGGGTCGAGCCTTATCTGCCTGCGGGCAGTCGCCTCTGGGGTCGCACCCGGCTGGGCCTGCGCTGCGTGCAAGGCAGCGTGCCATGGAATGTGTTTCTGCCCATCACCGTGCGTGCCTATGGCCAGGCCTGGGTGGCACAGGGCAATATTCCCGCAGGCAAAACCTTGAGCGCTGAAGATGCAGCCCCCGCCGAAGTGGACTGGGCCGAAGACAGCGCCCCGGTCATTGCCAATGCGCAAGACTTTATTGGCATGGTGACAGTCCGCCAGTTGGCCTCCGGCCAGGCGCTGCGCCAGAACATGGTGCGCCCGCCTTCGCTGTTCAGCGCCGGCTCACCCGTGCAGGTCATGGTCAACGGCGGCGGCTTCAGTGTTTCCTCGTCAGGCAAGGCCATGGCCGCTGCCGGGGAAGGCCAGCAAGTTCGGGTTCGCATGGATAATGGCCGTCTTGTGACAGGCACGGTCAATGCCAATGGCGTGGTTTACGTTCAGTAAATTGAGAGCAATGACTCACATTTCTGAATCCATGTCAAAAATTCCTCAAGTTTCACGCGCCCTTGTCGAAAGCAAGGCTACAGCGCCCTACGCCGATACAGGGCGATTGGAGAACCAGCATGAAGATAGGTAACAAGCCGGAGCTGCCGCAAGCTGCCGCAGCCAAGCAGACGCCCAAGTCCGCAACCACGGTGGCCGCCGAAGAATCGACCAAGGGTCTTCCCGAGCGCGCCGCCGGTGTGCCCGTGTCCTTCTCGTCCTCGGCCCGTGCCCTGGACAGCCAGAACCGCACCAACACCGACTTTGATGCCGATCGCGTCAAGTCCATGCGCGAAGCCATTTCAAATGGCAGCTTTCGCATCAACGCCGATGCCATTGCAGACAAGCTGCTGAGCAACGCAGAAGAATTTCTGGTTCACGCCCGCGCCTGAGCGACTGAACTAAGGTTGACACAATGACTTTGCAGGAAATGCTCGATTCGCTGGATGCGGTGGTTCAGACCGTATCGGCATCACTGCAATCTTCAGATGCTTCTGCGCTGGAGCAATCCAGCAACCGACTACGGGACGCCATGGTGGCCGTTTCCCAACTCGTCAAACGTTTCTCCCCTGAAGACTGGACGCCCGCGATGCTCGACCGCGCCCAGCACCTGAACGCTGAAATTACGCTCATGCGCGATCAGTTGGCACGTCTGACCGTACTCAACCAGCGCCGCGCGCAAGCGCTGGTTCCCACAGCCGATGACAGCACTTATGTAAGCAGCCTGCGTGGAGCCTCCCAGTCTGGCCGTGCACGCATTTATCACGCGGCCAGCTGAACGCGATCAAACAATCCTCGGCACCCATAAAAAGGCGGACCTTCAAGTCCGCTTTTTTGTTCCAGTCCCAGGTTTCAGTACTCGCCTGACTTGATCTTCACCGGACGCCACGACCAGCGCTCATAGGCACGTACAGCACCTTCGGGCAGCGGATCTGCATCGACAAACACCTCAATGATTCGGGCTGATGCCAGCTCTTCCTTGTGAATCCATGGGCTGTACTGCAGATTGCGCTCCACAAACACGCGCGGTCGCTCCGGCAGCGCCATGGAAATGCGGCCAGCCAGCGCCTGCGGACCAATGATGATGTCGATAGGTCCGCCCACCGCCTTGTGCGCCGCAGGAGCCAGCCCCTCCACAATCTTGCCCACAGGGATATGGTTCTGGTGGCTGCTCTTGTAGCCCGACAAACCTATGGGCGATGCCAGCCAGAATTGCGCCAGCAGCAGGGCCTGCACAACACCGAACGTCACCCACGCAGCACGCAATCGGGCAGAGCTGCTCCACTGGCTCGCCGGTGACTTCACCAGCTCCATCGCTGCAGGCACGCACAGGAACATGAAGGCGGTACCCCACTGCAAGTGCAGATAGGAACCCGTAAACAGGCATAGCGCCAGGATGGACAGCAGCGGAACCAGTCCCCAAAGCAGCCAGAATTCACGCAGCATTTTGTCTTCAGTCGTGAGCTCATTCTCATGCGTCTCCTTCGATTCGGCCTTGCCTGTACGGCGTCGCCCCCACCAAAGGGCTGCACCGAGCACGACCCATGCAGGCATGCAACGATTGAAGATCCAGTCCACCGCAAACCTCCAGGACATCTGCATACGAGCTGCCGTATCCAGATGCAGACCTAAAGAAGTGCGCTCCGCATAACGCATGGGCATCCAGTCATGGGTGGTCAGCCAGTACAGATGCGGTGCCAGCGTCAGCAGGCCCGTCACCGTGGCCAGCAATGCACCCTTGACATGCACCGGATTACGCCAGGCGCCAATGCGCAGCCACCACAGGCCAATCACCCCCAGCGCCAGCACATACTGGTATTTGCTCAGCATGGCCAGACCCGAGACCACGCCCAGCAGCGCCCAGCCAGCCAGCGACGGCTTCAGCGTCACATGCCAGGTCAGGGCTACGGCGATGGAAATCCACAGCATCATCACCACGTTATGGTTGTAGTAGTACAGCCGCCCGCAATAGAAAGTGATGCACAAAGCGGCCAGCAGTGCCACCGTGGCATAAGCCTTGCCGCGCATGCTGCACAGCAGTCGCCAGAAAATTGCCAGTGAGCCCAGCGTGACAACGCCGCCCAGGACATAAGTCAGCCCAATGGATGGCCCGACAACAGCCGCTGCAGCCGCCGTAATCCAGGTAGGCATAGGCGGGTGCTTGAAGTACCCCAGCTCCAGCGAGCGAATCCAGATCAGCTGCTCCACGTTATCGCCGGGGGCAGCCAATGCCGTGACCCAGTGAATGCCAAGCCAGATCACGCCATAAATAAACAGCAAAATGGTCACGGTTCGGCCAGAGAGGACAGAATATTCGCGTTGCGCAGCGGTCATCAGGCAGTCACAAAAGAAAAGAAAAAGCAAAATTGCGGATCACATGATCAGGGCCGTGAGTATAGCGACGGGGTTTTTTGTGCAACACAAACCATTACCAGCCCAAGAACCTGCAGAAGAATGGCGAGAATCAGCCCATGACCGACTTTCACGCCGAATACGCACCAGCAGCCCCTTCCGCCCAGTTGCCGCGCCAGCCCCTGCGGCTGAGCTGCGTAGTGCCGGCCTATAACGAGCAAGCCAATATCGAAGGATTCCTGCACGCTCTGGCTCAGACCGTGCAGACCCTGACCCCAGATTTCGAAATTGTCGTCGTCAACGACGGCAGCCGTGACAGCACGCACGAGCTGTCCATGCGCATGTCGCAGGAGCTGCCACTGCGCTATCTGGCCCTGTCGCGCAACTTTGGCAAAGAAGCCGCTTTATCTGCCGGCATCGACCACGCACGCGGCAATGCTGTGCTGCTGATTGATGCCGACTTTCAGCACCCGCTTGAGATGCTGAGCGAGATGCACGCGCTATGGCAATCCGGCTACGAGATGGTCTATGGCGTCATTACCGATCGTGGCGCAGAAAGTGGTGCCAAGCGCATGGGCACCAATCTGTTCTATCGCGTCATGAACTCGGGCAGCGCGGTCAAGCTGCCGCCCAATGCGGGCGACTTCCGCTGGATGGACCGCAAGGTGGTCGATGCCCTCCAGGCCTTGCCTGAAAACAACCGCTTCATGAAAGGTCTGTACGCCTGGGTCGGCTTTAAGACGGTGGCCCTGCCTTTTGTGCCTAAAGACCGTGTCGCTGGCAATTCCAGCTTCAATCTGCGCCGCCTTGGCTCGCTGGCCTTGCTGGGGCTGACCTCGTTCACCACCCTGCCCCTGCGCATCTGGAGCATGGTGGGAGCGGGCATTTCGCTGCTGGCACTGGCCTATGGCATGTGGATTGCTGTAGAGGCACTGTTCTTTGGCAACCCTTTAAGGGGCTGGCCCACGCTGGCCGCCAGCATCATGCTGTTCTCAGGCGTGCAGTTGCTGTCTATCGGCATTCTGGGCGAATACATAGGGCGGATCTATGAAGAGGTCAAACGCCGTCCCATCTATCTGGTGGCTCACGATGAAGACTGCAGCCCGCTGCGCGAAAAGCCCTGATGAAAGCTTTGTTCCAGAGGCTGCGCGGCCTGCCGCAGCTGATTCAGTTTGTACTGGTGGGCGGCGCAGCGGCAGCCACGCATCTGGCCGTGGTCGGCTTGCTTGTTACGTTCGCAGGGTTGGCTCCGCTGCATGCCAATGTGCTGGCCTTTCTGATTGCCTTTGTGGTCAGCTACAACGGCCACGCTCTGCTCACTTTTTCATCAGTACAAGCAAGGGGCTGGGCGGTCATGGCAAAGTTTTTTGCCGTGGCCTGCCTGTCTTTTGCCGCCAATGAGTTGCTCTACTACATCGCCCTGCAGTGGCTGCACTGGCATTACTTCTGGAGTCTGGCTGGCGTGCTGGTACTGGTCGCCATCGGTACGTTTGTGATGAGTAAATTCTGGGCCTTCCGGGCACACCGCAGCACATGAGCCACATACCTTCTATCTCTCGCGCCATCTTGCTATGCGCGGATGATTACGCCTTGCACCCGCTGGTTGATGACGCCGTGCAGCAACTGGCCCGCGCGGGCCGCCTGTCTGCCACCAGTTGCATGACCACATCACCGCAATGGCGTCAGGCCGCTCCGGCCTTGAAGCCCCTGCGCCCTTTGCTCTCTGTCGGTCTGCACTTCAACCTCACTGAGAGCCATGGCGACCAGCACACGGCACAGACGCTGGGCCAGGTCATCCGCCAAGCTTATTGCCATCAAATGTCATCCGTGCAAATGCGTACCGCATGGCGCGACCAGCTGGATGCCTTTGAGCAAGCCATGGGCACGCCGCCAGATTTTATCGACGGCCACCAGCATGTGCACCAGTTGCCGGGCCTGCGCACTGCCATGCTTGAAGAAATGCAGTCCCGCTACGCCGCACATGAGATGCCATGGGTGCGCTCCACCGCGCCCGCAGCCGGACTGTGGCGCAGCCCCAAAGCCGCCATCATTGCGCTGCTGGGCGGCTGGGCGGCTGGGCGGCGGCTACGCAAGGCTGGCATTCCCATCAACAAAGGTTTTGGCGGCGTGTATGGCTTTGACGCCCCCGATGCCTCCACCTATGGCGCGCAAATGGCAAGCTGGCTTCCGCACATGGCCGAAGGCGGTTTGCTGATGTGCCACCCGGCCAGCGGAATCGTCGCAGGCGATGCCATTGGCCAACAACGCCCCGTGGAGTTTGAATACCTGATGTCTGACACCTTTGACGCGCTGCTGCAGCGCAATGGCTGCCGTATTCACCAAGGTCCAATGAAAGCGCTTTAAAAGCGTTTTACGCCTGCATGCGCATCCTTGCCACCACTCTCTCAAACACCCGCCAGAAGGCGGCGTCCTGCGTGGTCGCAAAATTGATGCGCATGCAGGTGCTTGACCGTCGGCTGGCATGGAACATGGCGCCCGGCGCAATCATGTATCCCTCATCCAGCAGGTGCTGGGTCAGCACTTCCGTGTCCACACCGGTATCGACCCAGCCAAACATGCCAGCGGGCTCGGCCACAAAGCGGCAGCCTGCGGCTTGGGCCAGCGCTACGCTGCGGGTGCGGGCCTTGGCCAGATGCTGGCGCAGCCGCTCGGCATGGCGGCGCAGCTGGCCTTGCTCCATGCACAGGGCCAGTGCTTGCTCCATGGGGGTAGGAGTCGATAAGGTGGAGAGCAGCTTGGTATCCAGCAACCGCTCCACCAGATCAGGCGGCGCAGCCAGATAGCCCAGACGCCAGTTGGGAACCAGCACCTTGGCAAAACCGCTGATGTAGATGCTGCGCTGCAGGCGGTCCAGCACCGTCACACGCGGGGCGTGATCTGGGGCAATGTGGCAGTAGCTATCGTCTTCCACCACATAAAAACCGTAGCGCTGGGCCATCTGCAGCACCTCATGGGCGCTGGCAGCGCTCAGGCTGTAGCCCGTGGGGTTGTGCAGCACGCTGACGCTGACATAGAGCTTGGGGGCCATGGTTTCGCAATAACGCTGCATCACCGCCATATCCGGCCCCTCCGGGCCACGCGGCACGGGAAGCACGCGCATGCCCATGGCCGCCAGTCGCGCATATTCCACCGCCCAACCGGGTTCTTCCACCATCACCGGGTCGCCCGGCTGCAGCAGGGCACGGCTGACAATATCAAGCGCCTGGGTCGCCCCCATGGTGGTGATGATCTGACTGGGCACCGCCGCAATGCCGATGCGCTGCAGGCGGCGCGCCAGCGCTTCGCGCAGACTGCTGTCACCCATAGGCTCACCGTAGCGCACCAGCGATTCGCGCAGCGCTTGTCCGCTGGTGACTTTGCGCATGGCGGCCACCAGAAAGCCCGCGTCCAGCCATTCGGCCGGCAGCACGCCTGCACCGGGCTGGGGTTTGCCGGCCACGCTTTCCACAAACATGCCGCGTATCAGCATGGATGCATTGATGCGCGAGCCCGGTGCCAGCCCCTGCGGCGCCTCTTGCGTACTATCAACTTTGATAGCTGCTTGCGCTTTCTTTTCCTGCGCTGGAAGCGGATTCTGCACAAAATCACGCACAAAGAATCCACGCTGCGGCCTAGCCTCCACCAGCCCTTGCGCCTGCAGCAGGTCATAAGCCGCAACCACGGTATAGGGGCTCACACCCTGCTGGCGCGCGCACTCGCGCACCGATGGCAGGCGGGCACCCGCAGGCAGCAGCCGGGTGTGTATGCGCTCGGCCAGACGCTCGGCCAGTTGCTGGGTCAGCGTCAGTGCCGCTTGGCGGGACAGGGAAATGGACATGGTTTTTGAGGCAGCAGACTGTATTGATGCAGACACCAATACAGAAGCCAAAATTGTAAGACTGTCTGTATAGGCTCTGTAATGGTCTCAGGCGTATATTGATTTCATCCCTCCTTGCTTGGCCACCCACCACACAGGGCCATGGCCAGCTTGTCGCAATTGCCCGCCACGCCCACACAGGCAAACGAAGCGCGACACAATAAGACCATCTGCTGGAGCGCAGTGACCGTGCTATCCGCACCGCCGCTGTTGCGCAAAAAGCAATGCACTTTTGCCAGCGCATGCCCTACAACGGCGTGAGACCGCACATTGGCCAGCCCCGTCGGGACTGGCGACGTAGAGATCGAGACCTGTTTTATGACAACCTGGAAACTGGCAGAGCGTGCTGCCAAGATGAATTCCTCCGCCATCCGCGAAATCCTCAAGCTGACCGACCGCCCCGGCATCATCAGCATGGCTGGCGGACTGCCCTCCCCCAAGGCTTTCCCTCTGGATGCATTCAGCGAAGCCTGCCAGACCGTGATGCAGCGTGACGGAGCTGCGGCTTTGCAGTACTCCACCACCGAAGGCTTTGCCCCGCTGCGTCAGGCGATTGCCGACTTCCTGCCCTGGAATGTGGACCCCGAGCAAGTACTGATCACCACTGGCAGCCAGCAGGCGCTGGACCTGATCGGCAAGGTTTTTCTGGACAAGGGCAGCCGTCTGCTGGTCGAAAAGCCCACCTATCTGGGCGCGCTGCAGGCCTTCACCCCCATGGAACCCGTGGCCGTGGGCGTGGACAGCGACGACGAAGGCATGCTGATTGCCGATTTCGAAAAGCAAGTGGGCACCGGCGCCGACAAGGCCCGCCTGGCCTATGTGCTGCCCAACTTCCAGAACCCCACCGGCCGAACCATGAGCGATGCGCGCCGCCAGGCCCTGGTGGAAACGGCCAGGGAGCTGGACATTCCGCTGATCGAGGACAACCCCTACGGCGACCTCTGGTACGAGCAAGAGCCGCACCTGCCGCTGGCGGCGCGCAACCCCGAGGGCGTGATCTATATGGGCTCGTTCTCCAAGGTGCTGGCACCCGGCCTGCGCATTGGTTTCATCGTGGCTCCCAAGTCGGTGTACGGCAAGCTGACCCAGGCCAAGCAGGCCGCCGATCTGCACACTCCCAGCTTCAACCAACGCGTGGTGGCCGAAGTCATCAAGGACGGCTTCCTGGACCGCCATGTTCCCACCATTCGCGCCATGTACAAGGTTCAGCGCGATGTGATGCTGATGGCGCTGGAGCGCGAGATGGCCGGTCTGGATGTGCAATGGACGCGCCCCGTCGGCGGTATGTTCCTGTGGGTCAAGCTGCCCGAGGGCATGGACGCCCAGGCCCTGCTAGCCAAGGCCGTGGAGCGCAATATGGCGTTTGTGCCCGGCGCACCTTTCTATGCGGGCGAACCACAGAACAATACGCTGCGCCTGTCGTATGTGACCGTGTCTGCCGAACAGATCAATATTGGCATTGCGGCTCTGGCTGACGCCATCAAGGCCAGCCTGTAATCAACCCGGAGGCGCTGATGCGCCTCCCTTCTATGCCGGGCGCAGCAGTCATAGAAAAATTCACACCCCTGGCTGACCCAAGAGTGCTCAGGGTCGCCCCCAATCGATGCCTTCGATTTCGAGTTTCTTTTCTTCGACGTGATTGAAGATAAAAGTAATTGCCTCCGAAATATCGTCGCTTTGCACAGCGATATAGATATGGGCACAACCGTCAACGACGTATGGAGCCATCGCATACGCAGTCTCCATGGGGGTTTCTGAATATGAAGTCATCTCTTCATACTCCGCTTTCATGTCCTGCAATGACAAGTCTGATTTGAATGAAGCGCCAAAGCGTTTCCTGGCTTCTTCGTAATGGCCATCCACGATCAGATACGCAGTCTCCACGCCGAACTGGGCAATCTTCAATTGCTGATCCAGAGGCAGAAATGGGCCTGCCTCTACGACCTCATCATCGACAGCCTCTTCGAAACGCTCCTGCAACAGGTCATTGGCACGAGCCATGGTTTGAAGCTCTTCATCACTGATGTCCATGCCGGTGATCGCCTTGACGCTGGCACGGATGGAATTGAGCAAAGCATCGGCGTCCTGCCCAGATTCATTCTTGCTCGTACTGGGCTGCGCCGCGCTCAAGGACTGCATCTGAAACACCTGATAGATGTCTTTGCCACCGGAGATTTCACTCGCTTTGCCAAATGAATCCGCTGCAGCCTGATGATCGCCAAGCTCATTCAAGAGAAGGCCACGCCAGTGCATCCAGGTCTGGTTCTCGTTGATGTCATTGGCATACTCAAATAGCCGTGCCGCCAAGACCAGGCCATTGCGATAGTCCGGATCAGCACCACCAAGACCGCGATAGTGATCCTGGTAAATCTCAGCTTTAGACGCGATGGCATCCGCCATATGACTCTTGCAAAGTGGTGTCAGATCAGCAAACGCGGTTTCGGGATGAATAGAAAGCCTTTCATTGACGATGCCGAGTCCTGCCACCAACTCGTCAAGCTTTGCTTTTTTATCTGCTGACACGCCCCTTTTTTGCCGCTCAGTGTGAAGCAGTAACAGGTTCTGGATCGTGCCCGCAGCAACTGCAGCAGCAGAAATATGAGATTCAGGTTTTGTCATTGAAACGCAATCAAAACAAAGGGGCAGAGTTGATGCCATTTTGAAGATTGTCAGCTCGATCAACCAGCTCTGCGCCGGTTTTTCTTTTTGCCGACAATCGCTGTCCATGTCTGCCACTGCTTCCCACACCGCTTATTCCTGTCCCTATATGACTGTGGACGTGTTCACGCAAACCGCGCTGCTCGGCAACCCTGTGGCCGTGGTGCTGAATGCCGATGGACTGAGCGATGCGCAGATGCAGGCTTTTGCACGCTGGACCAACCTGTCGGAAACCACATTTGTCATGCAGCCCAGTGCCGAGGGTGAGGCCGCAGGTGCCGACTATCTGCTGCGCATCTTCACGCCAGCGGGAGAACTAGCCTTTGCTGGCCACCCCACGCTGGGCAGCTGCCACGCCTGGCTGGCCCAGGGCGGGCAGCCACTCAACCCAGACCAAGTGCTGCAGGAATGCAAAAAAGGCCTTGTACCGATTACTGCAAAAGGACATGGCTCTCTGTTTTTTGAAGCACCGTCACTGGAATCAAACGAAGTCTCTGAAGCCGAGATTGCACCCGTGCTGCAAGCGCTAGGCCTTGAGCGCGAGCAGTTGCTGATGATCCGCAGCCTCTATAACGGCTCACCCTGGCTGGGCCTG
>RRZU010373139.1_pt1 | contig 10976 bp, 6 predicted proteins | sample 2165561 | NCBI WGS metagenome assembly RRZU01 (sample SAMN10456909, study PRJNA506462) | wastewater metagenome | isolation source: wastewater sludge | place: USA: Moscow, Idaho | reverse complement strand
GCCTGCCCGGCGACGGCAACGACGCGGCCGCCGCGCACCGTGCCATTGACCAGTGGCTGACCCGCAAGGGCATCCGCGCGCCGAACCTGGTGATGGAGAACGGCTCGGGCCTGTCGCGCCGCGAGCGGATCAGCGCCCGCGAGATGGCCGCCATGCTGCACGCGGCCTGGAAGAGTCCCTATGCCGCCGAGTTCATCTCCTCGATGCCGCTGGCGGCGATGGACGGCACGCTGCGCAAACGCATGCGCAACACCCCGCTGGCCGGCAACGCGCACCTCAAGACCGGCACCCTGAACAACGTGCGCGCCCTGGCCGGCTACAGCCGCGACGCCCAGGGCCACACCTGGGCGGTGGTGGCGATCCTCAACCACCCGCGCCCCTGGGGTGCCTCGGCGATCCTCGACCAGGTGCTGCTGGAGCTGCACCTGCAACCGGCGAGCCTGAGCGCCGGCCTGGGCCGCTGAAGTCCGCCGCAAAAAAACCGCCTGCCCGGGGCACCGGACAGGCGGTTTTTTCATGGGCGGCCGTGCGGCAGTCCGGCACGGTGGAAAACGACCGCCGGTCTGTTCCTCTGTCGGCGCCGCGGCTCGCGGCAGTTCGCCTCGCGCAACGGTTGCCCGTTGCTCGGGGCGCGGCATAAAGACGGGTAGAAAATTGCTGCGCGAGCTTTCTACCCTAAGGCCGTGCCCGGATCACGCCACCTGACGGGCAGTCAGGCGCCAGGCGCGATGGATCTTCGGGTTGCGGGCGAAGTCCGGATCGAGGGTCTGCGCGCTGATCTCCTCCACCGCATAGCGCTGCTCCAGGGCCGGATCGAGCTGGAACTTGCGGAAATTGTTGGAGAAGTACAGCACCCCGCCTTTGGCCAGGCGCGCCATGGCCAGATCGAGCAGGTGCACATGGTCGCGCTGCACGTCGAATACCCCTTCCATGCGCTTGGAGTTGGAGAAGGTCGGCGGATCGATGAAGATCAGCTCGTATTCACCGCGGTCGGCCTCCAGCCACTCCATCACGTCACCCTGCTCCAGGCGGTGCTTGTCGGAGAAGCCGTTGAGCGCCAGGTTGCGCCGCGCCCAGTCCAGATAGGTCTTCGACAGGTCGACGCTGGTGGTGCTGCGCGCGCCGCCCTTGGCCGCGTGCACGGTGGCCGTCGCGGTGTAGCAGAACAGGTTGAGGAAACGCTTGCCGGCCGCCTCTTTCTGCAGGCGCAGGCGCAGCGGACGGTGGTCGAGGAACAGGCCGGTATCCAGATAGTCGGTGAGGTTGACCAGCAGCTTGACGCCGCCCTCGGCCACTTCCATGAACTGCCCCTGCTGGGCCTGGCGCTCGTACTGCTTCTTGCCGGCCTGGCGCTCGCGACGCTTGATCACCACCCGCGCAGGGTCCATGTCCAGCGCCTGGGGAATCGCCGCCAGGGCGTCGAGCAGGCGCGCCTGGGCCTTGTCGGGGTCGATCGAGCGCGGCGGCGCGTATTCCTGCACGTGCACCCAGTCGCGGTACAGGTCGACCGCCAGGGCGTATTCGGGCATGTCGGCGTCGTACAGCCGGTAGCACTCGACGCCGGCCTTGCGCGCCCATTTGCCGAGGGTCTTGAGATTCTTCTGCAGGCGGTTGGCGAACATCTGCCCGCCCTCGGACAGCCGCGCCGGCTCGCTGCGCACCGCCGGCGGACGCTCGACCAGCTGGCCGCCGATCATCCGCGCCTGCGGCGCCGGCTGCGCCGATTCGTTGCGTCCGGTGACGAACTGCTCCGGCAGCACCTTGAACAGCAGCAGCTTGCACGGCAGCGCGCCGTTCCAGAAGGCGTACTGCTTGTGGCTGCGGATGCCCATGCGCTTGCCCAGCTCCGGCGCGCCAGTGAACACCGCCGCCTCCCAGTTCAGGCAGGCCTGGCGCAGGCGCTCGCCGAGGTTCTGGTAGAGATACAGCAGGCTGGCCTCGTCGCCCAGACGCTCGCCGTAGGGCGGGTTGCACACCACCAGACCGGTCTGGTTCTGGTCCGGGCGCGGCTCGAAGGTGGCCAGCTCGCCCTGGTAGATCTTCACCCAGTCGCCGAGCCCGGCGCGCTCGATGTTGTTGCGCCCCGGCTGGATCAGCCGCGGGTCGGCCTCGTAGCCGCGAATCCACAGCGGCGGACGGGCCAGACCTGCAGCGGCGCGGGCCTCGGCCTCGGCGTGCAGCTTGCTCCACAGTGCCGGCACATGGCCGAGCCAGTTGGAGAAGCCCCACTTCTCGCGCTTGAGGTTCGGCGCGATGTCGGCGGCGATCATCCCCGCCTCGACCAGGAAGGTGCCGACGCCGCACATCGGGTCGGCCAGCGCGCCGCCTTCGGCGGCGATCCTCGGCCAGCCGGAGCGGATCAGGATGGCAGCGGCAAGGTTTTCCTTGAGCGGCGCGGCGCCCTGCTGCAGGCGGTAGCCACGCTGGTGCAGGCTGAAGCCGGACAGGTCGATGGACAGCACCAGCTCGCCGCGCTCCAGACGCGCATGCACGCGCAGGTCGGGCTCGTACTTGTCTACCGACGGGCGCTCGCCACTGGCGGTGCGCAGGCTGTCGACGATGGCATCCTTGACCTTCAGGGCGCCGAAGTGGGTGTTGTCGATGCCGGCGCCGCGCCCGGAGAACTCGATGGCCAGGCTGCCGGTCGGCAGCAGGTGCTCGCTCCAGTCGATGCCGCGCACCGCCTGGTACAGCGCCTCGGCACTGTCCACCGGGAAGCGGCCGAGCACCAGCAGCACCCGGTTGGCCAGGCGCGACCACAGGCACAGGCGGTAGGCGGTTTCCATGCTGCCCAGCCCCTGGACGGCGGCCGCCTGCGAGCGGCCATCGGTCAACCCCAGGCTGGCGGCCTCTTCGAGCAGCAGGGTTTCCAGTCCCTTGGGACTGGTGAGAACGAGCGGATACAGATCGGACATGGGGTATTCCAGGGGCACAGCCCCGCAAGGTGCATGGCGGCGAATCTTGCGCAACCCTTCGTCGGGCCGGCACGTCATTCCGACGGCGCCATGAAAGTGACGACAGTCGGCGCAAACCCCGTCGGCAGACGCTTCTGCGGATGCGGACGCCGTTGCGTTATACGCCAGACACTAAATTTGTTAATCCCTTATGACAAAACGATCATTCACAGGGTCGTCGGCATTGGTTAGAAGTCTAAACAGGCCGCAGCGTGCAATCCTGCGGCAGGTGTTCGTCACGCCGGCAACGAACACCCGGCCTCTCAACTGAGGCCAACGGGCAGAACAGTCAACGAACGAGGGAAACACCCGATGAGAAGACTTAAGCGTGATCCGTTGGAAAGAGCCTTTTTGCGCGGTTATCAATACGGGGTCAGCGGCAAGTCCCGCGAACTCTGCCCCTTTACCCTCCCGGCGACGCGCCAGGCCTGGCTCAATGGCTGGCGTGAAGGGCGCGGCGACAACTGGGCCGGCATGACCGGCACCGCAGGCATCCACCGCCTGAACGCGCTGCACGCCGTCGGCTGAGGTCATCCGCACCTCGCACGACATCCGACGATCCACTCCCCACGAACCAGGGCTCCTTCGGGAGCCCTGACCGTTTGTGCGCCGTTCAGCCGAGCGAGCCGGACGCGGCGATGGCATCCACCGCCTCGCGGATCAGCGTCGGCCCCTTGTAGATGAAGCCGGAGTAGATCTGCACCAGGCTCGCGCCGGCGGCGATCTTCTCCGCCGCATGCACGCCCGAGGTGATGCCGCCGGCGGCGATGATCGGCAGGCGCCCGCCCAACTCGCCGGCCAGCACGCGCACCGTGTGGGTGCTCTTCTCGCGCACCGGCGCACCGGACAGGCCGCCGGCCTCGTCGCCATAGGCCAGACCCTCGACCCCCTCGCGACCCAGGGTGGTATTGGTGGCAATCACCGCATCCATCCCGGTCTCCAGCAGCGCGCGGGCCACCAGCACGGTTTCCTCGTCGCTCATGTCCGGGGCGATCTTGATCGCCAGCGGCACGCGGCGACCATGCCGCTCGGTGAGGTCTTCCTGACGCACGCGCAGGGCTTCGAGCAACTGCTTGAGCGAGTCGCCGAACTGCAGGCTGCGCAGCCCAGGAGTGTTGGGCGAGCTGACGTTGACGGTGACGTAGCTGGCGTGGGCGTACACCTTGTCCAGGCAGATCAGGTAATCGTCCACCGCGCGCTCGACCGGGGTGTCGAAGTTCTTGCCGATGTTGATGCCCAGCACGCCGCGGTATTTCGCCGCCTTGACCCGCTCCAGCAGATGGTCGACGCCGTGGTTGTTGAAGCCCATGCGGTTGATGATCGCCTCGGCCTGCGGCAGGCGGAACAGCCGCGGCTTGGGATTGCCCGGTTGCGGACGCGGCGTCACGGTGCCGATCTCGATGAAGCCGAAACCGAGCTGGGCGAAACCGTCGATGGCGTCGCCGTTCTTGTCCAGGCCGGCGGCCAGGCCGACCGGATTGGGGAACTCCAGCCCCATCACCGTGACCGGCAGGCGCGGGGTCTTGCACAACAGCCGATTGAGCCCCAAACGACCGCCGGCACCGATCAGATCGATGGCCAGTTCGTGGGAGGTTTCCGGGGACAGCTTGAACATCAGCTCGCGAGCCAGAGCGTACATGGGCGGGAGTCATCCACGAGTTTGCGGGAGGCGGATTATAGCCCCTCGCAGGTCGGCCGGCGAAGCGCCGCCGCGCCCTGCCGCTCATCCTCGGCGCCGCATTGGCCATTCTTTCCCGGCCCGAAGTCGGTTAGGCTTGGCGCCGGCGTTCGGAAGAGCGCCCGCCATACTGGCTCATCCTCCCTCTGTTTGCAGGAAGCATCCAGGCATGAGCATGCCCCTCCCCCCCTCGCTGAGCACCCGCCTGAGCAGCATGGCCCGTCGCCTGGGCCTGGCTCCGCGTGGACATGACTGGCTGACCGAGCAGGCCGCACGCCTGCAACTGCCCTTCGCGCCGCTGCCGGCGATGCCCGACAGCGTCTGGTGGCCGGACGGCGCGCCCCTGCAACGCCTGGCCGACCTGCCGCGCGGCGCCCTGTCGGGACCGGTGCAGGAAGACAAGGCCTGCGCCCACGCCGCCCTGTGCGCCCTGGTGCGCCTCGAAGAGCGCGAACTGAGCGAATTCGACCTGCGCTGGATCGACGGCCTCGGCACCCGCCCGCCGCTCGACGGTCAGACCTGCCGGCGCCTGGAAGACTACGCGGCGACCCCGGCCTGCCGCGGCATCCGCCTGATCAGCTACAAGGACTTCACCCGCGCCCTGCAGCAGGCCCTGCCGCCACAGCCGACCGACGCCCTGCACCTGCGCCAGGCCAGCTGGCGCGGCGAACGCTACTTCCACGACGGCGAGCGCGACCCTGCGGCGCTGGCCTGCGCGGTGGCCTATGCGCGCCGCCGCGGCCTGACCATGCACTTTCGAGCCCGCCTCAGCGAATACCGCCTGAGCCGCTGCGGCCTGGACAAGCTCGACCGCAGCCATCACGTGCTGGCCATGCCGGTGGAGACCTGGAGCGATGCGCGCTTCATGCGCCTGTTGCTGGCGGGCATGCCCTATGCGCGCCTGAGCCTGCTGCGCGAGCCCGGCGCGGCGGAGTTCCTGCTGCTGCCACGCCAGCACGAGGCGTCCGATGCCCTTGGTGCCGGCCTGCGCCAAGCCGGCGCCGCCGACGTGATCGGCTGGCTGCGCCGCCTGCTGCCGGCCTGAAGCGTCGCCGGCTTCAGACCGGCGCGCCGACCCGCAGCGCTTCCAGCCAGGCCGCGGCCGCCGGCACCGGCAGCGGCCGGCTGTAGAAGTAACCCTGCACCGCATCGCAATCCAGCTCGCGCAGGCGCTCCAGCTGGATCGCCGTCTCCACCCCCTCGGCGACCACCCGCAGGTTCAGGCTGCGCCCCATGGCGATGATGGTCGAGGCGATCTTGTCGGCGCGCTCGTCCTGGGCCAGGCCGTCGATGAAGCTCTTGTCGATCTTCAGCTTGTCGATCGGGAAACGGCTGAGGTAGGCCAGCGACGAATAGCCGGTGCCGAAGTCGTCCACCGCCAGCAGCACGCCGAGCGCCTTCAGCTCGCTCAGACGCTCCTGGGTGGCCACGCTCTGCGACATCAGCGCGCCCTCGGTGATCTCCAGCTCCAGCAGTTCGCCCGGCAGGCCGGTGTCGGCCAGCGCACGCTGCACCATGTCCACCACATCCTGGTGGAGGAACTGACGCGGCGACAGGTTGACGCTGATCGGTCCCGGCAGCAGCCCCTCGGCCTCCCACTGCACCGCCTGGCGACAGGCTTCGCGCAGCACCCATTCGCCGAGCGCGACGATCAGCCCGGTCTCCTCCAGCAGCGGAATGAACACCGCCGGGGATACCGGCGTGCCGTTCTCCGGGCGCCAGCGCACCAGGGCTTCGAGGCCGACGCAATGGCCGCTGAACACGCTGAGCTGCGGCTGGTAGTGCAGCTCGAACTCGTTGGTGCCGATCGCCCGGTGCAGACGGCTCTCCAGCGCCTGACGGTTCTCCGCGGCGCGGGTCAGCTCCTCGGTGTGGAAGTTGTAGGTGTTGCGCCCGCTTTCCTTGGACAGGTACATGGCCACGTCGGCGCAGCGAATCAGCTCGGCCACCTCCTGGCCGTCGTTGGGGAACAGGCTGATGCCGATGCTGGCGCCGACGAACAGCTCGTGGCTGTCGAACTGGAACGGCTGCTGCAGGAGGTCGATCAGATCCTGCGCCACCTGCGCGGCATCGTCGGCATGCTGGATGCCCTCCAGCACCAGCAGGAACTCGTCGCCGCCCAGGCGCGCCAGCATGTCCTCGGCGCGGATGCGCACGCGCAGGCGCTTGGCGATCTGTAGCAGCAGCTCGTCGCCCACCGAATGGCCCAGACTGTCGTTGACCCGTTTGAAGCCGTCCAGGTCGATGAACAGCACCGCCACCTGCAGGCCTTGGCGGCGGGCACGCTCGATCGCCCCGTTGAGGTGCGATTGCACCAGGATGCGGTTGGGCAGCCCGGTCAGCGGGTCGTAATGGGCCAGCCGCTCCAGCTGCGCCTCGGACTCCTTGAGCTGGGAGATGTCGCTGAACACCGCGACGAAGTTGGTCACCCGCCCCTTGTCGTCGCGCACCGCGCTGATGCTGTGCCATTGCGGGAACACCTCGCCGCTCTTGCGGCGGTTCCATACCTCGCCCTGCCAGTGTCCCTCGCTAAGCAGCGCCGCCCACATCTCCTCGTAGAACGCCTTGCTCTGGCGTCCCGAGCTGACCATGTTGGGGTTGCGGCCGAGCACCTCGTGCTCCTCGTAGCCGGTGATGTCGGTGAAGGCGCGGTTGACCGCGATGATCTGCGGCGAGGTGTCGGTGATCACCACACCTTCGCGGGCGCTGGTGAACACCGCCGCGGCGTGGCGCAGCTTTTCCTCGCTGCTGCGCCGCGCCGAGATGTCCAGCAGCAGGCCTTCGAGGAACAGCAGATCGCCGGCCGCATCGCGGCGCACGCTGGTGTAGTCCTCGACCCAGATATGGCTGCCGATGCCGGTGCGGATCCGGTATTCGAGCACGAACTCCTGGCGTCCCTCGTCGAGAGCCGCGGCGACCTCGGCGCGCACCTGCGCCAGGTCGTCGGGATGGATCAGGGTGGAGAACCAACGCCGCCCGTCGCGCAGCGACTCGGCCGCATGCCCCCAGCGCTCGATGTTGTCCGAGACGTAGAGGATCGGCCAGCCGCTGTCCGCCCCGCGGCGGAACAGCACCATCGGGCTGGCGACCACCGCATCCACCACCGCCTGCAGGGTCTCGCGATCGCGATGGCGCTGGGTGACGTCGAGCAGGGTGCCGATGATCGCCGGCTCGCCGTCCATCTCGATGCGCGTACCGTAGGCCTCGACGATGAACTCGCGACCGTCGCGGCGCCGGGCGTGGAACTCGTAGTGCGCCGACATCAGCTCGCCACGCTCGCGGCGCTGGAGCATCTCGGCGACCAGCGCGTGGTCCTCGCCGCAGACCAGGTCCAGCAGCGGCAGGCCGCGCAGCTCCGCGGCACTGAAGCCGAACCACTCGGCCATGCGCGGGTTGACGTACTCGAAGCGCCCCTGACGCAGCACATAGACGCCGACCAGCGACTGCTCGACCAGACCGCGGAAGCGCGCCTCGTTGGCCGCCAGCTCGACCCCGGCGTCCAGCTCGGCCTGGATATCGAAGCAGCTGAGGATATAGCCGCGGAACTTGCCGTCGCGGCCCATCAGCGGCTCGCCGTGGACATCCACCCAGTGATGCCGGCCCTCGGCATGCAGCAGGCGCAGCCGCTGCGAGAAGCTGTTCCCGGCACCCGAGTCGCCGGGCACCAGCAGGTCAGACAGGACAGCGCGATCCTCGTGCTGCAGCGCCTGCCACCAGCCCTCGCGCAGACTCTCGGCGCGGCTGCGACAGGTGAACTCGATCCAGGCGCCGTTGACGTACACGCACTGCTGCTCGGGATCGACGCGCCAGACCGGGCTGGGCATGCAGTTGAGCAGGTACTCGTTGTAGTCGCGCGCGGTGATCACCCGTTGCATCAGGGCGCTGAACTCGGCAGCCAGCTGTCCCACCTCGTCGCCGCCCAGGCTGGGCAGGCTCTCGATGCTGCCGGTGCTCAGGCGCCGCACATGCTGCAGCAGGCTCTCGATACGGTCGGTAAGGAGGATCTTGAGCAGCCAGGCCAGCAGCAGGCCCATGCCCAGCAAGGGCAGCAGCAGCAACAGCAGTTGCTGGGCGGTACGCTGCAGCACCTTGTTCTTGAAGGTATCGGTGCGCATCGCCAGCACCACGCGGCTCTGCGTGTCGCCCAGCGCCAGCGGATAGACGCCCAGCAGCAGATCGTCGTCGCGGAACCACTGCAGGTAGCTGTCGGCATCGACGCGCCGGTGCAGCAACTCCTCCAGCACCGGCGCCGACAGCGGCATGCGCTCGGCGCCCTGCGGCAGGCTGAAGGAACGCATCTGCCCGCCGGTGTCGGCGATGCCGGCGTAGACCAGCGCGGGATGGCTGAGCTGCTCGGCGAGCAGATGACCCAGCACCGCGGGCGAATCGGAGCCGTTGAGTTCCAGTCCGGCGACGATGAAGCGGCCGATGAAGTGGGTGGTGGACTCCAGTTCGGCGAGGGTTTCCTGCAGCGAAGTGCGGTACAGCGAAATCGCCTGATACACCGAAATCAGCAAGCCGAAGCAGAGGAAGGCACTCAGCAACAGACCGCGCAAGCTCAACATCCGGCTCATCGGTAATATCTCGGTTCAAGGATTCTTGTTATGACGACCGAAGGGGACGGCCACAGCGGGTTCATTCTTTACGGAAAGGAATCGCCGTCAAGAGTTCGACGATGATACACGTCATGGATCGGACGGTTCGGTCCATGCACGACCCCAAAAGCAAAAAAGGGCTACACGCGGGCGTGCAACCCTTCTGCCTGGCGCGCGGAACAACATAGCTGTCCGGGCGCTACGAATCTGGTGCGCGAGGGGGGATTCGAACCCCCGACCTACCGCTTAGGAGGCGGTTGCTCTATCCAGCTGAGCTACAGGCGCATACGGGGCGCGATGTTAAACGACCGGCCTGCGCTTGTCATGCCTCTACTCCGGGCCTGCGCACTTGCTGGCGGCATCGCAATTCGCGGCGCGGCAACTGGCCAGAATCGCCTCCCGGCCGGCAGAATGCCGGCGCAGATTGAAGGCCAGGAGGCAGTGCGCGCAGGGATGCTCAGGCGATCGGAGCGGTACTGGCCGAACGGACGGGGACAAATGCGGTCATAACGCAGTCTCCCCTGCAGGCAAGCTGCACACCCACCGAATAACCGCCTAGCGAACCATGCCCATGAAACAGACCTCGACCGCCCACGCCAGCCGCCATGCCGACAAGTTCGTCGTGCGCCTGCCGGACGGCATGCGCACGCGCATCGCCGAAGTGGCCCGCTGCGCGCACCGCAGCATGAACTCCGAAATCGTCGCCCGCCTGGAACAGACCCTCTCGGCAGAAGGGCATCTGCCCGCCGGCAGCGACGGCGCTCCCGCCAACGGCGGCGCGCTGCACCTGCACGAACAGCAGCTGCTGCAGCGTTTCCGGCGCCTGCCGCAGGCCCAGCAGAGCGCGCTGATCGCCCTGCTCGGCGCCAGCAGCAACGACTGAGCGGCGGGCCGCTCCGGCCACCACCAGCAGCGACTCACCAGCCGCACGAAACATCGGGCGGCTTTTTTACGCGCATACGCCACCTGCATGGCGGCCACGCCCATCGACCGGGCAACCCATGCACTCCGCGGCAAGCGCACAGTGTCGGAATGGCCAGCCCGGAAAGCGCAAAACCCGCTCGAAGGCGGGTTTTGCGGGAGAGCCGACCGTCACATCAGGAACAGCGTGGCCAGGCCGAGAAAAATGAAGAAGCCGCCACTGTCGGTCATCGCGGTGATCATCACGCTGGCGCCCATCGCCGGGTCGCGCCCCAGACGCACCAGGGTCATGGGAATCAGCACCCCCATCAGCGCGGCAAGCAGCAGGTTGAGGGTCATCGCCCCGGTCATCACCGCCCCCAGCGCCCAGTCGCCGTACAGATACCAGGCGACCGCGCCGATCACCCCGCCCCAGACCAGGCCGTTGATCAGGCCGACGCCCAGCTCCTTGCGCAGCAGGCGCATGGTGTTGCCGGTACTCACCTGATCCAGCGCCATGGCGCGCACGATCATGGTGATCGTCTGGTTGCCGGAGTTGCCGCCGATCCCGGCGACGATCGGCATCAACGCCGCCAGCGCCACCAGCTTCTCGATGGAGTCCTCGAACACGCCGATCACCCGCGAGGCGAGGAAGGCGGTCACCAGATTGACCGCCAGCCAGGCCCAGCGGTTGCGCAGCGACTTCCACACCGAGGCGAAGATGTCCTCCTCCTCGCGCAGGCCGGCCATGTTCAGCACTTCGTTTTCGCTTTCCTCGCGGATCAGGTCGACCATTTCGTCGATGGTCAGACGGCCGATCAGCTTGTCGTTGCGATCCACCACCGGGGC
>RRZU013423892.1_pt1 | contig 10977 bp, 11 predicted proteins | sample 2165561 | NCBI WGS metagenome assembly RRZU01 (sample SAMN10456909, study PRJNA506462) | wastewater metagenome | isolation source: wastewater sludge | place: USA: Moscow, Idaho | reverse complement strand
GGTGGTGATCGCCGGGTTGGTGATCAGGCTCTGCCAGAAGTCGATCATCGCGCCACCTCGTCGCCGGTTCGGGCCGCCGAGGCGCCGAGCCTGCGCAGGCCGGCCACCACCTCGTCCGGGCGGAGGGGCGGTGGGACCAGTGCCCGATGCCGCGCGAAGGTGACGCCGCCGAGGGTTTCGACGGTGCCGGCGACCACCGGCAGGTCGACACCCAACTCGCGGCCCAGGGCAGTGAGGGCGGGTGTCGCACCGTCGGTGATGGTGTCGAGAACCTCGACGGTGGAGCCGTCGGCGGTCGCGACGTCCGCGGTGGGGGGCAGGGCCAGCAGCAGTTCGCTGAGCCGGCTGCCGAAGCGCGGGACCACCTCGACCAACGCACCGGATTCGACCACCCGCCCGTCGGTCAGTAGCGACACCGAGTCGCAGATGCGCTTGACCACGCTCATCTCGTGGGTGATCACCAGCACGGCGAGGCGCAACCGGGTTTTCAGGGCGGCGATCAGATCGAGGATCTCACCGGTGGTTGCCGGGTCGAGCGCGCTGGTCGGCTCGTCGCAGAGCAGCACGTCCGGATCCGTGGCCAGGGCGCGGGCGATGCCGACGCGTTGGCGCTGGCCGCCGGAGAGTTGCGCCGGAAACGCCTCACCGGTCGCGGCCAGACCGACCAGCCCGAGCAACTCCTGGGCCTTGGCGGTGCGTTCGGCGCGTCCGACCCCGGCGAGTTCGAGGGGGTAGGCGACATTGGCGGCGATGGTGCGCGAGTCGAAGAGGTTGGCATTCTGGAACACCAGTCCGAGGCGGCGCCGGGCCCTCCGCAACTCGCTGGCGTGCACCGAGGTGAGATCTGCACCGTTGATCGCGACGGTGCCGGACGTGGGGCGATCGAGCATCGCGATGCAGCGCACCAGGGTGGATTTGCCGGCTCCGGACTGCCCGATCACACCGTGCACGGAGTCGTCCGGAACGGTCAGGGTGACGCCGTCGAGCGCGCGGATCTCGCGGTTGGGTTGTCGGTAGACCTTCTTCAGGTCGGTGACTTCGATCACGGTTCTGCCATCTGTCAGGGGTTTGGGCTTGGGTCTGGCGACAGACAGCGGCGCCGGACGAAGCGTCCGGGTCACAGAGAGCGGAATCGGGCCTGATCAGGCCGAAGTTGCGCTGTCGCAGCCAGGGTTCAGCGACAACACATTCGCGCGCACATCATCGTCGGCGCTGCCAGGAGCGGCCGGACGGATGGGCTTGCGGTGATGAACACGCGCTCAGTCTGCCAAGCACCGGTCCGGCAAGGCAAATCGTAGTACCAATGACGGCCTGGGCGAACTGAACGGAGTTAGGAACCGTCCCCCCAACTCCCGTTCGGTCCGCACAGGTGGGAACCGTCGCTCCCTTTGGTCACTCGCCCACCCGAACGAACCACTGGCACGAGGGGTGCCGCCTGAAAAGCCTGCACCAGTGGCAGACCTCGCGGCGCGCGCAGGCACGACCCCCAGCACTGGTGCAGGGATTTCAGGCGGTTCCCTTGGCGACCGTGCCGAAAGCTGTGCAGACGAACGCGACGCAGACCGTCGGCGAGCGCGTCGAGCAGGGGCTGGACGGCTGGCAGGGGCTGGGCTACCGCGCGAATCGCGATCAGGCGGGCGAGCCCTCCACCTCGACGATCGCGCGCTGGGGCACGTGGGCGACCACGTGCCCGCGGCGCAGCAACAGCACCGTCAGCGTGCCCAGCGCGAGCACGGCGGCGGGCATCAGCAGCGACTGCGCCATCGCCGCACTGAACCCGTCCACCACCGCGGCGGGCAGTTGACCAGAGCCGAAGCCGGCGCTGGACGATTCCCCCGGCAGGTTTGCCTCCAGCCGGGACTGCATCAGCGCGGCGATCGCCGCCGAGCCGATCACCGAGCCCATGGTGCGGGTGGTGTTGTAGATGCCCGAGCCGGCACCCGCCTGCCGGGGCGGCAGGTTGCGGGTGGCCGTGGTGGCCAGCGGTCCCCACATGCCGGCGCTGCCGATGCCGATCACGGCCGCCGGCAGCAGAAACTGCCACAGGGGGGTGTCGGCCCGCATCAGCGAGGCGTACCAGAACTGTCCGCCGGCCACCATCAGCAGGCCGGGCACCAGCAGGTAGCGGGGATCGGTGCGGTCGAGGATGTTGCCGGCGATCGGCGAGAGAACGCCTGAGAGCACCGCGGTCGGAATGGTGAGCAGCGCAGCGTCGGTCGGGGTGAGCCCGCGAGCCAACTGCAGAAAGAACATCATCGGCAGTGACATGGCCGTGACCGCGAAACCCACCGTGACGATGGCGAGGTTCGACACCGAGAAGTTGCGGTCGCGGAACAGTTCCAGCGGAATCAGCGGCTCGGACGTGGTGCGCGACTGCTGCCACACGAACACCGCGAGCAGCGCCACGCCGGCGATGATCATCGACCACACCGGCACCGGGCCCCAGATCGTGCCCCATGCGTAGTTCTCACCCTCTTGCAGGCCGAAGACCAGCAGGAACAGTCCCGCCGCGCTCAGTACGACGCCGAGCAGGTCGAAGCGATGCGGATGGGTCTCGAGCCGCGGCACCAGAAGCCAGGCCAGCACGAAGCCGACCACGCCGACGGGCAGGTTGACGAAGAAGATGGCCTCCCAGCCGAAGGCGTCCACCAGGAGGCCACCGGCGATCGGGCCGACCAGCGTGGCGACCCCGGCCGTTGCGCCCCACAGGCCCATCGCCGCGCCCCGGTGGTTGGGCGGAAATGTGCGGGTGATCAGCGCCATGGTCTGGGGCGTCATCAACGCGGCGCCCAGACCCTGCGCGGCACGCATCGCGACGAGCATGCTCAGCGAGGTCGAGAGCCCGCAGCCGAGCGAGGCCAGGGTGAACACGGCTAGGCCGGTCAGGTACACGCGCTTGGGGCCGAACGCGTCGCCGAGTCGTCCGGCGATCAACAGCGGAACGGCGTAGGCGAGCAGGTAGGCGCTGGTCACCCACACCACGTTGTCGAGGTTGTTGGTGGTGGGGTCGAGGGCGGCTTTGATCGCCGGGTTGGCCACGGACACGATCGTGGTGTCGACCAGGAGCATGAAGAACCCGATGATCAACGCCCAGAGCGCGGGCCAGGGATTGCGTGCTGCGTCGTTGTCGCTCATGCGTGAGCTGCCTCTCGTTCGTTGGTGTAGCGGCTGGACGGGCGGCCCGTGGGGTCCTGCCCCCACGCGAAGTTGCGCGCCTCCAGCCGTTGGATCAGGGTGTCGAGCCAGCGCAGGTCGGCCTCCAGCAGGGCCTCCTCGCGTTCGATCTCGACCAGGTACTGCGGGGCAACCGCGAGATCGCTGGCCTTGCGTAGCCCGTCGCGATGGTAGGTGTACCGCTCGCTCAGCGCGCGTCGCCGCTGCTCGAGCAGTTCGAGCACTTCGGAGCGCTCGAGGTTGTGCGACTCGGCCAGCGCGATGCGGAACTGGTCGGGACGATCGACCCGCGGCAGTTCGCGGCGCACCCACTCGGGCACGATGGCGCGTCCGGCCTCGGTGAGGGAGTAGGTGGTGCGTTCGGGACGGTTGCCGTGCCGGTCGACGCCCTGCTCGGCCAGCAGGCCGAGCTTCTGCAGCCGGGCGACCGTGTGGTACAGGGTGCCGTTGGTGATCGGGGCCAGCCGGTCGTCGTGGCGTTGGCGCATCAGCCGGATCATCTCGTAGGGGTGCATGTCGCCCTCACGGAGCAGGGCCAGCACCATGACACCCAGAGGTGTGAGGCGGTCGGCGCAGTCGGCGGTCATTGGTTCGTCCGTAATGTTCGGTGCTGATTAGTCCGGATGGACTATACGTCGAAGTTGATGATTGAACAACACCCGTGGATGACGGCGACGCCGCTGGTCGTGACCCCCCGTCATTCCGGCGCATGCCGGGGTCTCTGCGTGCGGCGAGATCCCGGGGCAAGCCCGGGATGACTATTGCGGCCGGACAGCCCGGGGTTATGGCTGCGCCGCTGGGCTTGACCCCTCGTCATTTCGGCGCAGGCCGGGGTCTCTGCGTGCGGCGAGATCCCGGGGCAAGCCCGGGATGACGAAGCCGCCGCTGGTTGTGACGAAGCCGCCGCCGGCTCAGTGCGCCGAGGCCGAGCCCAGTACGTCCAGGCCCAACTCGCGAGCCAGAAAGCGGGCGACCAGTTGGCCGCGGACGCTGTTGCCCTCGTTGTCGAGAGGTGGCGAGAACACGCCGAGGGCGCCCTTGCCGGGCGAGATGGCCACCACCCCGCCGCTGATGCCGCTCTTGCCGGGCATGCCCACGTCGAGCAGCCAGTCGCCCGAGCTCTCGTACATGCCGGCGATGCTCATCACCGCCAGGGACGCCCGGGCCACCACCTGGCTGACCACCCGTTCACCGCTGATCGGGTGCACGCCCCCGTCGGCGAGCGTCGCGCCCATGATGGCGAGATCCTGCGCGGACACCTCGAGGCAGCACTGCCGGGTGTACAGGTCGACGGCATCGAGGGGGTCGCCGATCAGGGCGCCGGCGCCGCCGAGCAGCATCGCCAGCGCGCGGTTTTGAAAGTTGGTGGCGCGTGCCGAGGCCAGCGTGGCCTCGTCCATACCCAACGGACGCCCGGCGAAGCGCGAGAGCCCCTCGTGCAACGCCGCCCAGCGCGCGTCGGGGGTCGCGCCGGGGATCGCGCTGGTGGTCGCGATCGCGCCGGCGTTCACCATCGGGTTCGTGCGGCCGTCGGACGTACGCTCCACCGCCTGCGCGGAGTTGAACGGCAGCCCGGTGGCGTTCACCCCGACCAGTCGGCGCACCGCATCGATGCCCAGCGCCTCGCACGCGAGGGCGAAGACGAACGGCTTGGTGACGCTCATCAGGGTGAATCTGGCCTCGACGTCGCCGACGGAGCGCACCGCGCCGCTGACGCCGGCCAGGCAGATGCCGAATGCGGCCGGGTCGGCCGTCGCCAGGGCGGGGTAGACCCGTGACAGCGCGCCTTCCTCGACATTGGCGAAGCGCCGGTATGCCTCGTGCACCAGGGTGTCCACGGTGGCGAGGTCGGGCAGCGTTCCGGTTGAGACGAATCGGTGCGCCTGCTCATGGTCCGGCAGTGGGTGCGAAGGCAGGTACATGGTCAGTCCCGGGCGTTGCGGGGTTGGTAGGCGGTCAGCGCGCGGCTCGCCACGCGCACGTGCAGCCGGTCGGACGACTCGCCCAGTTCACCGTCGCGGGCGATCCGCACCGGACCGTCCGGCAACTCGATGGTGACCTCGGACACGGCGCGCTCGCTGTAGCGCCTGTCGTGCTCCAACTGCCCGGTGAGTACGGCGAACAGCACGCTGAGCCGGGCCAGCCGGCTGGAGGTGTCGAGCATGCGCAGGTCGATCAGGCCGTCGTCCAGGTCGTCGCGCAGTAGCGGGGCGAAGCCGCGCGGCCGGTAGCGTCCGTTGCCGAGAAAGAACAGGCTGACGCGCTTCTCGACCCCGTCGATGCGCACGAGAAGCGATTTGCGCCGGCGCAGGGTGCGCACCCCGGCGAGCAGCGCGGCCAGCGGCTTGCCGATGCGGTGTTCGTAGCGTTCCCGGATCGACACGAAGTCGGTGTAGGCGCCCACGCTGGCCGTATTCAGAAAGAGCGTGTCGTTGACGTAGCCGACATCGACCTTGGTCACGGTGCCCTCGCGCACCGCGGCGATCGCCGCCTTGAGCGGATACACCCGAAGGTCCTTGGCGAAGTGATTGAAGGTACCGGCGGGAAACACCGCGAGCGGCGTACCGGCGTCGATGGCCGCCTGGGCGGCCGTCGCGACCGTGCCGTCGCCGCCGGCCACCGCGAGCACCTCGGTGTGCGCGGCCGTGTGTCGCAGCACCGCGGCCACGTCGTCGTTCGGTTGCAACTCGATCACGCTCAACTCGGGCAGGGCTCGCCGCAACGGACGGATCATCGCCCCGGCCTTGCCGCTGTGCGAGTGTGGGTTGATCACCAGCGTCACGCCCTGGCCCGTTGGGCGTGGCGTCACCTGCTGGACGGCCCGTGGCCGGGCCAGCCGGTCGGGCGCGGTGGCCGGGGGTACGAGGCGTCCGATCACGCCGGCCACCGTGGTGCCCAGCAGCAGGCCGGCGGCCACGTCCGAGGGGTAGTGCGCGCCGGTCGCGACCCGCGAGAAGCCGACCGCCCCGGCCAGTGCCTTCAGCGGCACCCCCAGCAGCGGCGCCTCCTGGCCCATTGCCGTGGCGAAGGCGGCCGCACTGGCCGAATGCCCGCTCGGAAACGAGGTGGACGACGGAATGCGACGCGACAACCGAGCCAGCGGCACGCCCGCGATGCTGGGCCGGGGCCGCCGGTGCAGCCGCTTCGAGACCTGGTTGGCGATCAGGCTGGTGATGCCCAGCGTCACCAGCCCTCGGACGGCGCCGCGCCGGGCATGCCGGCTGCCGGAGAGGCCGCACAGGGCGGCGATGCCCATCCACAGCACCGAGCGGTCGGCCACGTTGGTGAGCCGGGGCATCACCGCGTCCAACATCGGACTGTGGGTGTCGGCGACGGCTTCGAACAGTGCGGCGTCCAGGGCACCCACCTGCTTGCGTACCGAGGTCCAACTCCTCGTGGACGATGCGTCTGCGCGAGTCACCCGGCTCATGGTAGGTGGACCGGCGCGCCCGGTCCCCAGGGAATACCCAGGAAGAACCAGAGCAGGTACAGCGCCGTCCACGAGATCAGCACCCACATGGTGTAGGGCACCATCAACGCGATGATCGTGCCGATGCCCGCGTCCTTCTTGTACCGCTGGGCCACGGTGACCATGAACGGCAGGTACACCATCAGCGGGGTGAGCACGTTCATCGGCGAATCACCGACCCGGTAGGCGGCCAGCAGGGTCTGGGGCGCGACGCCGAGGGAGGCGAAGATCGGAATGAAGACGGGTGCGAAGATCACCCATTTGGGCACCAGGCCGGGCAGGATCACGTCGAGAATCACGATCACGATGATGAACGCGATCAGCAGCACCCAGGCCGGCACGCTGGCCTGTTGCAGCAACTCCGCTGCCGAGACGGCGGCGACGGTGGGCAGGTTCGTCCAGTTGAACAGGGCGATGAACTGGGCGATCATCAGGAACATCAGCAGCAGCCCGGCCAGGCTGGCGAACGTCTTGCTGATCGCCGCAACGGCCTCATTGCCGCCCTTGAGCGTGCCCGCGCCCAGGCCGTAGCCCATGCCGCAGACCAGAAACGCCAGCGAGATGATGAACACCAGGCTCGCCATGAACGGCGTGGTGCCGATGATGTTGCCGGTCAGCGGGTCGCGCAGCGGCGCTCCGGGGGGAGCGGTCAGCAGGGCGATCAGCAGCACGTAGCCGAGCAGGAACCAGCCGGCGTACTTCAGTCCCTTGGCCTCGGCCACCTCGTCGACGACCTCGTCTGCCTGGTCGCCCATCACCAGGTCGGCCTGGTTGTAGACGCCCAGCCGCTTCTGGGTGATGTTGATCGTGACCAACGTCACCACGATCGCCATGACGAACGACGAGACCACCGCGAAGTAGTAGTTCTGCGTCACTTCGAGCGCCGGCATGTTGGCCTTGGCCAGCACCTCGTTGGTGATCTCGGTGAGCATGCTGTCGGACGGGGTGATCAGCAGGTTCACGGCGAACACTGCACCGACCCCGGCGAAGGCCGCCGCGAGACCGGCCAGCGGGTGGCGTCCGACAGACATGAAGGCGGCCGCGGCGAGCGGCACCAGAATCAGGTAGCCGGCATCGGTGGCCACCGACGACAGCACGCCGACGAAGACCAGAATGAAGGTCAACCAGCGGGGTGGGGCGATCTTCACCACCTTGCGGATCAGAGCGCCCATCATGCCGGCATGCTCGGCGACGCCGACACCGGCCATCGAGATCAGCACCACCGCCACCACGCCGAAACCGGCGAAGTTGTCGACGAAGGACGAGAAGAAGTGCCGCGCGCCCTCGACCGAGATCAGGTTGCGCACCGGAAAGGTCTGCTCGGACACGATGAAGTCGGGCACCTCGGCCGGCTCGCCGGTGGTCGAGTCGTAGATCGACCAGGTGCCGCCGAGATGCTCGTTGATCTGGCTGAACTCGTCTTTGGGAACCGGCGTGACCACCTCGTCGGTGACGCTCACCCCCGCCCACGACAGGATCGCTGACAGTACTGCGATCACCGCGATCAGGTAGAGGAACATGATCGTGGGATTGGGCACCTTGTTACCAAGACGTTCGACCGTGTCGAGGAACGTGCCGCCGGATTCCTTCTTCTTCTGTGTTTTCTCTGTATCAGACATGGTGCGCCTCGCTCGGGGAAACAGCCAGCGTGTACCCACTCTGCGCCGGAGTGTTGCCCGTAGTATCCAGCGGATTGCCCGGCTGCGGGGAGGCATTCTCACGGGTTTCTCGAAAGACCGCGAAATGGGACGGCCCGAGCGGCCGAGCGACCCCTGGAACTAGGGGAGGAATCCGCGAAAAGGCGCGGTCTGTACGCCCCCAGGGGTGAGGCGTGTCAACGTCGAGGGTGGCCATCGTTAGCGCTGGGAGGTGCGCATGAGACTCGGCTGGGTGGCGCTGGTGGCCAGCGTGCTGCTGACCGGCTGCTCGGGCGGTCCGGCCACCGATCCCGCCGCTCTCGCCGTGAGCGAGTCGCATTCCGCGGTGGCCGGCCTCGCACTCGCGGTGCGGCTGCGGCTTGAGAACCGCAGCACGGACGCCTACACCCAGGTGCTGCTCGACACCACCCGCGATGCGGTCGCGGACGCCCAGCGCGAGTTGGTGGTCGCAGCGGACGCGGACCCCGCCCGCAGGGCTCCGGTCGCCGCGCTCGTGACGCGGGCGGCGTCCGAACTGAGCGCGCTGGCGCAGGCGGGTGCCGCCGAGCTGGACGCGGACGACCTGTCGCGCTTGGAGGCTCTCGAACGGCAACTGCGCGATCTCGCCACGCAGCTGGGCCGATAGGGACGCGCCGATGAAACGACTCTTCGCGGTCGCCCTGGGCATTCTCACCGCCATCGGCGGCTTCCTCGACATCGGCGACATCGTCACCAACGCGGTGGTCGGGTCGCGGTTCGGCATGTCGCTGGCGTGGGTGGTGCTGGTCGGCGTGGCCGGCATCTGCGTGTTCGCCCACATGGCCGGCAAGGTCGCGGCGGTCAGCGGACGGGCCACCTTCGAGGTGATCCGCGAACGGCTCGGACCGCGGATGGCCCTGGCCAACCTGGGGGCGTCCTTTCTGATCAACCTGCTCACCCTGACCGCCGAAGTGGGCGGCATCGCGTTGGCCCTGCAACTGGCCAGCAGCGTGCACTACCTGCTGTGGGTGCCGGTCGCGGCGCTCGCGGTGTGGCTGGTGATCTGGCGGGTCGGCTTCGAGAAGATGGAGAACGTCACCGGCCTGGTCGGCCTGTTGCTGATCGCCTTCGCCGTTGCGTTCTTTCTGCTCGGGCCCGACTGGGGCGAACTGGGCGCCCAGGTGCTGCAGCGGTTGCCCGGCAACGAGGCGAGCGCGACCTACTGGTTCTATGCCGTGGCGCTGTTCGGCGCCGCACTGACCCCGTATGAGGTGTTCTTCTTCAGCTCCGGGGCGGTCGAAGAAGGCTGGACGGTGAAGGATCTCGGCCAGTCGCGGCTGAACGTGCTGGTCGGATTCCCGCTCGGCGGACTGCTGTCGCTGGCGATCGCAGGTTGCGCGGCGTTGGTGCTGTTGCCGCGGGGCATCGAGGTGACCTCGCTGGGCCAGGTGCTGCTGCCGGTCGCCGAGGCGGGGGGCAAGCTGCTGCTGGTAGCGGTGATCCTCGGTGTGGTGGCCGCCACGTTCGGCGCTGCCCTCGAAACCACCCTGTCTGCGGGCTACACGGTGGCCCAGTTCTTCGGCTGGACGTGGGGCAAGTTCCGCCGGCCAGCCCAGGCGGCCCGCTTTCACGTCACGATGATGATCTGCATGATCATCGGCCTGGGGGTGCTGGCCACCGGCGTCGACCCGGTGATGGTGACCGAGATCTCGGTGGTGTTCTCGGCGGCGGCGCTGCCGCTCACCTACCTGCCGATCCTGATCGTCAGCAACGATCCGGACTACATGGGCGAGCACGTCAACGGACGGGCGCTGAACGTGGCCGGCCAGGTGTACTTCGTGCTGATTCTGGTCGCATCGCTGGCCGCGATTCCGCTGCTGATCGTCACGGGGGTGGGCCAATGACGTTGCCGAGACCGCCGCGTCCCGGAGGCGGACGTCTGATCGATGCGCGGCTCAGCCTGCTCGACCGGCAGGTGCTGGACGCCTCCGGCCAACCCGTCGGGGTGGTGGACGACCTCGAGGTCAGCGAGCTGCCCGAGCCGACCGGTGATGGCCGGGTCCGGGTGCTCAACCTGGTGCACGGCCCCATCGTGCTGGAGCGAATCGTCGGCGGGCGCCGTCCGAAGGCGCACTTCGAACGGGTGCCGTGGTCGACGGTGGCGAAGCTCGGCTCGGCGATCGAACTGGCCGTGGACGCCGACGAGGTGCCGGTCGGTTGGCTGGAGGACTGGCTGGCCCGCAACGTGATCGCTCGCATTCCGGGGGGTCGTCATGTTCCTCGGTGACGTGATCGGACAGCCCGTGCTCGCGGACGGGCAGCGGGTCGGGTACCTCAGCGACGTCCGGTTGTTCGTGCCGGACCACACCGCCGGCCAGCAGGTCGGCACACCCGAGGTGTACGGGGTGGTGATCTGTCCTCGGCGCACCGGGTCGTTTCTGGGGTTCGAGCGCCGCGGCGTCCGGGCGCCCTGGCTGCTGGCCTCCTGGTACCGCTGGCGGGCGCGCGGGTCCTTCTTGGTTCTGTGGGCCGACGTGGCGGCCTGGGGCGACGGGGGCGTCGACCTGCGTCCGGACGCCCCGCGGTGGAGTCCCGAGGTAGGTGGGGGGTCAGCGCCTCCCTAACCTCGATCTTTCATCTGGCTGGGTTGGGTGGTTGTGACGGCTTGAGGATCGCTGTCGGGGTTTGATTCTGGTGGGTGGGTGTGACGGTTTTCCG
>RRZU010674947.1_pt1 | contig 10977 bp, 9 predicted proteins | sample 2165561 | NCBI WGS metagenome assembly RRZU01 (sample SAMN10456909, study PRJNA506462) | wastewater metagenome | isolation source: wastewater sludge | place: USA: Moscow, Idaho | reverse complement strand
TCTGCTCGCCGTACAGGCGGGTGGTGCGGCTGATGGCGCGCAGGCGCTCGTTGATCAGCCGGCCTTCCTGCTGGGCGGCGCTCTGCAGGTCGGTGAGGGCGGTCTGGCGCAGGTGGTCGATCTGCGCCTCGCGGATCGAGCTGTTGGTCAGCAGGTAGGCGGCGATCAGCACGGTTTCCACCAGGATCAGCGGAATCAGCGAGCTTTGCACGAAGGCGCGCCACATCCAGCGGCGCAGTGTCGTCTTGCGGGTGTCCTGCATGCGGTGGGCGCTCCTGTCGGGGGCGGTGGGCGTTACGTGCCGCGCGGGTTCAGAAACCGAGCTGGGCGAGCAGGTCGTCGACCTGGGCCTGGCCGGTCACCGCGTCGCCCTCGGTCGGCTTGACCTGCGGGCCTTTGCTGTCGGCGCGTTCGCTGCCGACCAGGCGCTGTAGCGTACTCTGTTCGGCGTTGGCCGGGACACTGTCGATCAGTACCCGCAGCAGCTGCTGCTCGATCTCGCGGATCACCTCGATCATCTTCTTGATTACCTGGCCGGTGAGGTCCTGGAAGTCCTGGGCCATGAGGATCTCCAGCAGCTCGCCCTGGGTGGCCTGGGTGTGGCCGGGCACTGCGCCGATGTAGCGGCGGGTTTCCTCCACCAGGCGGCGCGCCTCGTCGCTCTGCTGCGGCGCGGCGAGCCAGGCCTGCCAGCGCGCGTCCAGGTCGCGGGCGCCCTCGATCAGCAGGGTCTGGCGCGGCTGGGCGCGCTCCAGGGCGTCGATCACCCGCTCGGCGGCCTGCTCGGTCATCGCCGCGACATAGCCCAGCCGCTCGCGGGCATCGGGGATGGCCTGGGCGGCTTTCTCGATCTCCTTGTCCAGACCCAGCTCGCGCATGCTGGCGCGCAGCAGGCGGGTCATCTGGCCGATGCGCTGGATCAGTTCGTGCGGGGCAATCGCCGCCGCCCAGCTGTGGGCCTCGCTCGATGCGCGGTCGTTCATGCAGGTATCTCCTTCGGCCCTTGCTTGGCCAGTTTCTCGAAGATCTTTTCGAGTTTCTCTTCCAGGGTCGCCGCGGTGAACGGCTTGACCACGTAGCCGCTGGCGCCGGCATGGGCGGCGGCGATGATGTTGTCCTTCTTCGCCTCGGCGCTGACCATCAGCACCGGCAGGTGGCGCAGGGCGGCATCGGCGCGGATCGCCTGGAGCAGGCCGAGGCCGTCGAGGTTGGGCATGTTCCAGTCCGAGAGCACCAGCTCGAAGTGGCCCTGGCGCAGCTTGTGCAGCGCGTCCTGGCCATCCTCGGCCTCGGTCACGTTGCCCAGCCCCAGCTCGCGGAGCAGGCCGCAGAGGATGCGGCGCATGGTCGGGAAGTCGTCGACCACCAGGATGCTCATGTGCTTGTCGTGCATGGCGTGCTCTCGCTGTCGCTGAAGGGGGGAAGTGGCCGGCCGGACTCGCCCCGTGGGCCGAGCAGCCGGTCGAGGTCGAGCCGTTGCGGGCCGTGGCCGGGCGGCAGGTGCTGTACGTCGCGGACGCCGTCGACCATCAGGCCGGCGTGCCGGCCGTCGAGACGCACCACGACGATCGTGCTCTGCCAGCCCGCGTCGCGGCGCGGCAGGCCGAGGCAGACGCGCAGGTCGAAGACCGGCAGCTCCGCGCCGTGGCGCCGGGCGATGCCGCGCAGGCCGGCCGCGGCGCCGGCCTGCGGGCGGACTTCCAGATGGCCGCAGATGGCTTCCACCTGGCTCATGTCGAGGGCGTACTCCTCGCGGCCGAGGGCGAACAGCAGGCAGTCGCGGCACTCGGCGGCGCTGCCGGGCGCGGCGAGGGGACTCGGATCGAGCATGGTGTGGCAGTTCCTTTGCGCGGCGGCGGGCGAAAGCGGCTGGGAGGCGGGCATGGGGGCGGTGCGTCAGGCTCGTCGGGGAAATCCTGCGCCGGCGGTCTGCGCTCTGGTGCCGGCCGGCGGATGGGCGGCAGTCTGCCAAGTTTGCCCGCGCGCAGGGGCACGCCGGCGCGCAATCGGCCGGGCGGCAAAGGCGGAAGTGTCGTGCGGCAAAGGCGCGCGCGGCGGCGCGCCCGGATTCACAGGCCGGGCAGGGCGGCGAACACCAGGGCCATGCCGAGAGCGAGGCCGGCGGCCATCAGCGGCAGGGTCATCGCCGCCAGCCGCACGCCGCCGACCACGGCGATCAGCACGCCCTTGATCAGGCTGTTGCTGACCACCGCCAGGGCGATGCCGCGCACCGCCACCGTGGCGTCCAGCTCGGCCTGGGCGCTGCGCGCCAGCGACAGGGTGATGGCGTCGACGTCGGTGAGCCCGGAGAGCAGGGCGACCAGATAGACGCCGGTATCGCCCAGTTCGCGGCGGCCCAGCTCGACCAGCAGGAGGATCAGCGCCAGCAGGGCGGCGAAGCGCAGCGCCGGGCCCAGCTCGAAGGGATTCTTCAGCGGCGGCTCGGCGTCGGCCGCGCCGGCCGGCGCGTGGCCGGCGCGCCACCACCAGTACAGCGCGCCGCCGGCGTAGACCAGCCCGGCGCCGCCCAGCGGCCAGAGCAGCTGGCCGAGCAGCGCCGGGTTGATCGCCGCCACCTCCAGCAGCACCCGCGGGAACATCAGCGCCGAGGTGGCCAGCAGGCCGGCGGCCAGCGCGGCGTGCAGGTCGTGGCGGGCGTGCAGGCGGGCCAGGGTCAGGGTCATCGCCGTAGAGGAAACGATGCCGCCGAGCAGCGCGGTGATCAGCAGGCCGTGGTGGCTGCCGACCAGGCGGATCGCCACGTAGGCGGCGAAGCCCAGACCGGCGATCAGCACCACCATCCACCAGGTGGCGTAGGGGTTGAACACCTGCCAGGGGCCGTAGCCCTGGTCGGGCAGCGCCGGCAGCAGCACCAGGGAGATGAACAGCAGCTTCAGCGCGCCGGACAGCTCGCCGGCCGACAGGCGCCGCAACGCCGCATGCAGCGGCTCCTTGAGGCGCAGCAGCAGCGCCACCACCACCGCGCCGCCGGCGGCCAGCAGGCGGCTGTCGGCCAGCGCCAGGCTGCCGAGCAGGAAGCTCAGCAGCAGGGCGATCTCGCTGGTCAGGCCGGGGTCGTCGTCGCGGCGCAGGCCGATCACGTAGGCGGTGGTGACCAGCAGGGCCAGGGCCAGCAGCAGGGCGATCCACGCGCCGTTGCCCAGGTGCCCGGCGAGCAGCACGCCGAGGCCGCCGAGCAGGCCGGTGAGGCCGAAGGTGCGCACCCCGGCGCTGAGCTTGTCGGTTTCGTCGGGGCGCGCGCTCCAGCTGCGCTCGGCGCCGATCAGCAGGCCGATGGCCAGGGCGGTGGCAAGATCGAGCAGCAGGTCGAAGGCGACGGGCATCGGGCAATTCCTTGTGCGGCGGGGCAGATGTCCAGTCTATGCAATCGGCGCCGCCGGCGGGCGCTCGTTGCGCCCGAGACCGCCGCCGCTGCGCTCCACACGGGCGCGGCGGCGGGCCTCAGCGCAGGTTCAGATGGCGGCTGAGCAGGGCGCGCAGCGCCGCCGGCTTGACCGGCTTGCTCAGGTAGTCGAGGCCGCCGGCATGCACCTCGGCGACCAGCTCGGGACGGGCGTCGGCGCTGATCACCACGCCGGGCAGCGGCCGCGCCAGTCGCGCCCGCAACCAGCCCATCAGCGCCACGCCGGTTTCCCCGCCGTCGAGGTGGAAGTCCACCAGCACCAGCTCGGGCTGGCTGCCGGCGTCGAGCAGGCGCGCGCAGTCCTCCCGCGAGCGCGCGGTTTCCACCTGGCAGCCCCAGCGGGTCAGCAGGCTGCGCATGCCGACCAGGATGCTGTCCTCGTTGTCGATGCACCAGACCTGTGCGCCGTTCATCGGCTGGCCGGCGGTTTCCTGGCTGCGCGGCGCGGGCTGCGGGGCGCGCCCGCGGGCCAGCGGCACGCGCACGCTGAACACGCTGCCCTTGCCGACCCAGGAGCGCACCTCGATGCGGTGCCCGAGCACCCGGCACAGGCCGTCGGCGATCGCCAGGCCCAGGCCCAGGCCCTTCTCGGCGCGGGTCTGGTGGCTGTCCAGGCGCTTGAATTCCTCGAAGATCACCTTGAGCTTGTCGGCCGGGATGCCCGGCCCGCGGTCCCACACCTCCAGGCGCAGGAAGCGCCCTTCGCGGCGCGCGCCGAGCAGCACGCGGCCCTTGGCGTAGCGGAAGGCGTTGGTCAGGAAGTTCTGCAGCACCCGGCGCAGCAGCTTGGGGTCGCTGTCGATGCGCAGGCCGCTGGCGCGGATGCGCAGGTCGATGCCCTGCTCCTGGGCGAGGGCGCGGAACTCCACGCCGAGCGCCTCGTACAGGCTGTCCAGCGAGAAGGTGCTGCGCTCGGGGGTGAAGCGCCCGCCTTCCAGGCGCGAGATGTCCAGCAGGTCGCTGATCAGGTCCTCGGCCGAGCGCAGCGAGGAGTCCAGGTGGCGCACCAGGTCCTGCACCTCGCCGGGCAGCGCCTCCTGGTGGGCGAGGGCGGCGGAGAACAGCCGCGCGGCGTTGAGCGGCTGCATCAGGTCGTGGCTGACCGCGGCGAGGAAGCGCGACTTCGACTGGTTGGCCAGCTCGGCGCGGGCCTTGGCCTCGGACAGCTGCTCGTTGAGCGCGGACAGCTCCTGGGTGCGCTCGGCGACCCGCTGCTCCAGGCTCTCGTTGGCTTCCTTGAGGGCGTTCTCGGCCTGGCGATAGGCGGTGATGTCGCTGAACGACATGACGAAGCCGCCGCCGGGCATCGGGTTGCCGATCAGCTCGATGACCCGGCCGTTGGGCAGGGTGCGCTCGGAGGTGTGCGCGGTGCCCTGGCGCATCCAGTACAGGCGCTTGGCCACATGCAGGTCGACGTCGCCGGGGCCGAGCAGGCCGCGCTCGGCGTTGTGGCGGATGATGTCGGCGATCGGCCGGCCGACGTGGATCAGCCCGTCCGGGTACTCGAAGATTTCCAGGTAGCGGCGGTTCCAGGCCACCAGGCGCAGCGACTGGTCGACCACGCTGATCCCCTGGGTGATGTTCTCGATGGCGCCCTGCAGCAGTGCGCGGTTGAATTGCAGGACTTCCGAGGCCTCGTCGACGATGCGCACCACATCCTCGACCTGCATCTCGCGGCCCTCGATGGCCGCCTTGACCACCGCGCGCGCCGAGGAAGCGCCGAGCACCCCGGCCAGCAGCCGCTCGGTGTGGGCGATCCACTCGCCGCTGGCGGTCTGGTTGGGGCTGAAGCCCTTGCCCTGGCGATAGGCGAAGCGGATGAAGCTCTGCCGCGCGCGCTCCTCGCCGACGAAGCGTGCCGAGAGCATCAGCAGGTCCTGCACCTGCACCGCCAGCAGCATGCGCGGGCTGGGGCGCACCGAGGCCTCCTGGCCGACGAAGCGGCTGGCCTGCCAGTGTTCGGACACCCGGGTACGCGACAGCCAGGAAACCAGCGCGAACACCACGAAGTTGCCGCACAGCGAGATCAGGGTGCCCTGGGTCAGGGCATCCATCGGCAGGCCCAAGGGGTTCCCGGCCAGCCACTGCTGGCCGGGCACCTCGTCCAGCGACCAGCCCAGGCCCGCGGCCATCACCGGCAGCAGCAGGGCGTAGAACCACAGCAGGGCGCCGACGATCAGCCCGGCGAACACCCCGCGGCTGTTGGCCTGCTTCCAGTACAGCGCGCCGAACATCGCCGGCGCCAGCTGGGTGATGGCGGCGAAGGCGATCAGGCCGATGCTGGCCAGGCTGATGTTCGGCCCCATCATCCGGTACAGCACGTAGGCCAGCAGCAGCAGCACCACGATGCTGATCCGCCGCACCGACAGCAGCCAGTGGCGGAACACCTCGAACGGCCGCTCGGCGCTGTGCCGGCGCAGCAGCCAGGGCAGCAGCATGTCGTTGGAGATCATCGTCGACAGCGCCACCGCCGCGACGATGACCATGCCGGTGGCCGCCGAGGCGCCGCCGATGAAGGCCAGCATCGCCAGGCTGGGGCGATCCTCGGCCAGCGGCAGGCTGATCACGAAGGAGTCGGGCACCACCCCGGCCGGCAGCAGCAGCTGGCCGGCCAGGGCGATGGGCAGCACGAACAGCGCGGCCAGCACCAGGTACAGGGGGAACACCCAGCGCGCCAGGTTGAGGTCGCGCGGCTCGATGTTCTCCACCACGGTGACGTGGAACTGCCGCGGCAAGCAGATGATCGCCATCATCGCCACGCCGGTCTGCACCAGCAGCGCCGGCCAGTTCATCGGCTGCTGCCAGTAGTCGCTCAGCTCCTCGGCGGCGCGGGCGCGGGCGAGCAGGTCGGCGAAGCCGTCGAACAGACCCCAGGTGACGTAGGCGCCGACGGCGAGGAAGGCCAGCAGCTTGATGATCGACTCGAAGGCCACCGCCATCACCATGCCGCGGTGGTGCTCGGTGGCGTCGAGGTTGCGGGTGCCGAACAGGATGGTGAACAGCGCCAGCACCAGCGAGACGATCAGCGCGGTGTCCTGGGAGCTCGGCCCGGTGGTGCCGGCGTCCAGCCCGGTGAGCAGGTTGACGCCGAGGACGATGCCCTTGAGCTGCAGGGCGATGTAGGGCAGCACGCCGACCAGGCAGATCAGCGTCACCACGATGGCCAGCGGCTGCGACTTGCCGTAGCGCGCGGCGATGAAGTCGGCGATCGAGGTGATGTTCTCCTGCTTGCTGATCAGGATCATCTTGGCCAGCAGCTGCGGCATGAACAGCAGCAGCAGCACCGGACCGAGGTAGATGGGGATGAACGCCCAGAACTGCTCGGCGGCCTGGCCGACCGCGCCGAAGAAGGTCCAGCTGGTGCAGTACACCGCCAGCGACAGGCTGTACACCCAGGCGCGCAGGCGGGGGCGCGGGGTGTGAGCGCTGGCCTGGCGCCGGTCGCCGTAGAAGGCGATGGCGAACAGCACGGCCATGTAGAGAAGGGCGACCGCGGCGATCAGCCCGCTGGACAGCGACATGGAAACTCCGGGGTGACAGAAGCGGCGAAGTTTCGCATCAAAACGGCGCGGCGGTCAGGCCCTTGCGACCAAGGTATCGGTCGGCTGCTGGCGCTCTGCCATGGGGCTGTGCGGCGATCCGGTGCCCGGCCGGCTGCCGCGTGGGGCCTCCCGCGCCGCGCGGCAGGGCGCGGACGCGGGAAGCGCGCTGGGGGTTACTGCGCGTCGAAGGCCTGGCCGTTGATGCCGGCGCTGTCCGGGCCCATCAGGTACAGGTAGACCGGCAGGATGTCCTCGGGCGCCGGATTCTGCAGCGGGTTCTCGCCGGGGTAGGCCTGGGCGCGCATGCCGGTACGGGTGGCGCCGGGGTTGACGCTGTTGGCGCGCACCGCGCAGGTGCCGTCGATCTCGTCGGCGAGCACCTGCATCAGCCCCTCGTTGGCGAACTTGGACACCGCGTAGGCGCCCCAGTAGGCGCGGCCCTTGCGCCCGACGCTGCTGGAGGTGAACACCACCGAGGCGTCGCTGGACAGCTTGAGCAGCGGCAGCAGCACGCTGGTGAGCATGAATACCGCGTTGACGTTGACCTGCATGACGCGCATGAAATTGTCGCCGGAGAACTGCTCGATCGGCGTGCGCGGGCCGAGGATCGCCGCGTTGTGCAGCAGGCCGTCGAGGCGGCCGAACTCGCGCTCGATGGTCGCCGCCAGCTCGTCGTACTGGTGCGGCTGGGCGGTTTCCAGGTTGAACGGGAAGATCGCCGGCTGCGGGCCGCCGGCCTGCTCGATCTGGTCGTACACCTCTTCCAGGTGCTCGATGTTCTTGCCCAGCAGGATCACCGTGGCGCCATGGGCGGCGAAGCTGCGCGCGGCGGCGGCACCGATGCCGCGACCGGCGCCGGTGACCAGGATCACCCGATCCTTGAGCAGGTCGGGGCGGGCGGAGTATTGGAACATGGGAAAAGCCTCGTTGAATCGGAAAGCGCGTGACCGGGGCCGGCGTGCGCTGCCGCCGGCGCGGCCGGGGTGGGTTGCACTATGCCGGCCCACCCGGGATTGACGGTCGAGTGTGGCGCAGGGGCTCGGGGTCCGCCATGCGCCGGAAGTCGCAACGGGACCGGCGGCTCAGCAGCCGCACAGCGCGCGGTCGAGCAGCTCGCGCAGTTCGCGCGGGTGCTCGACCACCCGGTCCGCGCCCCAGTGGGCGGGGTTGTCGTCGGGGTGGATGTAGCCGTAGCGCACCGCCACCGTGCGGGTGCCGGCGGCGCGTCCGGCCTCGATGTCGCGGGCATCGTCGCCGATGTAGATGACTTGGCGCGGGTCGAGTTCGAGGCGCTCGCAGGCCAGCAGGATCATCTCCGGGTCGGGCTTGCTGCGCGCCACGTGCTCGGGGCAGACCAGCACCGCGGCGCGCTCGGCCAGCGCCAGGCGCTGCATGATCGGCTCGGCGTAGCACAGCGGCTTGTTGGTGGCCACGCCCCAGCGCAGGCGCGCGTGCTCGATGGCGTCGAGCAGTTCGGGAATGCCCTCGAACGGCCGTGTCAGCACCGCGCAGTGGGCCTGGTAGCGGGCGAGGAACTCGTCGCGCAGGGCGGGGAAGTCGGGGTGCTCGGCGGCGATGTCGAAGCTGCTGCAGACCATCGCCCGCGCCCCGCCGGACACCTGGGCGCGGATCTGCTGCGGCGCCAGCGGCGGCAGGTCGCGCGCGGCGCGCATGGCCTGGCAGACGGCGATGAAGTCCGGCGCGCTGTCGACCAGCGTGCCGTCCATGTCGAACAGGACTGCGCGAAGACGCATCGGGCTCATTCCTCGCGCAGGGTGTGGATCATGTAGTTGACGTCCACGTCGCTGCCCAGCTTGTAGGTCTTGGTCAGCGGGTTGTAGGTCAGGCCGACGATGTCCTTGACCGCCAGGCCGCTGTGCCGGCACCAGGCGCCCAGCTCGGAGGGGCGGATGAACTTCTTGAAGTCGTGGGTGCCGCGCGGCAGCATCTTCAGCACGTATTCGGCGCCGATGATCGCCAGCAGGTAGGCCTTGGGATTGCGGTTGATGGTCGAGAAGAACACCTGGCCGCCCGGCTTGACCAGGCGCTGGCAGGCCTGGATCACCGAGGCCGGGTCGGGAACGTGTTCGAGCATCTCCAGGCAGGTGACCACGTCGAACTGGCCGGGCAGCTCCTCGGCCAGCGCCTCGGCGGTGATCTGCCGGTAGTCCACCTCCACCCCGGATTCGAGCTGGTGCAGGCGCGCCACGGCCAGCGGCGCCTCGCCCATGTCGATGGCGGTGACGCGGGCGCCGCGCAGGGCCATGGATTCGCTGAGGATACCGCCACCGCAACCGACGTCGAGCACGCGCTTGCCGGCGAGGCTGGCGCGCTCGTCGATCCAGTTGACCCGCAGCGGGTTGATCTCGTGCAGCGGCTTGAACTCGCTGTCGCGGTCCCACCAGCGATGGGCGAGGGCCTCGAACTTGGCGATTTCGGCGTGATCGACGTTGCTCATGGTGCGGATTCCGTTGGCAAGGCTGAAGGCGTCAGGCGCCTATCTTGCCAGTTTTCGCCGGGCTTGGGGGTGGGCGCCGGCCGAAGCCGTGGGGAAGAAGGCCCGCGCAGCGATCTTCTGCCGATGGGCGGGGGCTGGAGCGCAAGGTGGGCAATCGCTGGGCGCGTCGCCCGCCTTGCGCAGGCTGCTGGTGGCGTGCTGTCAGGCGCCGACGATGCGCTGGCCCCAGGCGCGCGCCTTGGCGCGCAGTTCGTCCTCGTCGAGACGGCTCAGGCGGCCGTCTTCGAGCAGCGCTTTGCCGCCGACCCAGACGTGCTTCACGCAGTCGCGCCCGCAGGCATAGATCAGTTGCGACACCGGATCGTAGACCGGCTGCTGGGCCAGGCCGGAGAGGTCGAAGGCCACCAGGTCGGCGCTCTTGCCGGCCTCCAGCGAGCCGCAGTCGTCGTCGATGCCCAGGGCGCGGGCGCCGTTGAGGGTGGCCATGCGCAGCGCGCGGTGGGCGTCCAGTGCGGTCGCCGAGCCCGCCACCGCCTTGGCCAGCAGCGCCGCGGTGCGGGTCTCGCCGAGCAGGTCGAGGTCGTTGTTGCTCGCCGCGCCGTCGGTGCCGACGGCGACGTTGACCCCGGCCTGCCACAGGCGCTCGACCGGGCAGAAGCCGCTGGCCAGCTTGAGGTTGGACTCGGGGCAGTGGATCACGCTGGCGTTGTGCTGCACCAGCAGGCTCAGGTCGGCGTCGTCGATCTGGGTCATGTGCACCGCCTGGAAGCGCGGGCCGAGCAGGCCGAGGCGCGCCAGACGGGCCAGCGGCCGCTCGCCGTTCTGTTCGAGTGCCTGCTGCACCTCGAAGGCGGTTTCGTGGACGTGCATGTGGATGCCGGCGTCGAGCTGTTCGGCGAGCACCCGCACCCGCTCCAGGCGGTCGTCGCTGACCGTGTAGGGCGCGTGGGGGCCGAAGGCCATCTTGATCCGCGGGTGGTGGCGCAGGTCGGCGAACAGCTCCAGGCCGCGGCGCAGCGCCTCGTCGGTGTCGTGGGCGCCGGGCACCGGGAAGTTGAGCACCGGGATGGTGATCTGCGCGCGCACGCCGGTGCGATGCACCACCTCGCTGGCCACCTCGGGGAAGAAGTACATGTCGGAGAAGGCGGTGACGCCGCCCTTGAGCTGTTCGGCGATGGCCAGCTCGGTGCCGTCGCGGACGAAGTCCTCGCCGACCCACTTGGCCTCGGCCGGCCAGATGTGTTCCTGCAGCCAGGTCATCAGCGGCAGGTCGTCGGCCAGGCCGCGGAACAGGCTCATCGCCGCGTGGCCGTGGGCGTTGACCAGGCCCGGGGCGAGCAGCGTGCCGGGCAGCTCGCGGCGCTCGGCGGCGGGCAGGGCCAGCGCCTGCGCGCGGGGAGCGATCAGCACGATGCGCCCGTCGCGGATGCCCAGCGCGTGTTCGCGCAGCACCACGCCGGCCGGCTCCACCGGAACTATCCATTCGGGGAGCAGGAGCAGATCCAGGGGGGCGGCGGTGCTGGGCATGAGCGGGCTTCCGGTGCGGCGTCAGG
>RRZU012209226.1_pt1 | contig 10978 bp, 6 predicted proteins | sample 2165561 | NCBI WGS metagenome assembly RRZU01 (sample SAMN10456909, study PRJNA506462) | wastewater metagenome | isolation source: wastewater sludge | place: USA: Moscow, Idaho | reverse complement strand
TCAACGACGGGGCCACCGGCAGCGCCGTGTTCACCGATACCATTTTCTTCAGCAAGTCGGCACGCATGTTTGCCGGCGATTTCGGGCGTGCCGAGGACGATCGGGACATTGCCCGCGAGATTCTTTCGCGGATGGGCCCGTCACTGGCCATCGCCTTGCCGACCTTCCTCGTCGGCCTGCTGGTGACGGTCTCGTTCGCTCTGTTGCTGACCTTCTTCCGTGCCAGTTACCTCGATTTCTGGGGCGTTGTCCTGTGCGTTGCGATGATGTCGATCTCGGGCCTGTTCTACATCATCGGCGGTCAGTATCTGGTCAGCAAGATCTGGCGTTTGGTGCCGATCTCCGGTTATGGCGGCGGGCTCGACGCCTGGAAGTTCCTGCTCCTGCCAGTGCTGATCGGCGTCCTCTCCGGCATCGGTTCGTCGACTCGCTGGTACCGCACCATTTTTCTCGAAGAAATCTCGCGCGATTATGTGCGTACCGCGCGTGCCAAGGGGCTGTCCGAGCTGACGGTGCTGTTCCGACACGTCCTGCGCAACGCCCTGATTCCGATCCTGACCGGCGTGGTGGTGGTGATTCCGCTGCTATTCATGGGTTCGCTGCTCACGGAATCCTTCTTTGGCATACCCGGGCTGGGCAGTTACACCATCGACGCGATCAATGCGCAGGATTTTGCCGTCGTCCGCGCCATGGTGTTCATCGGATCGGTGATGTACATCGTCGGACTGATCCTCACCGATCTCTCCTACACCTTCGTCGACCCGCGGATTCGCTTCAACTGATGGCTCCCGTCATTCTCTGGTCGGATGTGCTGATCTGGTTGCTGGTGGTAGCTGCCATCGCGCTCGGCTGGCTGTCGGCAGGCAATCCGCTGTTGCGCGCTGCCTGGCAGCGAGTGGGCCGCAACCGCGCGGGAATGGCGTCGGCGACAGTGTTGCTGGCTTTCGTCGGTGTTGGTCTGCTCGACTCGATTCACTTTCGGTCGCTCCTCGAGAGCAGCGCAGGGCCGGCCGCTGCCCGACCCGCAGCGCAGGCCTATTCCGTCGACGTCTTGTCGCTGCTCGACGTGGCCCTGACCCCCTTACGGACGCGCAACGAAAAAACCTATTCGGAGCCGCTGGCGACGCGCGCACACGCCAAGGAATCGACCGAGGTCCGCGCTGCCGACGGGCGGATTCGGCAAAGCCGCGACTACCCACGCTTGAAGTACGGTGGCGCGCACCTCGGCGCCGACGAGGCAGATCGTGACGCCGATGTCGGCGACCGGTTGCTGCGTGCGTCGGGCATTGCCGCTCTCGTCTGGGGGGCGCTGGCGGCAGCGATGGCCGGCGGCCTGGCGCGCGCCGAAGCCTGCTCGCGGCGTGAAGCGTGGCGGCGGATCTGGCGCAACGAGAGCGATTTTGCCGGCAATGCGGTGCTCGTGGCGATGGCCGTGCTGCTGCTGCTCGGCCTGTCGATGGCCATGCTTGGCACACCCTACCATGTTTTCGGAACCGACAAGGTTGGCCAGGATGTCCTTTATCAGGTGCTCAAGAGCGTACGTACGGCGCTGGTCATCGGCCTGGTGACGACGCTGGTAATGCTGCCGTTGTCGATTTTTCTTGGCGTCGTCGCTGGTTACTTCCGTGGCTGGATCGATGACCTGATCCAGTACCTGTACACCACCCTCAGCTCGATCCCCGGGGTCCTGCTGATCGCCGCTGCAGTACTGATGATGCAGGTGGTCATCGACACCCATCCACACTGGTTCACGACGGCCGCCGAGCGAGCCGACCTGCGCCTGTTGGCTTTGTGCTTCATTCTCGGGGTCACCAGCTGGACTGGTCTGTGCCGGCTGCTGCGCGGCGAGACGCTGAAGCTGCGCGAGCTGGAATACATCCAGGCAGCGCAGGCTTTCGGCGTCTCCGACCTGCGCATCATCGCGCGCCACATCCTGCCGAATCTGATGCACATCGTGATCATCGCGCTGGTGATGGACTTTTCGAGTCTGGTGCTCGCCGAGGCGGTATTGTCCTACGTCGGTATCGGCGTCGACCCGACGATGATCAGCTTCGGGACGATGATCAACAACGCCCGCCTCGAACTGGCACGCGAACCGATGGTCTGGTGGTCGCTGGCTGCCGCTTTCGTCTTCATGTTTACGCTGGTGCTGGCGGCGAATCTGCTGGCCGATGCCGTGCGCGACGCTTTCGATCCCCGTCTGGCAGGGTCGGCATGAGCCAGGAGGTGCGCGTTCGCGAAGAGGTGCTGCTCAGGGTTCGCGACCTGAGTATCGCTTTTGCGAGCGGTCGTTCCTTGCTGCCAGCGGTCGCTGGTATTGGCTTTCAGGTGGTCGCCGGCGAGACCCTGGCCTTGCTCGGCGAGTCGGGTTGTGGCAAGTCGGCGACGGCACTTGCCCTCCTGCGCCTGCTGCCAGCGGCCGGCAGGATTCTTGGCGGTGAAGTGTCATTCGCGGGCCGTGATCTGCTGCGTCTGCCCGAAGCCGAGATGCGTGGCGTACGCGGTGGCGGCATGGCGATGATTTTTCAGGAGCCGGCCACCAGTCTCAATCCGGTGCTTACCGTCGGCCGCCAGCTGGCCGAGGTTCTCGAACGCCACCTCGCCCTGAGCGGACCGCTAACGCGCGCGCGTTCGCTCGAAATGCTGACGGCGGTCGGTATTGCTGATGCGGAACGTCGCCTCGGCGAATATCCCTTTCAGCTCTCGGGCGGCATGAAACAACGCGTGATGATCGCTATTGCGCTGGCCGGCAAGCCGCGCCTGCTGATTGCCGACGAGCCGACGACAGCGCTCGATGTCACCATCCAGGCGCAGATTCTCGAACTGCTGCGCCGCTTGCAGGCCGAACGTGCGATGGGCATGCTGTTGATCACCCATGATCTCGGCGTCGTCGCACAGATGGCGACCCGGGTCGGCGTCATGTACGCTGGCGAGATCGTCGAGGAGGCGCCTCGCGAGGCCTTCTTCTCCTCACCGCGTCACCCCTACACGCAGAAGCTGTTTGCCGCCTTGCCCGATCTGGCACGGCGCGGCGGCAGGCTGGAGACGATTCCCGGGCAGGTGCCGCCGTTGTCGGAGATGCCTGGCGGCTGCCGCTTCGCAGCGCGCTGTGCGCAGGCCTGGGAGCTGTGTCGCCAGGAAGCGCCGCAGTGGCGGCAGGTGGCGGTCGGTCATCGCGTCCGCTGCCATCTCAACGACGGGCAGGGCCAGAGGCCAGCTGTGGTGGCCAGCGTGGCGGCGGCGGTCACCGTCGATACCCTGCGCTCGTCCGCACCCGCGTTGCTCGTGGTGCAGGATCTGCGGGTGCATTTCCCCATCCGCCGCGGCGTCCTGCAGCGTACTGTCGGCTATGTACGGGCGGTTGATGGCGTCTCGCTGGAGCTGGCACGTGGCCAGACACTGGCGCTGGTCGGCGAATCGGGTTGCGGCAAGACCACGGTCGGCAAGGCGATCCTGCAGTTGCTTGCCGCCAGCAGCGGCAGCGTGCAGTGGCAGGGAGAGGAACTTGGCGGCCAGTCGCGCCGCGCCTTACGGCCAACGCGCCGGCGCATGCAGATGATTTTCCAGGATCCTTTCGCATCGCTGAACCCGCGTCTGGCAGTTGGCGAGATCATCGGTGAAGGCCTGCGTGCGCTCGGGATGAGGGCGCAGCGGCAAGAACACGCTGCGGCGATCGCCGCCGTCCTGCAGCAGGTGGGTCTTGACCAGGTCGCGGCGGCGCGCTATCCGCACGAGTTTTCGGGGGGGCAGCGGCAACGCATCGCGATCGCACGCGCGCTGGCGGTACAACCGGAGCTGGTGATTTGCGACGAGCCGACCTCGGCGCTCGACGTATCGGTGCAGGCGCAGATTCTCAATCTGCTCGCCACACTGCAGGCCGATCTCGGGCTTGCCTACCTGTTCATCACGCACAACTTTGCCGTTGTCGATCACCTGGCACACCTGGTCGCGGTGATGTATCTGGGCCGCATCGTCGAGCGCGGGACGGTCGATGAAGTCCTGCGTTCGCCGCAGCACCCTTACACCCGCGCCCTGCTGTCGGCAGTTCCAGGTCCGCGCCTCGACCGGCAGCCCGAGTTCATCCGCTTGCCGGGAGAAATCCCGTCGCCGGCCACGCCACCGATGGGCTGCCATTTTCATCCGCGCTGCCGGCAGGCCAGCGTCGCTTGCCGCGAACGCTATCCCGAGGCCAGCACGCTGTCGATGACCCACTCGGTGCACTGCCACCTCTATCCGCAACCGTCCGCGTGAAACGGAAACGCCGCCTGGCGGCGGCGTTTTCTGCGGGCGGCGACGGGGGATTAAAGCATGTTCTGCACGAGCTGGATGGTCAGCGTCTGCCCAGGCTTGAGTTCGTTGCCGTGGATGCGGTTCCAGCGCAGCAGATCATCCTTCTCGACACGGAACTGCCGCGCAATCGAGACCAGCGTGTCGCCGCGACGGATCGTGTATTGCGCCAGCTTGGTTGATTTCTTGCTGGCTTGCCGGGAATGATCTGACGAGTCGTCCGCCTTCTTGCGCAGATCGGCCTTGGCCAGGGTCTGGCGGTGCTCGATTTCCGCCACGTCGGTGCGTGTTCGCCCTGCCGGTGCCTTGCTGGCCGGCTCAGGCGCCGCTACTGCCAGTCTGGTGCCGGCATTCACCTGGTCGGCGCGCAGCTTGTTGAGCTGTTTCAGTTCGGCCACGCTCATGTCGTAGCGGCTGGCGATCTCCGACAGACTTTCGCCTCTGCGCACGCTGTGACTGCGGGTGGCCGCGACGGGTTCAGCACGCGACTCAATGCGCTTGCTGTCGGCTTCCGCCAGCGTCGTGCGTTGGCCGCCGGTGGTCGGCTTGCCTGGCTCAGGCGCGGCCACCGCCAGCTTGCTCCCGGCGTTCACCTGGTTGGCATGCAGCTTGTTGAGCTGCTTTAGTTCGCCTACGGTCATGCCGTAATGCTGCGCCACCTTGAGCAGCGTTTCGCCCTTCAGCACCGTGTGTGAACGGGAGATGAGCACGGGTGCTGGTTCAGGCTGCGGAAGCCGCGGCTGCTCTGCCACGATCTGCGGCTCGGGCATTGCGGCGACATCGGCCGGGTCGCTGCCCTCCTGGCTTGCGACCAGTAGGGTCAACCCCGGTGCGGGCCTGATCCTGCCGTTGAGGCCATTGACCGATTTGAGGTTGGCGACGGTCATGCCAAAACGCGGCGCGACTTCTTCGAGCCTGTCGCCGGCACGCAGCGTGTAGGACTGCCATGAGGACAGAGGCTTTTCACTCCCCTCGTGGGCTTCAAGGTTGCTGATGAAGGCGTCGACCTTGTGCGTCGGGATCGCCATCGGCGTTTCCGACTTGATGACCGGGCGATTATGCGCCGGGTTTAACGCGACGAACTCCTGGACCGGCATTTCAGCCAGCTGCGCCGCCAGCTTGACGTCGATATTGCCGGTCTTGGTGACTGTCGCGAAATAGGGTTGGTTGGGGACACCGCGGATGTTCAGCTGGACGAGGATGTTCGGGTTGCTGAAGACGTTCTTCAGGGCCTGCAGTTTGGGGACGTAATTCCGGGTTTCCTCGGGCATCGTCAGACTCAGATAGTCGGTCGGCAGACCATTCGCCTTGTTCTTGTTGATCGCCTTGCCGACAGCGCCTTCGCCCCAGTTGTAGGAAGCGAGCGCCAAGTGCCAGTCGCCGTGCAGATCGTAGATGTACTGCAGGTAATCGAGGGCCGCTGCGGTTGACGCGACAATGTCACGCCGCTCGTCAACCCACCAGTTCTGTTCAAGCTTGTATTGTTTGCCGGTCGCCGGAACAAACTGCCAAAGGCCGGAAGCATGGCTGCGCGAGTAGGCGGTGGGGTTGTAGGCGCTTTCGACCATGGGCAGTAGCGCCAACTCCATTGGCATGCCGCGCTTATCGAGTTCCTCGACGATGTGATGCAGATAGCGGCTGCTGCGCTCGACCATACGGCGCAACGACTCCGGGTGATTCAGATACCATTGCTGGTGATGCAGCACCAGGGAGTTGTTGATGTTCGGCATCGAGAAGCCCAGGCGCACGCGCTGGAACAACTCCTCGGGCCGCGCAGTCAGATCAATGGTTTCGGGCAACTGCGTTGGCGTGGCCAGTTCGAAGACCGGCAAGACCCCGTCGGGATCGACCCGCCAGGCGGCATCACTGGCTGCGCCTGGTGGTGAGCGGGGATTGGGTGGTGTGGCGAGGCTCTGGTTTGCTGCTTCGTCCGAGGAAGCGGCGCTGCAGGCAAAAGCAAAAGCGATAGCGAACGCGATTCGTGGCGTCATCCGTACATCCTGTTCTCGTTGTCGGGTGGGCGCCAGTTCATCCCCGCTGGGTGGGATCACCTGGTCGAATGGTGAGGCTGCAAGCCAGTGATTATAGTGCAAAGCTGCGGGGGAGGTGGACAGCAATTGCGCAGAAAAGTTTCCACGGCACCAATGCATGCCGGGCGTAGCAGCCAAGTTGTCCTTGTTCCCGCAGGGACGGCGAGTGGGCGCGCCTGCTGAAAACAGAAAGCCCAGTCTGGGCTGGGCTTTCTACGGGGAAGGCTGGCGGAGTGGACGGGACTCGAACCCGCGACCCCCGGCGTGACAGGCCGGTATTCTAACCAACTGAACTACCACTCCGTGCTGCGAATGTGCTGCCAGGTCACCGTCCGAGGGTAGCGTGCTGAGCGCTCGGCGACCGTGAAGCTGCGCATTATAGCGAATTTCGGCGGGCAAGCAAGGGGCGCGCGCGTGACCCCGCGATCGAAGCATTATTTTCGCTAGCGGCCTTTCGCCAGTCGGCGTGGCTGCCGCGGTTTTACCATGCAAGGTTGCGCCAGATACCCTGGACTTGAAGAGCTTGCCTGGATAAGGGTCAAGGCAGGCGGGTGAAGGTAGGCCGCGCGTCATGGCTGAATGCACTGGAAATGGATCAGATCAGGGTCCTTGTCCACCACTGCCTGTCCCAGACAAATGATCCCCCGGTCGTGCAGCGTAAATTCTTCGCGCTGCACGAAGAAGCGTGAGCCGTTCTCGAACAGCACGTAGGTTCCGTTGGTGCTGCCATCGACCAGGATGAACTTGCCCTGGCGGAACTCGATGTCGGCGTGGGTGCGGGAGACCAGGTCCTGGTCCACCACCAGGTTGTTCCTCTCCCCCCTGCCGATGCTGAAGACATGTGAGTTGGGCATCACTTCAAAGCTTGCGCCGCGGTATTCAAGAATCAGTCGGGCGAACAACAAGCCGCGCAATTCATCCTGTTGATCAATGCTGACGAGTTGGGTGAGGCTGGACGACTCCTGCCAGATCACCTCGATGATTTCCAACTCCTCGATCTTGCCGCTAACCCGGGACCAGCCAAGACTACGGGTCATCTGTTCGAGATCTTCCGGCAACTGGCGAACGGTTTCGCGGGTGGTGATGATCTGGTCGGCCTTGGCCAGGGCAACCATCCGGGCGGCGACATTCACCGCGTCGCCGAACAGGTCGTCCTGCTCGACCAGGACGGGCCCATGTTGCAAGCCAATCTTGACGGCGATGCCGAATTCGATCAGCAAGGAGTCCTCCTTGATCGCCGTGTGCATCTCGCAGGCGGCGTTCAGGGCCTGAGTCGCGTCGGGAAACCGGCTCATGATCTCATCGCCGATCGTCTTGATCACGGTGCCGCCGAACTCGGTGGTCCTGGCCTTGAGCAGATCGAGGACCCGGCTCTCGATCTGCCGCGCCTGCCAATCACCGTGTTCTTCGAACAGGCGCGTGCTGCCACACATATCGGCGAACAGAACGGTTGCCGATATCTGCTGGTGTGCTCCCCTCCGGTTGCTCGGTGCGGACTTCTGGTCACGCAGTTTCATCTTGATCTTCAGAATCCTCCGCAGGTCGGAGCGGCAGCTACCGCCACCAGCTCCCCCTCGTAAATTCCTGCTCGGCTGTCGCGCATACACTCGCGCAGCAGGTCCATGGCCTTGCTGGAAAAAAATCCGTAAACAAAGGGAAAAGTCTACCGCTATTGCAGGAACGGCAGAAACCTCAATTGGTCTGGATGATACTCCTCATCGCTCGTTTCGGCGCATTCCGCGTCAATCCGCAGGCCGGCAGGGGCAGGTCGCGTGTACTACACTGGCTGACGACAGTTCTATTTTCGCCGGATTCGGAATAAAATCCGTTTCCATCCCGGTTGGGGGGCCGACCGGTTTTTCCTGCGAGGTTGGTATGGCTACAAATGATGACGAAGACGAAGTAGCGGCTGTCGTTGCTGGTGTAGTGGGAGGCATCGTTCTTTGCGTCGTCGCCGTGCTCTATGGCGGCGGGTTTTCGAAGTACCCGCCGGTGGCCGTGGCCGAGATCATGCCGGTCGGTGAAGCGCTGGCCAAGGTCTATTTCGGCGTCGATGACGCCAAGCTGCACGGCGAAGACATGGCTGTCGTGGCGAGGACAATGGCGGCGCTGGCCGCCAACCCGAAAGCCATTGTCCTGCTGTCGGGTTTCCATGATCCTTCCGGAGACCCCAAGCACAATGCCGAACTGGCCAGCGCACGCGCCCAGTCCGTTCGCGACGCCCTGGTTGCTGGCGGGGTGGCCGCGCTGCGCGTCAAGTTCCGCAAGCCAGAGTCCACTGTTGGTAGCGGCAGTCCCGAGGAAGGGCGTCGCGTCGAAATTCGCGTCCAGTAATTCTGCCTGGAAACCGGCGTACAGCGGTTGCCGCAGGTGCTGATCCCGGCACGGCGATAGGCCGGCTGCGCGCTGGGCTCAGTACTTGACGCGAGCAAAATAGGTTTTCTCCGAAGCCTCGAGCGCCTGCCGGAGCGTCACGATGCCCATCTGGGCCAACAGAGGCAGCATCTTGAGGAACACTTCCCCGGTTGCGCAGGCGTCGCCAAGGCCACTGTGGCGACCGGCAATGGTGATTCCCAGGCGTGCCGCGATGCTGTCGAGCTGGTGTGACTCCTGATTGGGATGCAGCACCCCGGAGAGCAGCAAGGTATCGAGCACCGGCTGACTGAAAATCACTCCCGTAGCCTCTTCCTTCAACTGCAGGAAGCGCATGTCGAACGCCGCATTGTGGGCGACCAGCACGGTATCGCTACAAAAATCATGGAAGGCCGGGAGCACCACGTCGATGCGCGGTTGTCCGCGCACCATGTCGTCGGTGAGGCCGTGAATGCGAGTACCCTCGGGTCGCAGAAAGCGCTCGGGGTCGACCAGTTGGTCGAAATTCTCGTTACGCAGCAGACGGCCGTTGACGATGCGTACGGCGCCGATCTGAATGATCTCGTCGCCGGCTGCCGGCTCGAGGCCGGTGGTCTCGGTATCAAAAACCGTATAGGTCAGATCCGCCAGCGGCCGGTCCAGATCGACGCTCCGATCGCGAAAGTGGAACAGGTCGAAATCGTAATACTCGGGGCGCGTGGCGATGTCGTCGAGCATCTCGCCCGGCGCCAGGTCTTCCGGGGCGGCCACCGGCAAGACAAAGCGAAAGAATGCACGGTGAGCCGCCTTTTCGCGTTCATACCAGATTTCACCGCCGTGCCGGTCTACGACATCGCGTAGCGACAGCGGCGAGTTCTCCTGGCCGACTTGCATGGCATCGGTCTCCCAGGTGTAGAACGATTCCGAGGACATCACCTGTCCGGCCCAGATGAGGTCGAGGTAGGCGAGCTTGCCGAAAGCTAACAAGCGGAAGCGCAATTCCTTGATTTGATAATGATCGATCAGGCGGGATGCGAGGAAACAGATCGAAAACACCAGTGAGAAGCTCTCCGCGCGCAACCACAGGGCGGCATCGATCTCCTCGGTCTTGCTGGGCAGTTTCAGCTGTTCCTCGATGCGGCGCTGCGCTGCAGCGATGATGTCGATGCCGAGGACGTCTTCGAGTGGCCAGCGAGTCTTCAGCGAGTCGGCAAACTCGCTCATCGTCTGATCGAGCCGTTGACTCATGCGCAGCACTTCATCGCTGATGATCCCGACGAAGCGTTCGCGGATCTCCGCTTCCATATCGGGATAGTCCATCAGGTTGCCGACCGCGACCCGGATATTGGCCAGGCTGCCGCGGCTGCCGTCGGTCAGCGACTGCAGCACCTGATCGCGACGAGATTCCTGCTCCAGGCTGCGGGTAATGTTCTCCACGGTGAGCACGTAGCCGGTCATTTCGCGTTCCTGGGGCTGTTCCTCGGTCGACAATACGGGGACCAGCTGAACGCGCAGGAGCTGCCCGCCACGCGCTGCCGTAATGAAGTTGGCGATCGCTGCCGCGGCGCCCTTGTGCAGCCGCTGCCGCACCACCCCGAGTGCGTGATCAATCTGATTCCGTTCCAGAATCGAGAAGATCGAACGTCCCAGGCCGATCAGCGCGCCTCCCACGCCACGCGTGCTGCCCTGCGCCAGCGCTCTGAACTGGAGTCGGGCGCGGCTGTTATAGAGCAGAATGCGGCCGTCCAGATTGCAGACCACCACCGCTTGAGCCAACTCGGACATCAGCGCGGCGAGGCGGTTCTTCTCTTCCTCCACCGAGGCCTTGGCGGCGGCGATCTGGGCATCGACATCGTCCATCAGACCGTCGCGCTGCTGCGCCAGGTCATTGGTTGCCAAGGCCAGCAAGCGGACTTCCGGCGGACCCTCCGGCGTGACCCGGAAATTGCGGTTTGCCGACAACATCAAGCGCAGGTTCTCGGCCATCTTGAGCAAGCCCTGGACGTACTCGCGGAACAGGTAGCGGATGACCAGCAGGCCCAGGATGAAGCCAAAGACGGTCATCAGTGCACCCAGCGACAGGTGCGGCACGATCAGCTGCACCAGCAGCGTCTGCTCGGCCGGTTGCGCACTCGCCCAGATCAGAATCGCCGTAATCACAAAGGGTCCGGTCATCAGCAGACCGAGAATGACGATCGACAGCAGCAAGCGGATGCGTGCGTTCATTTCTCAGACCGGTTCGATGAGTAGGATGCTTCGGATCTTCATGATTCTTCCCTCAAGGCCGTCGCTATTCTCCCTTCCTCTCG
>RRZU013003694.1_pt1 | contig 10979 bp, 6 predicted proteins | sample 2165561 | NCBI WGS metagenome assembly RRZU01 (sample SAMN10456909, study PRJNA506462) | wastewater metagenome | isolation source: wastewater sludge | place: USA: Moscow, Idaho | reverse complement strand
GTTCGCAACTGTGACTAAATTTGGGCAGCAAATTAAGTCGCAAGTGAATTATCTACGTCCAATGGAGGACGGAATGGACGGTGACGTGTCTATCAAACAGCGCAAGAGAAAGCGCCTTATAGCCGCCGCACTAGGAATGGCTCTGGCATCCGCCGGCCTGGCCGGGTGCTCAAGCAGTGGCGCGACGGAGCTTCGCTTCACGTTCAGTAAGCGTGAAGCCATCGACTTCATCACGGAGGTCGTCAACGAATACAACACGGCGAATCCTGATGTACATGTCGTCCTCGATACCTCGGGTCCTGATGTGATTTCCGGTGGTTTTGTCCGTGGTACGCCGCCGGATCTCATGCTGGCGAACTACAACCACGAGATCTCCCGATTCATCCAGCGATGCGCCCTGAGCGATCTCTCTGACATGGATGAGGCTAAGCGAGTCCGCGAGGACACCTGGGATCTCATGAACGCCTTCGGAGCCTGCCCCGATGGCCGCGTCAGCGCCATTCCTTACTCCTTGATGCTGGGTGGTGTGATCTACAACAAGGACATCTTCGAGCAGTACGACCTGGAGATTCCCACTACCTGGGATGAGCTGATCGAGCTTTCGGATACCCTCAAGGCCAACGGTGTGGATCCCTTCTACGCCACGTTCTCCTCGGGTGAGGCGTGGACAATCGGCCAGGGCTGGTTCGACTACACGCTCGTGAGTTCCATCGACGTCCTCGACTTCTTCGATCGGATGTACAAGCAGGACGAGCAAGGTATTGCCCCTGGTCCGGATTCCGATGTTTCCTTCGAGAAGGACTTCGCAGATCCGGTCAAGAATATGCGGTACTTGGCTGATAACTACACGAACGCTGACGCCCGCAACCGTACCTACGGTGACGGTAACCTGGCCATGGCACAGGGCAAGGCAGCCATGATGATGCAGGGCCCTTGGGCTTTGGCGGAGATCGGCAAGTCCAACCCGGACGGCAACTACGGTATGTTCCCACTTCCGGCCACGAACGATTCCGAGAAGACGAAGGCTCGTTCCAACACTGACCTTGCGCTCATGATTCCCGAGGGTTCACAGCACAAGGAAGAAGCGCGTAAGTTCCTGGAGTACCTCTACACGGACGATATGCTCGCGGAATACAACGCATCTCAGCTCGGCTTCACCCCCACCAAGAGTGCAAAGATGCCCACTGATCCGCGCATTGAGGACATGGTCTCGTACTTCGAGGATGGCAAGTTCTCTGAAGGTCCGTCGAATCTCATTCCGAGGGCAATTCCCGCGAACAACTACACCCAAAACATGATCTTGGGTCCGGATCCCATAGCACCGCTCAGGACGATGGACCAGGACTGGGCCCGTCTCGCGAAGCGCGGATAACAGGAAAGAAAGAAGGAACTTACCCATGTCTACGCCTGTTGTGTCCGGTGATGTGACGATCCGCCATAGGAAACGCCGCACTGAACCTCTGTACTACTTTTTCCTCTTTCCTACACTCATCCTGCTGAGTATTGCGATCACGCTCCCCGGAGCTGTGGGAATCTTCTTCTCCATCACCAACTACATCGGTGTAGGTGAATGGAACTTCGTTGGTTTCACGAACTACGCCGCATTGTTGAGTGACCCGGCAGTCCGCCAGGCCTACGTCTTCACAGTGGGCATCGCGTTGGCAACGGTGATCGTTGTTAACGTCATTGCGTTCTTGCTGGCCGTTGGCCTCACTTCGAAGATCAGGTTCAAGGTTGCGCTGCGAGCCATCTTCGTTATTCCGATGGTGATCTCAGGCATCATCGTGGCTTTCATCTTCAAGTTCATCTTTGCCAACACGATTCCAACGATCGCCGGGGCACTGGGAATTAAGACCCTCGAGCTCAGTATCCTGGAGAACCCCAGCTTGGCCTGGATCGCCATCGTGATCGTGACAGCGTGGCAGGCCATCCCCTCCACCTTGCTCATCTACATTGCCGGCATCCTCTCGATTCCGGGAGATGTCTATGAGGCGGCGGATATTGACGGCGCCACGAAGGTTCAGCAACTGACCAAGATCACTCTGCCCCTGGTGTTTGGCTACGTCATCATCAACATCGTGATCGGTTTCAAGGGCTTCCTTAACGCCTACGACGTCATCGTCGGTTTGACCGACGGCGGCCCGGGAACCGCTACTCGCTCGGTCGCTATGACCATCATCAAGGGCTTCTATGGTGGCGATTACGCCTACCAGATGGCCAACGCGACGGTGTTCTTCATCCTCTCCGTGATCATCGCGCTCCTCCAGCTGAAGCTCAACCGAAGGGATTCCATCTGATGTCCGCCACCACAACTACTTCTCCCAACGTTGCCGTTGGAAAGGTCAAGGCGTCCAAGGATCCGGTGAGCTGGGGAGGAACGGTTACTCTACTTCTGTGCTCCCTCACGGTTCTGCTTCCGCTCTTTGTCGCCATTTCGATGGCCTTCAAGACGTCCGCACAGGCCGTCGATGGCCAGGCCTTCACCCTGCCGAGTCCGTTCTCCATCTCCGGCTTTGTTGAGGCATGGAATCTGACTGACTTCCCCAAGGGCGCTCTCATTTCCTTCGTTGTGACTGCGGGCACGGTGATCTTCACGATTCTGCTGTCTGCGATGGCTTCCTACGCCATCGTTCGCAACTGGGATCGTAAGCTCTTCAAGTACTCCTTCTTCTACCTGATGGCCGTCATGTTCATCCCGTTCCCGGTGGTTGCTCTTCCGCAGATCCAGCTGACCGGTATGCTGCATTTGGCTAATTACGGTGGCGTGATCTTCCTGGCAACCATGTTCCAGATGGCGTTCTCGGTCATGCTGTTCACCGCCTTCCTGCGGTCAATCCCGCTGGAGCTCGAGGAAAGTGCTCGTATCGACGGTGCAACCACGTGGCAGGCGTTCTGGAAGCTGATCTTCCCGCTGCTTGCTCCCATGGCTGCAACGGTTGGCATCTTCGCCTTCCTCTACGCATGGAACGACTTCATGATGCCCTCGCTCATGATCTCGGATCCGGACATGCAGACACTCCCCGTGCGTCAGCAGTTGTTCCAGACCCAGTTCTCGAACAACTACAACGTGTCATTCGCCTCCTACCTCATGGCAATGACCCCTGCAGTCATCGTGTATCTCTTCGCCCAGCGCTGGGTGATGGAGTCCGTGACTCAGGGCGCCGTCAAGGGCTGATACCCTTCCTCCCCCAATCCGGGCCTCGCGTACACATGTAAGCGGGGCCCGGATTCGTATGGAAACCCCGTGTGGAGATCTGTTGTGATGACGGCGAATGGTGGTCCCATTCGTAACGATGACGATCGTAACGATGACGAGTTTTTCGCACGTCCGGATACCGCCCACTCCTGAATACTCTTTCACGTCCGCACACTCTCTCGCGTCCGGACTCAAGCGCCGTGATCTCGCCGAATCTTCGCAATCTCACTACAGAAAAGGACATGATCGTTGCCTTCCGATCTCACACATGATGCTGCATGGTGGCGTCAAGCCGTTGTTTACCAGGTCTATCCGCGTAGTTTTGCTGACTCGAATGGTGATGGACTTGGTGATATTGCGGGTATTACCTCGCGCGCCGACTATCTCAAGGAACTCGGCATTGATGCCGTATGGCTCAGCCCCTTCTACCCCTCCGCACTCGCGGACGGTGGCTATGATGTGGCGGATTATCGTAACGTAGATCCGAAGCTTGGCACGTTGGAAGACTTCGACACTATGGTTGAGGCTCTCCATGCGCGTGGTATCCGGGTGGTGGTGGATATCGTTCCTAACCACACCTCTGACCTGCATCCCTGGTTCCAGGCTGCACTTGCTGCTGGTCCCGGTTCTCCGGAACGCGAGCGCTACCACTTCCGTACGGGGCTTGGCCCGGATGGCAACCAGCCGCCGTCGGACTGGCAGTCTCACTTTGGTGAGGTGACGTGGACCCAGGTGGAAGATGGCGAATGGTACCTGCATACTTTTGCGAAGGAGCAGGCGGATCTCAACTGGGATCATCCGGAGGTGCGAGCGGATTTCATTAAGACAATCCGCTTCTGGGCCGACCGCGGTGTTGACGGCTTCCGTATCGACGTGGCGCACATGCTCACAAAGAACATGGACTTCGAGGTACTGCCAACGTGGGCAGAGCTGGAAGCCATGCCTATCGATGGTAACCATCCCACCCTAGACCGTGATGATGTCCAGGAGATTTATGCGCAGTGGCGCAAGGTCTTCAATGAGTACGATCCGCCGCGTACCGCGGTGGCGGAGTCTTGGGTGGCGTCCGATCGCGTGCCACGCTACGCCAACCCCAATAGCCTGGGTCAGTCTTTCAACTTTGACCTGCTAGAGGCGGATTTCAATCCTCAACACTTCTACGAGATCGTCACTCATAACCTCGAACTTGCTCAGCAATCCGACTCCTCAAGCACCTGGGTGCTTTCGAATCATGATGTTGTTCGCCATCCCACTAGGTACGGCCTCCCGACCGTCGGCCGCACCGAGGAGGGTAAGCCCGCGGAGCGTCAGGGTGGTGCATGGCTCCACAGTGGCGGTGTAGAGCCGGAGCTCGATCGCGGGCGCGGCCTGCGCCGCGCCCGCGCCGCTACCCTCTTTATGCTCGGACTGCCCGGTTCGTCCTACCTGTACCAGGGTGAGGAACTGGGACTTCATGAGGTTGTTGAGATTCCGCCGGAGCAGCGCCAGGACCCTCGCTTTATCAACACCGACGGAGAGGACGTGGGCCGCGATGGCTGCCGTGTTCCGCTTCCGTGGACTGCCGAGGGAACATCGCTCGGTTTCGGGAGCAACGGAGCCCATCTTCCGCAACCTGCCTGGTTCGCGGAATACGCCGCAGATGTACAGCAGGGAGTACACGGTACCACCCTCTCGATGTACCAGAAGGCACTTGCTATTCGAAAGCGTCTGCAGGCCGGCGAGGAGCTGGAGTGGGTGGATACCGGACGTGATGATGTGCTCGCTTTCCGCCGCCCGAATGGCTGGACTGTGGTGACGAACTTCGGACTGGAGCCCTACGGTTTCCAGTCGGATGAGGTGGCGTTGGTCTCCGGGCCGATCTTCCTCATGGATGGTGTTGTCTCTGTTCCGGGTGAAACCACCGTATGGCTGGAGCCGACTGCCTGAGGTCTGTTTACCTGACGTATATCTGCTCGACGAGTATGTCGATGCAAAGATCCGGTCTGAGGGGTTCGGCATGCAACTATTTGCATGCTGAACCCCTCACGTCGATTAAATGCAGCCGTTACTCCAACAAACCCAGGAATGAACCATCTGGAACCCGCCTCCTCAGGATCTAGCTTCACATTCACCTACCTCCACGCTCATTCACACTCGGCGAAGTGCAGGGTTCGCACGATTCCCTGGCGTAAAACCGCGACATTGTGTGCGAACCCTGCACTTTGTACGTTTCTCACGTAGTGCTGGACGTATCTCGCATCACCCGTGGGTAGGACGACTCCCCATCGGCATTGTCGGGGGCTTCGGGTACGGTTGACGTTGTGTTAGATCGTCAGGAGATTGGCGGATACCGGATCATCCAGCAGCTTGGGTCCGGAGGCATGTCTAAGGTGTATGAGGCCATGGACAGTGCCGGGAATCGTGTTGCGCTCAAGCACCTGTTCGAACACATCGCGGGCACCCCCGAGGGTAGGGATCGTTTGCGTCGCGAGGTTCAGATGCTGCGTAAGGTGCACGGCCCGTATGTGGCCGAGGTTCTTGATGTAGAAACCGAGGATCGGGATGCCTTCATTGTCACCCGTCTGATTGGTGGACGGACGTTGGAGGAGGATGTCGCCGTCGTCGGTATCTTCACGGAAGGTGAGCTCATCCGGCTTGCCGAGGATCTTCGCGACGCCGTGCGTTCTATTCATTCGGCCGCTGTTCTGCACCGGGATCTCAAACCCTCCAACGTCATGATGGAAGGTGAGCGGCCCGTCCTCATCGATTTCGGTATTGCGCAGCTTGGTGACGATCCGCGGATTACCCAGATTGGTCATGTCGCCCAGACGCCGGGCTACTGCGATCCCGAGGTGATCAAAGGCAAGCAGCCGGGCGAAGCTGCTGATTGGTGGGCTCTCGCCGCTGTACTTGCCTTCGCAGCCACCGGTTATTCACCTTTTGGCGACGACGGCGCGCTGCCCATCAATAACCGCGTGATGAGTGGTCTTATGCGTCTGCCGAATCTTGAGCCGGAGATGGCGTTTGCTTTCCGGAAGGCCCTCGCGCCCGATCCGTCGGATCGTATCACCTTTGACGAGCTCATTGCCGTTATCGAAAATCCGGAAACCTCCGAGGATTTCGGATACGATCCGATGATTCACGGTATAGATAGTGACGACGATGACGACCCGGCGTCAGGTACCGGAACGTTTGCGTTCGTGGGGCTTCCGGGTGTCGGTGGTGGGCAGAGCGGAGCTGGAGTACCTGCAGTAGGGTTCACGGCTCCCGGTGCTCGCACCGAAATTCTTGGCGGAAAAACTGAGATTCTTGGTGCTCGGACGGAAATTATCGCTGGGGTCACTGAGGTTCTTGGCGCTGGTATGAATAAGGGCGAGCAACTGAATACGGTTGAACGGGCAAGCGTGACTGAACGGCTGAGCATTACCGACGGTCAAGCCACCGAGACGATTGATGTCTCGTCTTTTTCTCGAGGGGCTCACGCTGATATCCGGGGACCAATACATCCGGGGGAGAGCGCCGCCGATGAGAGGCACACTCAGATATTGCCCGGTGGAGGGTTTGAGAAGACTCAGGTGTGGCCGGGTGAGGCCAGTGAGTCTCTCAGTGATCCTGGCAAGACTCAGGTGTGGAACCCCGAGGAGGTCCAAGTTCTGGATCCGGGCAAGACTCAGGTGTGGCCCAGTGGCGAACAATCTCACGGCGCTTCATCTGCAGGCGCGGCAAGAACGCAGCGTCTGCCTACGGTCGATAGGGGAGGCGCGGCAGATGCGGGAGACGCAGATGCGGGAGATGCGGCAAGAACGCAGCGTATTCCGGCAGCCAATGTGGAACGAACCTCGGTTTATCCCGCCTATGGCGGGCAACCACGTGTTGAGCCCACACAATCGTATGGTTCTTCTCGTCCCGCGAGCCAGCCGGGTGTGTCACCGTACGGTTCGGGCAGGCCCCAGCAGTACGTAGCGGGCCCAGGTCAGTATGGGAGAGCTACGCAGCCCCTCCCCACTGCGCAGCCTGGTCCAACTGTGCAACCGGCCAACGCGCAGGGCTATGCGATACCGGCGGGTTCTGCGCCGTCGTCGCCGATTCAGAGTGCAGGGTATCCGCAGCCGACCCAAGCGTCCGGCGTTTCCACCCCGGGTGTATACGGCCAGGGTCTCTATCCTTACCCACCCTATTCCCCGTATGGAGTGGGCGAGTATCCGGTGTGGGCACAGGACCCGACTCCGCAGAGGCTTCTCATTGCGTTGGGGGCTGCGACGTTTGTGATTGCAGCTCTGAGTTGGCCAATTATCGCGGGCGCAGTCTTTTGTGTGGTGATGCTCGTGGCGGCTACGGTCGGGATGGCTTCTCATGATCTTGTCGAAAAACGCAAGGATCGTGGTGGGCCTTTCCCGCGGGAACGGTCGTGGGTGGTCTTTCACCTGCCGTGGATTCTGTTCAAGGTTGCGTTCACGCAGTTCTTTGGTCTGGGTATCGGCGTGGGATTCGGGGCGCTCGTGGCGGTTCTTGTTGCCCTGCTTGAACCCGCAGATCCTCGAATAGCGTTGGGGGTCGGGGCGCTCGTGGCGGTTGTCGGGTCGTGGCTCATTGGTGGATACGGGAACAAGGCGCGGCTGGGCGCTCGGAGAATTGCCGCAACCTTTGCGCCCACGACGGGATACCGGATCTTCTGGGTGCTGGTGTTTCTAGCAGTCGCGGCGGGGCTTGCTGTGCCAACTTTGACAGGTGGCATACCGAACTGGGCTCCCATCGGCGAACCTGGAATTTTCATGATGTGGTAACGGGTGACGGGTGACGGGTGACGTGTGACGGGTGACGTGTGACGTGTGACGTGTGACGTGTGGGTGACGTGGTGACGGGGGCAGTTTGGCTCTGGTGGATGCTCTCGTGTCAACACTCCTGCATTTGATCGGCGTGAGGGGTTCGCCAGGCATATATATGCACGGCGAACCCCTCACGCCGATTATTTTGCGGAGACTCCGGCGACGTTCTGTTGGCCCAATTCAGCCGCGATATGTCCTCGAGAGATCCTGCCAATTGGTCATAGCCTACTGTGGATGTTACGGAATCTTGCCTGACTGCGTGGGGACGTTGTCCTTTCACAACTTCCTTATCCGGAGGCAAGCCCACGGTCAGTTTGCTGGTTTGGGGTTGGATAAATCCTCACACCTCGAACTGCGTAGCTGTCCGCCTTGCCAGTCAAACCCTACGGCATCCTCGTCATGGTCGAAGCTGTTACAAAGCCTTTTAAATATGTCACCGGGATGCCATATTTGGCAGGGCAGTAACATATAGACGAACATTTGCATTGATTCCGTAGGTTGTTCGAGAAATTGATCGTCCCAATGGCTGGGCTAGAGGAATAGGCGACCAGGTAACTGGGCCAGGCGATGATTTTTCCAGGAAAGACTGGACAAACAGTGTTTTCCCAGATGTTTAGTTTAGGATTCACTCATGGCATCACGGAACACCCCCGGCACTACCGGTGCAAAATTGACAAAAGAGGAACGTCGAAAGCAGGCGCGCGAAGCGGCTCGCCTGCTCCAGATCGAAGAAGCAAAACGTGCGAAGCGCAACTGAATCATGGTGATCATCGGTGTTATTGTGGCGCTGGCGCTTGTCGCCACTGCGGTTTTCTTGGTGGTGAGCAACGGGAAAAAGGCACAACAGGCTCCAGATTTCACTCCTGCGGCCAGTGTGTTCGTGGACGGCACTCCCGCCAATGTGAATGACCAGGGTGGAATTTCGGTGGGAGCCGATTTGGTTGCTGGAACGGCGAATGAGGGCGCCCCGACAGTCACTATCTACTTTGACTATCTGTGCAGCTGGTGTAATCACCTAGAGGCGTCTTACGGCGAAGAGCTGACCAAGATGGCCCAGGAAGGCAAGATTACGCTGGTGTACCAGCCGGTCGTGATCCGGGGCCAGCAATTCTCCAACGCCGGTGCCGTCGCTAACTTCTTCTTAGCCGAGAACGCTCCGGACAAGTACCTCCAGTTCTCGAACGCGATCTTCTCGCAGGTGACAGGTCCGCTCTTCGATGATAAGAGCAATGAGAGCGCGACGGAACCAACCGTTGATCAGCTCATCGCTGTGGCTACGGAAGTCGGTGTACCGGCTGAGGTCGTGGCGAACTTGCAGGCTGTTCTGGCTGACGGCAGCTACCAGAAGTGGGTCGATCTGGCCAATAGCCAGATGCAGGCCAACCAGTTGAGTGGCACTCCCCGCGTGATCATTGACGGCAAGGAGCTCGCTAACTGGGACAACGGAAACCTCACCACCTACCTGAATGAGGTCATCGCGGGCTAGATCTCGTGGGCGGTCAAGTAGCGGTAGATGGCCGATGACGTTAGGTGGTTGAGGTGGCTAAATAACGGTCAGCGACGTTAGGTGGTTGAGGATCGTGAACGGTCTTTAGCTTGGCGGGATGCCCGGGACGAGGTCCCGGGCATCCTTCGTGGTACGACTTTCACTTCCCCTTCTTCACTATCCCTCGTCATGAATACTTTCTCGCCATCTCTCGTCATGAATACTTTCTCGCCATCTCTCGTCATGAATAATTGAGGGAAACTGCAATAACCGAGCGTTATACGGCCGTATTTTCCCTCGGTTATTGCATCGAGGCTCGATTATTCGGATCCGACTGTCTTGTGCTGTGCACCTTCACAATTGATCACTTATACAATCATGGATTAAAATGAACAGGTTAAGTGAAAAACCTGTCGAAATAAACTTTCTCATTATGGGCTGACAAGAGAGACGCCCGAGCTACGGCGCTTCAGCGGGCAATGGTCGTTCGTATTTCATTGATGTGGTGTGATTGTCGATGCTCGTTTCGTCTCAAGCTATCACCGAGGAGTTTTCGAGGCGTGGTGGATGTAGCCAAGTGGTGGGTGTAATTCTTTAGCTGGGATGTCGGTGCGGCCAACATAATTGCTTAGCTGGTGTGAAAAGAGTGGAGTTACGAGACTCAGTTGGCGAGATCTGGGTGCTTCTGGCAAGATATAGGGCGCTGCAAGAAATTGTGGTGGCGCCGGTGTGATTCGTTCGCGTGGTGCAGCAAGTTTGTGAGACTTGAGGCTTTCCCAGAAAGCTTGAAGGTGTCGCGGACATGCCGACTTAGCTCAGTTGGTAGAGCAGCTGTCTTGTAAACAGCAGGTCAAGGGTTCGAGTCCCTTAGTCGGCTCCAAAGGCAAAGGCCGATGTCTCAAGGAAAACGAGACATCGGCCTTTGCCTATATTCCCACCAGGAATGCAAAGTTAGCCACACTTTAGTCAACTTGTAGCAACTAACATGAGTCCACTCTCGCTGCGCATGCAATGTGTGAGGGAGTAGTCCACAATGCGTGTGTTTAGTGGCGTATTGACTCATGGTCTGGCTTTTGCCTTGGAGAAGTAACGGGATCTTCAGACAGGTAACCGATCCAGTACCCTCCGCCGGGTCGACTATCTGTGAATCTGTTACCTCTCTGAGGAGGATATGCTCCCTGCTACGCGACTCTCAGCATGAGCGATCCCCAGCCAGGTATGGCGATTGTTCCACCAACACCAACCGAGTTTGGGCGCATTGCGCCTTTTAGAGCCATCGCGCCCCGTTCCGTTGCTGATCCACAGCGCAGGAGTGCGTGAGTCGAACTTGGATCTTACTTTGGGTTTGCGTGAGCCAATGGTCATGAAGCAATGATTTCGTTCGAGAACTTCGGGCTGCTGAAGAAGCCAGAAAATACCTTCGGTGATGGTCAGGGAGATACGTTCGTTGCAGCTGATGATCTCGAGTGCTTCAGCGGGCGATGCGTTCGAG
>RRZU012938139.1_pt1 | contig 10979 bp, 7 predicted proteins | sample 2165561 | NCBI WGS metagenome assembly RRZU01 (sample SAMN10456909, study PRJNA506462) | wastewater metagenome | isolation source: wastewater sludge | place: USA: Moscow, Idaho | reverse complement strand
CGCATGTTGATTAAACATTGAATCAACAATATGGATAAATGCCTCATAACAAGAGAACAAGCCGTGACGGCCGGTGAGCAGATACCCTTCCAACCAACCCTGGCAGGTGTGTTCGCTAAGAATTTCCATTACGCGGCCATCCGGCGCAAGGTGATCGTCTTCAGGCAGCACTTCCGCCATCCAGGTGCGATTAGTTACTTCGAACAAAGCACCGAGACGATTAGATTTAGTCTCGTCCGGCCCCATAACACGGAAATTCCGGGCGCCCTCATTAAGCCGCATGACATCGCGTAACAAGGCACCCATTACACGGGTCGCTTCGCCCATGACCTGTCCGGGTTTGGACACTTCGACCGCATAATCGCGAAAATCCGGCATGTTTAAGTCTTTGAGCAACAGGCCACCATTGGCATGCGGGTTGGCACCCATACGGCGTACACCTTTAGGCACCAGTTCTGCCAGTTCCTCAATCAAGGTGCCGTTGTTATCGAACAGTTCTTCCGGCTGATAGCTTCGCATCCATAGTTCGAGCAACTTGATGTGTTCCGGTTTTGTCGCCATTTCAGCCAATGGAACCTGGTGCGAGCGCCAGTAATCTTCAGTTTTCTGCCCGTCGACTTCCTCAGGGCCGGTCCAACCTTTTGGGCTACGCAGGATAACCATCGGCCAGCGTGGGCGGACAGTGACACTGTTGCAACGTGCTTCGCGTTGAATAGTTATTATTTCTGCAATAATGGTATCCAGTGTGGCCGCCATATGCTGGTGCATGATCTCGGGGTCTGATCCTTCAACAAAATAAGGTTTGTAGCCATAACCAATGAACAGGCTCTCCAATTCCTCATGACTTAAGCGCGCCAACACCGTTGGGCCTGCAATTTTGTAACCATTCAAATGCAAAATAGGTAACACTGCGCCGTCATGAATTGGGTTTAAAAACTTATTTGAATGCCACGCGGCAGCAAGCGGTCCGGTTTCAGCTTCACCATCACCGACTACACAGCAAGCAATCAGATCAGGGTTGTCAAACACAGCGCCATAGGCATGTACAACAGAATAACCCAGTTCTCCACCTTCATGAATTGACCCCGGCGTTTCCGGCGCACAATGACTGGGAATACCCCCGGGAAATGAAAACTGTTTGAATAACTTTTTCATACCCGCTTCATTTTGCGCCACACATGGATAGACCTCGCTATATGTTCCTTCCAGCCATGTGTTGGCTACCAGACCCGGGCCACCGTGACCGGGGCCTGCGATGTAAATGACGTTTAAATCCTGCGCCTTGATAACGCGATTGCAGTGCGCATAAATAAAATTCAAACCCGGCGTGGTGCCCCAATGGCCGAGCAATCTTGGTTTGATATGTTCAAGCGTTAAGGGTTGTTTTAATAGCGGATTATCCAGTAGATAGATTTGGCCGACGGACAGATAATTCGCCGCGCGCCAGTAAGCGTTAATTTTGCGTAACTCCTCAGCAGACAATGGGTTGCGCTGGTCAATTAATTGGGCTCCCGTTTTCATCAATTCTTGTTCCTTACAATTTGGAATTAGTCTGGTTCCAGTTTTCCTTCTATGGCCTGAAGAAAAAAACACGACGGTCAAAAGGATATTTCTAAGTATCCCTACAAACTATGCAAACAATGATCATGGTTAACGTGTATCTTTCTTACCCACTATACGGACTTTCACCTATGGCTCGAACAGTATGCTCGGCGATGATAAGCTCCTCATTAGTTGGAATCATCCAGGCAGACACTGAGCTATCCACTGTGCTTATTCGAGGGCTGTTTGTCGCATTTGCCGTTTCATCAACACGAATACCGAGCCAGGCTGCTTCCCGGCAGATCCGTTCTCGAATAACGGCGGAATGTTCGCCGATACCCGCGGTAAACACCAGCGCATCCAGCCCGCCCAGAGCTGCGGCCAGAGAACCCAGTTCGCGGCCTGCACAATACACAAATAGATCAATGGCTTCTGCAGCATGTGGGTTGTCATTGGCCAGGAGTTCGCGCATATCGCCGCTGATACCCGAAACACCCAGCAAACCGGACTTATAATTCAATAAGTCAGCAACGGCATCGATATCCATACCCTTTTCTTTCATCAGATAAAGTACAACTGCAGGGTCGATCGCACCACATCGCGTGCCCATGGGTAATCCGTCCAGAGGGCTGAAAGTCATGGTAGTGGCAACACTTCTGCGAGCCTTCATCGCACACATGCTTGCACCATGGCCGAGATGAGCAACGATAACACGATCTTCAGCAGCGCTACCTAAATATTCAGGTAATACACTCGCGATATATTCATACGATAAACCGTGAAAGCCATATTTCAGGATTCCTTGTTGTCTAAATTCCCTGGGCAGAGAAAATTGTCGGGCGACTATAGGTTGGGTTCGATGAAAGGCGGTATCAAAACAGGCAACCTGGGGCATCTCGGGTTGTTGCTGAGTCAGGGTCTCAATTGCTGCTATCTCATATGGCTGATGCAATGGGGCCAATGGAATAAATTCTTTTAAATTGCATAATATTTCTTCGCTCACAACCACCGGGATTGAATATTTTTCGCCGCCATGAACCACACGGTGACCAACTGCAATAAATCGAAATTCACTGAGGCTATGATTAATCCAATCGAACAAAACGAAAAATGCATCTGCATGGCTTCGAATCTTTTCAGTAACTAGTGATTGTTTCGCTGCACTCACTATCTCGCCCGTACAATCATGAACAGTGAAGTGGGGTTGGCCTCCAATACCTGCTATCTCACCACGATAAATCATGCGCAGTGAAACACTGTTATCCGCCAAAGAGAAAACAGCAAACTTGATACTCGATGAACCGGCATTGATAACAAGTGTTGCACTAGACATAACACGTTTCCTTGCTAAATATTCAACAGTATTACAACATAAGTTGAATTGGTAGTCGGATACATGACAGTACCGAATGATCCGGAACATCGTCTTCCAGACTCAGGCCCAAAAACCGCATCACGTGCAGATTCGCGTTAGCCATGTCTTCAACTGATTCATCACTGAGTCTGCCGTGCCAGATTCCTGTCAACAACATTTTGAACAGCAGCAGAGCCGGATAGGCAGGACGGCTTGCGGCATCAGATGTGGGCGCATGATGTTCGGCGATTGCTTTTTCTATCGGTTTCCAATCAATCAATCAAGTAATCGATTTGATTGAGGAAGTTTCTTTTGCGAGTGCGGCGGGTGACATCAAACTCTGAAAAACTCATATCAATTAACTCAACAATATGATTAAAAACATTATTATATCATCATCTGCGCTTGAAAATGACTCTAACCGTGCAAAGTCCTCGATTATTATGATGCGCTAAATGGTTTTAACCGGAAATTCTGCTTTCGTGGCGGCGGCGGTGGTGCTTTTTTGCATCCAAGTCATACGAATACAGGCGAAATTAAGAAGCAAAAGGTTTATCCATTTGCGATAGATTCGCATCGTGAAATGACACAGCGAGAGTACTCAATCCGTGGCAAATTTTTCTTGGCGGCCATATTGGTTGGCTTGTTTTGTATGGTAGGACTGCTGATATTCGGCCTTAGTTGGCGTTACAACAACGATATTTTAATCGAGCGATCCAAAATCAGAAATGCAACCTTACTGGATTTTGTTCCCTTATGGATGCTGAATATGATGGGAATCATTTAGATTGCTTTTGGTTTGCTGCATTATGGCATACACCCGGTATCGATCATGAGTTTTGATCATTTGGTCACTTGTCGCGGTAGATGAGTCGTGCTTGCTGATGGCTTCATTGTCAGGCGCGATATCCAACGGTATCTTTAGCATTTAATTGCCATAATAATGAAGCTGGCGGAGGTGCTCAATCCGAGAAATTTCGCTAATCCTTCCGTTTAAGATTGGCTCATCAAATCTCTGAGAACATAAGGCAAAATGCCGCCATGCTTGTAATAATCGATTTCAATTGCAGTATCGATACGGCATAGTAATTGCACCGATTGGCTGCTACCGTCTTTCTTGTGTATCACCAACGTGACATCTTTTTGTGGCTGAATATCATTCAGACCTGAAATATCGAATTGTTCATCACCTTTTATTCCAAGTGTTTCAACGCTGTCATCTTCCTTGAATTGTAGTGGCAGGACACCCATGCCGATCAGGTTGCTGCGGTGAATGCGTTCAAAACTGGCGGCGATCACCGCTTTGACGCCCAGAAGTTGTGTGCCTTTGGCGGCCCAGTCGCGGCTTGAGCCAGTACCGTATTCTTTGCCGCCGAAAACAACGGTGGGAATGCCTTTTGTGCGATATTTCATTGCGGCATCATAAATGCTCATTTGCTCAGGTACAGCGCCGTTTGTATTCTGATAGAGCGTGACGCCACCTTCACTGCCGGGGATCATTAGGTTCCGAATGCGTACATTGGCAAAAGTGCCGCGCATCATTACTTCGTGGTTACCGCGGCGGGCACCATAGCTATTAAAGTTTGCCTTAGTGACATCGTGTTCCAGTAAATACTGGCCAGCAGGAGAACTATCTTTGATTGAACCAGCTGGGCTGATATGATCGGTGGTCACGGAATTGCTGAATACGCCCAGTGCAAAGGCATTCTTGATATCGTTGCTGTCACTGGAGGCTGTTGGTTGTAGCGAAAAATTTTCAAAGAAAGGCGGTTCGGCAATGTAAGTGGATTGTGGCCAGTTGTAGGTTTGTCCTGTGATGGTGGTGACGTTATTCCACAGGTCATGGTTTTTGGTGAGGTTGCTGTAGAGTTGCCGGAAAGTATCCGCGTTCGTGGCAAATTTCATCAGCGCATGAATTTCCTCACTGCTGGGCCAGATATCTTTAAGCCAAACCGGTTGATTATTTTTTCCGATGCCGATTGGTTCGGTAGTAATATCTTTCAGCATCGAGCCCGCGATGGCGTAAGCAACTACGAGCGGTGGAGATGCTAAAAAATTGGCGTGGATATTTGAGTGAATGCGTGCCTCGAAATTACGATTTCCCGATAGCACCGCAGCACAAACCAGATCATTCTTCACAATTGTTTCTTCAATCGGTTCTGCCAAAGGCCCGGAATTGCCGATACAGGTGGTGCAGCCATAGCCGACCAGATTAAATCCCAATTGCTCCAGATAAGGCAGCAATCCGGTAACGGTCAGATAATCGGTAACCACGCGTGAACCGGGCGCGAGCGAGGTTTTAATATGGCGCTTGACCGACAATCCTTTTTCGACGGCATTCTTGGCCAGTAATCCGGCGGCGAGCAGCACGCTGGGATTGGAGGTATTAGTACAGGATGTGATGGCGGCAATCAGGACATCGCCGTGACCTAATTCAATCGAGAAACCGTTCAATTTATGCGGAGATAATTCGATCGGATCGGGTGTTGGCCGGTTGCTGGTCATTTCGGCAACGTTACGGGAGGTCATTCGCCGTTCGACAGGTGCCGTGTTGTGTGCTGTAAGTGCGTTATCCTCTCTTGATACGTTACCGGGAACGGGTGACGATAACCGGCTATCATCTGGTTCACAGGCGTCGATATGTGTGCATACCTCGGGATCCTGAGCACGGCTGCTGCGTGTCAAGTAACGCTGATGGAGATCGTGATCTTGTTTGCCGTAGCCGCTTTCTTTAGCGGGTTTGTTGAAGAGTTCAGTAAACCTGGATTTGATCGCACTCAGTTCAATACGATCCTGCGGCCGTTTGGGGCCTGCCAGTGATGGTGTGACCGAGCTAAGATCAAGTGTCAGTTCGCTGGTATAGTCAATGTCGCCTTGGCGGGGGATGCCATACATCTGTTGTGCTTGGAAATAACTTTGGAATGCTTTGATTTCTTGTTCATTTCGTCCTGTGCCTTTGAAGTATTCGACGGTGACATCATCTACCGGAAAAAAACCCATCGTAGCGCCATATTCGGGTGCCATATTGGCAATGGTGGCACGGTCGGGCAATGTCAGCGAGGCAGTCCCTGTACCGAAAAATTCAACAAATTTTCCGACCACATTGGATTTGCGCAGCATTTCGGTGATTGTCAGCACCAAATCGGTTGCGGTAACGCCTTCGCGTAATTGGCCGATCAAATTCACGCCGACTACATCGGGTGTAAGAAAATAAACCGGTTGCCCTAGCATGCCAGCTTCTGCTTCAATGCCGCCGACACCCCAACCGACCACGCCGATTCCGTTGATCATAGTAGTATGCGAGTCGGTGCCGACCAAGGTATCTGGATAAATTAGCCCATTTTTTTGATGTACACCACGCGCAAGATATTCCAGATTGACCTGATGCACGATCCCGATTCCGGGCGGGATGACCTTGAAAGTGTCAAACGCCTGCATGCCCCACTTAATGAACTGATAGCGTTCGTTGTTGCGGGAAAACTCAATTTCCATGTTGTAATTCAGCGCATCTTTGTTGCCGTAATGATCGACCTGAATCGAATGATCCACCACCAGATCAACCGGTACCAATGGTTCGATTAGCTTAGGGTCTTTCCCCAGTTTGACTGCCGCGCTACGCATGGCGGCGAGATCTACCAACAACGGTACCCCGGTGAAATCTTGCAGTACAATGCGAGAAACTACAAACGGGATTTCATCTACCCTGGGGGCATCCGGTTTCCACTTTGCCAATTGACGGATATGTGCTTCGGTGATTTTTTTATTGTCATAATTGCGTAAAACAGACTCCAGAACAATACGAATCGAAATCGGCAGGCGAGATATTTTTCCGGCACCGTTTTTTTCCAATGCCGGGAGTGAGTAATATTTTGCGCGATTTCCTTGGGGAAGGTTTAATTCATGCAGGCTGTTGAATAAATTGTGATTCATGGCAATGTTCCTGAAGATAAGCGCGACTGGACGGATAAATAAAAAATTCTGACCATAATATATAATTTTGATCCAATAAAGTCACGTATAGGCTGAATGTTTTCCCTATCTGTAGGTGTAAATGAAACATAATTCATCTCCATTATGATAATTCTTGCACAACGCTGAGTATTGACAACAATTGAGAAAATAGGATTGGTGGGTGTGAATTCTTGTTCTGTAGCGATTGCATGCTTAAAATAAAACAGGTTAAGGTATATAATCTGCGGTTTCTCAATTTTGAATTGTTGGAGGTCTCTATGCCTATTTATGAATATCTTTGCAATTCATGCGGCGCCGAGAAAGAACATTTGCAAAAGATTAGCGATGCACCCATTACAGCATGCCCTGTGTGTGGCAGTAATAACTATACAAAACTGATTTCTGCTGCAGGGTTTCAATTGAAGGGCAGCGGTTGGTACGTCACTGATTTTAAGAACAAGACGAAACCATCAGATACTACCAAGCCTGCTGCAAAAGAAAATACCGAAAGCACGCCATCAGCAACGCCGGCACCCGCACCCGCAGATACGACCACGAAAAAAGAGAGCATTCCGACAACGACTGCCGCAACTGCCGATTGATTGACCTGAGCGTCACCATATTGCGGCGATATAAACCCCGGAAATTATCAATCCCCTTACTTAGACCATTGAAAGAATTATGCGTACAAATTACTGTGGCGCCATTAATACCGAATACTTAGATAAAACAGTAACCCTTTTTGGTTGGGTACACCGACGCAGAGATCATGGCGGGGTGATATTTATTGATTTGCGTGATCGCGAAGGTTTGGTACAGGTTGTATGTGACCCCGATAACGTGGAAACATTTCAGGCGGCAGAAAAAATACGCAATGAATTTGTGCTGAAAATTACCGGTAAGGTACGAAATAGACCTGAGGGAACGATTAATACGTCTTTGGTCAGCGGGGAAATCGAGATCCTGGTGGCGGCTATTGAGGTATTGAACACCTCATTGACACCGCCCTTTTTGATGGATGACGACAATATCAGTGAAATTGTGCGGCTGGAGCATCGCTATCTGGATCTCCGGCGCCCGGCGATGCAATCGAATCTTCGTTTACGGCATAAGGTTGCTATGGCGGTTCGCGTATTTCTGGATCAACATGGATTTTTAGATATTGAGACACCGATGTTGACTAAATCTACGCCCGAAGGTGCGCGGGATTATCTGGTGCCGTCACGGGTGAACGCCGGTCATTTTTTTGCCTTGCCGCAATCACCGCAATTATTCAAACAACTGTTGATGGTATCTGGTTTTGATCGTTATTATCAGATTACCCGTTGTTTCCGTGATGAGGATTTGCGTGCGGACCGGCAGCCTGAATTTACCCAGATCGATATAGAAACTTCATTTCTGTCAGAGCATGAAATCATGTCTTTGATGGAAGAGATGATGCGCGAACTATTCAAGAATGTGAGTAATGTGGATTTGCCCAACCCATTTCCACGGCTGACTTACGCCGAAGCGATGTTCAAATATGGTTCGGATAAACCAGATTTGCGCGTTTCACTAGAGTTTACTGAGTTAACCGATATCATGAGAGAAGTTCCTTTCAAGGTGTTCCGTGAGGCAGCGGAAAAAACGGACGGACGGGTAGCGGCTTTGCGGGTGCCTAAAGGTGGTGAATTATCGCGCAAGGAAATTGATGATTATACGGCGTTTGTTGCAATTTATGGCGCTAAGGGTTTGGCGTATATTAAGATTAATCGTCTCTCCGATGGTGTGGAAGGACTGCAATCACCGATTCTGAAATTCCTGCCGGAAGATACAATCAAAACCATTCTTGTTCGCACTAAGGCCCAAGATGGCGATTTGATTTTTTTCGGTGCGGACAAAGCCAAAATTGTCAATGAATCTTTGGGCGCATTACGCATTAAGGTTGGTCATCAGCACGGCCATGCTGAACCCGGGTGGAAGCCGCTGTGGGTGGTTGATTTTCCGATGTTCGAGCGCGACGAAGAAGATAATCGCTGGCAGGCATTGCATCATCCTTTCACGTCACCGGCTGATGGACATGAGGATTTACTCGAAAACGATCCCGGTCAGGCGCTTTCCAAAGCCTACGATATGGTTCTGAATGGTTCGGAGATTGGCGGTGGCTCAGTGCGGATTCATCGCCAAGATATCCAGTCCAAGGTGTTTCGTGCTTTAAATATTTCCGAACAAGAAGCACAAGAAAAATTTGGCTTTTTGTTAGAAGCGCTTCAATATGGTGCTCCACCGCATGGTGGCATCGCGTTTGGATTGGATCGTATTCTGGCCATGATGACCGGCTCAGAATCAATTCGCGATGTCATTGCCTTTCCTAAAACCCAACGTGCGCAGTGCCTGTTGACTCATGCGCCCAGCACTGTCGATGAAAAGCAACTAAGAGAACTCAATATTCGCTTGCGTCAAGTTGAAACTAAATCAAGTAATGGGTAGCTGTTGCTTTAATGTATAAGATTCCGGTTTCTGTTCTGGTTATTATTCATACAGTTGATTTGCAAGTATTATTATTAGAGCGCGCGGATCATCCGGGTTTCTGGCAGTCGGTTACAGGCAGCCAGGATCCTGGCGAAACATTAGTCCAGACTGCAATTCGGGAAGTATCCGAGGAAACAGGGTTAAATCCCACTGGTTATGTTCTGACTAATTGGCAGATTGAGAATTGCTACGAAATTTATCAAGAATGGCGCTGGCGTTATGGGTCGGATGTAAGATTCAATACTGAACATGTATTCGGTTTGTGTTTGCCGGACATAATGCCGATTATGATCGCTGCCAGGGAGCATTTAAATTACATTTGGCTACCATGGCAGCAAGCGGCCGAGAAAGTTTTTTCAAGCAGTAATGCCGAGGCTATTCTTAAATTGCCAGTGCGAGCACAATTTGTTCAAGTCGACACCTAATCTGCAATAGTGTATAGATTTTGATTGGATAATAAGGCGCAAAGTACGGACGTATCAACTTGAACATCCCGTGGCTTTGCCACGGGATGTTGTTTATCTTGAGATAGAATTTCGTCTGGATAAAGTCTTAATATGCAGGTTATGCGATTGGGATAATGGGCAAAGAGCCATGGCCCAGCACGGAAGCGGTGGCTACATTTTGCAAGGTGATTGCTTTGGCGATGCGTTGTTCGTCTGCTTCATTATCGGTTGAATTGATATCTTTTGCCGCATTGCCAAATGTCCACGCATCAACTACAAACATGTCGTATTGCGGTCCATACTTCGAACGAATTGCAGAGCGATCCACAGTTGTGCCAACGCGCGTATTTAATGCAATACCTAATTCATTGTGCTGTCCTACTAATTCTTCATAATCAGCACCGCTATCCTGAGCTGCTTGTACTACAGATGCTCTGTTTTCCGCAAAGAAACCCGCTTGATTTAAACGATTCTTGGCCTGTTGAACAATCGAATCTTTTTCTGATTCGGTTATATTAATACCCAGCTGATTTGTCAGTGAAGCAAGATCATTGATGTGTTCTGTAATATGTTGATATATCGTCGGCGCTTTGGAACATGCACCGCAGCCGCAGTCACTATGATCATCTCCATGCACCCCAGCTTGGTGTCCCTTTTCTTTAAGCCTATTAATGGTTTGTGTGGTTAACTGTACTTCGTTGATGTCGGTGGCGGCTGAGTTGCTTCCGAGATCGCCACCGTACACTATGCTTAATGTGCCTCCGGCTGCACAAGGAGCGCTTTTACGATAACCGTTTTTATTGGTACGGCCATCAACACATATTTCTGGTATGGAGTTGTTTACCGGAACATTAAACAAGCCCGATGCAATGGCGTGATACATTTGATTTAAAACATTCTGATCAATATCATTGCGATTGCCTGGCCCAATGGAGCCTGTACCTAAATTGAATTGACTCAGAGTGATGTATTGAGTGTTGCCTGCAGCAGCGGCTGATGAAGTCGTATCCTGCGTGCTGATGCCTGAAGTTGATTCTTGACTGCCTGTAAAATGTTTTAACAGATTTTTTAAACTTTCAAACATTTTATATATCCTTTGTAGTAATTGGTCAGTTGATCATAATTTCTATTTCATACTTGCCATATTCAAAGAAATGCGAGGAAAGGGCAAATCT
>RRZU011650244.1_pt1 | contig 10979 bp, 13 predicted proteins | sample 2165561 | NCBI WGS metagenome assembly RRZU01 (sample SAMN10456909, study PRJNA506462) | wastewater metagenome | isolation source: wastewater sludge | place: USA: Moscow, Idaho | reverse complement strand
TTAAAAAATGTAAGTATGTTGTACAAATATAGTTTTTTAGACAGTAAAACTGATTGTTGTATCGTGAAAAGAGTTACTTTTGTTGGCAAATTAAATAAACGGATGGTTTTGTCTATCGATCTGATTCACAAGACTAATAAAAAAGCAAAATAAATATGGATAAAGTAAGTTATGCTCTGGGGTTAAGTATTGGTAATAATTTTATGAGCTCAGGCATAAAAAATCTGAATTTCGAGTCTTTCTTAAAAGGAATGCAGGATGTAGTAAACGGTGCACCTGCCGAGATCTCTTATGAAGAAGCTCAACAATTGTTGAACGACTACTTTGGCAAATTGCAGGACGAAAGGCTTGATCTGAACCTGAAAGCCGGAGAAGAATTTTTGGCAATCAACAAAAACAAACCGGGAGTGGTTACTCTGCCTAGCGGTTTGCAATACGAAATATTGAAAAAAGGAGAAGGTGCTGTTCCGACGGCTACCGACCAGGTAAAATGCCACTACCATGGCACACTTATCGATGGCACAGTGTTCGATAGCTCGGTAGAGCGCGGACAACCCGCTACATTTGGTGTAAATCAGGTGATTCCGGGATGGGTAGAAGCTTTGCAGCTGATGCCTGTGGGGTCGAAATGGAAACTGTTCATCCCTTCAAACCTTGCTTATGGCAAATCGGGAGCGGGGCAAACTATCGAGCCCAATTCGACTTTAGTATTCGAAGTAGAAGTTTTAGATATTGTTTAATATAATTTTTTAGTCAAAACATGAAAAAAATTCAAGTTGTTGCCCTTGGCACTTTCGTTGCCCTTGGTGCTTTATTTACATCTTGTGGCGGAAATGTTTCTACAAACGTTTCTTTGAAAACAGATATAGATACCATTTCTTATGCTTATGGAGCTAGTATTTATGAACAAGGTTTGTCCGGAATACTTCAACAAGTAGGATTGGCCGGAGATACTGCTGCTATCAGAGGTTCTTATTTGAGACAAATAGAAGCTGAAAGCGATGCTGCTAAAAAGACGTCTTTGGAAAAAGAAATGAAACATAAGTTAGACTCTGTTTCTAAGGCAACAGAAAGAAATATAAACGAATTCCTGAAAGGACTTCAAGAAGCGGTTAACGCTCCTGAATCTCAGAAAGCTTATATGGTAGGTCTATCAGTAGGAAGCTCTATCTCTGGACAAATGTTCCCTGGAATTATACAGCAGGTATATGGCCCGGATTCGAAAGAAAAAGTAAATTCGGCTGCTTTTGTTGCTGCTGTTGCTACTGCTTTCAAAAAAGGTAAATTCGCTATTGAAAATCCGGCTGCTAAATTCCAGATGGAAATGCAGGAAGCTCAGATAAAAGCTCAGGCTAAACGTGAGGAAGAATTGAGAAAACAATATGAACCTCAGATCAAAGCTGCTGAAGCATTCCTTGCCGAAAACAAAACAAAAGAAGGTGTTGTCGCTCTGCCTAGCGGTGTGCAATACAAAGTTGTAAAAGAAGGAACAGGTGCAAAACCTCTTGCTACTGATATCGTAAAAGTAAACTATAAAGGTACGCTTATCGATGGTACAGTATTCGACAGCAACGAAGGTAAAGAGCCTATTACATTCAACGTTAGCGGAGTAATCCCTGGATGGACAGAAGTTCTTCAGTTGATGCCTGCCGGATCGAAATGGACTGTGTACATCCCTTACGATAAAGCATACGGTTCTCAGGAAAGACCTCCACACATCAAACCGTTTTCTACACTTGTATTCGATGTAGAATTGCTGGAAGTTAATCCTAAATAAAACAGTCTCGAAACAGATTTTGGAATAATATTTGCATTTTGTCGGGTAAACGATATAGATATTGTAAAAAATATTCTATATTTGAGATATAATAACATTAAAAAGCTCAATTATGCAGAAAATAGACAAACTTGATAAGAAAATCCTGGAGATTATTTCCCAGAATGCCAGAATTCCTTTCAAGGATGTAGCCCTTGAATGTGGAGTGTCCCGTGCCGCTATTCATCAGCGTGTACAGCGCATGGTGGAAATGGATGTAATAGTAGGTTCCGGATATTTTGTCAACCCTAAGGTTTTGGGATACAATACCTGTACATATATAGGAGTGAAACTCGAAAGAGGCTCTATGTACAAGACTGTGATACCTGAACTGGACAAAATTCCCGAAATAGTGGAATCTCACTTTACTACTGGTCCTTATACGATTCTTATCAAACTCTATGCAAGGGATAATGAGCATTTGATGGACTTGTTGAACAACAAAATACAGGATATTCCGGGTGTTGTGGCTACAGAAACCATGATCTCGTTGAGTCAGGGAGTAAAACGCCAAATCCCGATCTCAAAATCTGAATAAGAGATAACGAATAAAATCAATAAAAAAGGATAGCCACAATGGTTATCCTTTTTTGTTGTCGTTCTATCCCAACCGAAAAATTATCGGGATTGTATAGCGCATATCTACAGATTCTCCATTAACTTGTCCCGGAGTCCAGCCTTTCTTGGGCATGCTTTTTACCATTCGCAACGCTTCCTTATCCAGTAAAGGGTGTGCAGACTTGTCTATTCTATATTTGAGGATATCCCCCGTTTTAGATACCGTTATCATAACAACAACACGCCCTGTGATCCGTTCTAGTTCTGCATCAATAGGATATCTTAAATGATCACGTATGAAATATAGCATCATTAAAGACCCACCGGAGTACACGGGCATAGAATCGGCTCTTGTCTCAACTTTATCGGCGTTGTTGGGTTCTACATGCAGGCTATCCGCCACATTTTGCCCATTAACAGCCAATGTAGCAAGGAAGAACAGAATCAGTAAATAAGAGTGTCGCATAGTATTGTTTCTTTTGTATTATCTTCTTCTTTATTATGAACATACAGGCAGAGCCAAGACCCTGCCTGAAATTATAACAGGTTACCAATCGCCTTCCCTTCTCTTATTGGGATCTTGCGATTTTGTTTCTTTTGGTTTATATTTCTCGTAGTACTTGCTGTAGCTTGGTATAACAACACCAATCTCTTTTATTCTCATGTCCTTGACGTAACTATAAGCTCCTTGATTCCAATTTGTATAATTTCTGAATTTTTTAAAATCCGGATTGTTAATATTAATAGGAGTTTCCCAATATATATAGCGTTATAGTCTTTATTTTTATCTCTTAATCTGGATACAGGAATATAATCATATATATATAGTTATACATCCAAAATGGCTACCCCGCATAATTCTACTATCCACATAATCCTTGACAGGAATACTCAAGTCTTTCGTGACCTCTTTCAGTGTCTTTCCTTTATAGCAGTCTTTCCTGTCCATAAAATTATAGATAATAAAGGAGGGGGTGTTTTATCCCTGTCGAAAAGTTATTGGGATTGTATAGCGCATATCTACAGATTCTCCATTAACTTGTCCCGGAGTCCAGCCTTTCTTAGGCATGCTTTTTACCATTCGCAATGCTTCCTCATCCAGTAAAGGGTGTGCAGACTTAATTATACTATATTTGAGGATCTCTCCTGTTTTGGAGACAATCACCTGAATAACTACACGCCCTGTGATTCCTTGTTGTTGAGCTCTCACGGGATATCTTAAATTATGACATATGAAATATTGCATCTTCAAGAACCCACCGGGATACACGGGCATTGAATCGGCTTTTACCTCAACCTTTTCGATGCCACGGGCTTTTACATCCAGACTATCCGCTACATTTTGACCATTAATAGCCAATGTAGCAAGTAAGAACAGAATCAGTAAATAAGAGTGTCGCATAGTATTGTTTCTTTTGTATTATCTTCTTCTTTATTATGAACATATAGGCAGAGCCGGAGCCCTGCCTGAAATTATAACAGGTTACCAATCACCCTCTCTTCTTTTACTAGGATCCTGCGATTTTGTTTCTTTCTCCTTATACTTCTCATAATACTTGCTGTAACGGGAAATACTTACTTCCAGCTCTTTGATCTTCATGTCTTTCAGATAATCATACCCTCCTTTATCCCACTTAACACCTGTAAGCCTTTTATAATCCGAATGAAGGACATTTATCGGGGTTTCCCAGAAGATCCTGATTGCATTATAATCTTTTCCACTATCTCTTAATCTGGATGCAGTAATATCATCGTATATATATATATATATATAGCAGAGAACATAGCACCTCGTTCCAGATTTACCCGTACATAATGTTTAACAGGTATTTCCAAGTCCTTCGTTACCTCTTTCAGTGTTTTTCCTTTATAGCAATCTTTTCTATCCATAAAGTTATAGATAATAAAGGCGGTGGTATCTGTCCCGAAAGCTGATAAGGGTTTATAAGGTAAGTCACATTGGGCAACCAGACTACTGGCCGCCCATGCGGATATAAATAAGAAGATTAGCTTTTTCATTAAATCATTTTCCTTTCCATTTGTATGGAAATCGTTTACTTTCTATTTCTCCTGTGGATTTAGTACTTTTATGCGGGTAATACTTTTCATAATCTTTGTAATGAGGGGATAAGATTACTCTTATTTCCCTTATTTTATAGTCTTTACAGGTATCATACGCGGTACTTAAATTTAAACGATTTAATTTTACTGTTTTCTCGACAGATTTTTCCCAATATATTCCAATGGAATAGAAATCAATCTCTTTATCGTTTAAAAGATGATATATATCGTCTTCGTTATATATATATATTAGTCCTATTGTATAATCTTTATTTCCATCAGAAGTTTCAGTAATATATTTAATTGGTATTTGTAAATCTTTGGCTACTTCTTTCAACGTCTTCCCTTTATATTGCTCAGCCCTATCCATAAAATTATAGAGAACAAAAGCTGTAGTGTCATTTCCGAATTCAGACAGCGGTTTGTAAGGTAAACTATTTTGCGCTTTGCCAATCGCGCATATAAAAATAAGCAATATAAATATTATAGTTTTTTTCATATTATGGACATATTGTTGGTTTATAATTATTGGAGGAATCTATATTCGTTTTTGTTTCTTTAAAGCCGTTTTCATCTTTGTCTTTCTTTGATATCTTCAATCCTGTATTATACTTATCTAATAAATAGCTGAGAGCGTAATCATTTGAATCTTGTATTGAATATCCGTTTGATTTAAGGTTATTAAATATAGATTTATAATCATCAGACATACCTTTATTAGCAAAAGATCCTTGATCATTAGATTCAAACAATCCTAATTTATTGTTGGCGAATGAATAGGCAGTATTTCTATTGTTAATGGAAAGCAAGTATTCACTACCATCATGTGCGAAAATAATAATTCCTCTTAAGTTTGTATATCCACTTCTTGTGTAATATTCATTAGCAGCTAGTAAATTATAAATATCTTCAACACTTGGACCCGTATAGTCAATAATAGACAAATTATTTGATTTTGTGTGAGTATGCACATTGTAAAGAGTAGACTCAAAAATATCTACATTTCCACTATTCCAATCCCCTTCAACGGTAGGGCCTATCGTATAATTTCCCAAATTAGTACTTCCTATATAAGTATTAAACTCATTTGATTTCCCTTTTGCATATTCTCTCAAAGTATTCATTTTGTTCTTTATATCAGTTGTAGCTGTTAATGTATTCTGTGCATTCGTTGCATTCGTTGTCGCGCTTCCGCTACAGTCGGTACGGATTTCGGGCTGCTTATCCTCATCTATAGGCAACGGCTTCAATGGTAGTTTGGAATTATTGCCACTGCCGCCGTTCAAATTAAGATATTGAGTATTGACTCCACTACCCGAAAACGAATAGCCTGTATCGCTATATACATATGCAACCTCGGTATAGGTATGGCAGTCTACCCCACTACTTGATTCTCCGCCATATTCGACCACATATGCCCCGCACACTGTAACTTCTACAACCATAGCTTGCCCTATTTTCGTTCTCTTCTCATCTCCGGAAAGATTAATGCTTCCTGTTACCTTACCTTCTTTATACAACCAGCCGTTTATTAGTTGGCCATCCAACGTATAGAAGAAGATATAACCATCGAAATCCGAATCCGGCGACAAATATGTAATCTCATTCAATCCGTCGCCCTTACGGAGCATATAGTCCAGTTCGGGTATCACTGCCATTATAAAGCTGTAAGTATCGCCCGTCTCCTTGTTTCTTAGTACAACCAGCTTCATCGTCTGCTTTATGGCATCATATCCATGTGTTTCAGCGTAATTACTCACTTCGGGCGTCATAATCATCAGCTTCCTGTCCCCTAAATCCAATGGCGATTCTACGGCATACCACAGTTCGTCGGTAAACAATTCCGCAAGGTTTCCGAACGGTTTGTACGAAATTTCGTCAGGATTATCGACTGTACTTTTCTGCTTTTCCAGCATGTCTGCACTTGCATTATACCAATCCATTGCCCCGCTGACAGTCAGAGGCTCAACAGGTTTCTTTGCATCCGCCTGATAGTCGTGTTCAGAGATACAGGCATAGAGAATAGCCAATAAGATAAGCGGCAGCAAAAGCCGGTTTTTGTAATTCTGTGTCATCATTCATGTTCATTTAAATAGGTTAGTACTTAAACTGCCCGGACAGAATGAGTTATCGATTTGTTAAAAGTAAGGAAAGGTTATCTGATAAACAAGAAATTCACAATCGGATATAGAATTTATTTTTCGGATATGCCCCCAATGCGCTGAGTATCAATAAACTGATATTTTAACAAAAGGGAGAGATATAGATTTTTATGATTCTGCATCTTCTTTTTTTGTTATATATCCCTAAATACCCGACACAAAAAGCAAATATGTAAAACAAAAGAAACGAAACAAACATTTTTTTAATACTTTTGCAGGAACATTCGTTCAGGATAACAGTACATGAAGAAACAAAATTTTTTATCAAGGTTTTTGGCTAACGTTTATGTGAAGAACCTCTTGTTGATGGCTGGCGTGGCATTGGCATTAATCATTGTCGTACTGACTGCTCTTCGTTTTTACACCAAGCACAATGAATCTATCACTGTGCCGGCGGTAAAGGGATTGCAGGCAGAGGAGGCAATGAATATCCTCCGTTCGTCGGGTTTGGGATACGAGATCAGCGACTCTGTTTATCAGGCCGAGGGAGTTCCCGGTTCGGTGATAGAACAGGTGCCGGTGGGTAAGTCGAACGTTAAAAAAGGACGTACCGTATTCCTCATCGTAAAAGCCAGAGGCGTGCAGATGATCGCCATTCCTGAACTCAAAGATGTTTCGCGTCGTCAGGCCGAAGCCCAATTAAATTCACTTGGATTTACAAGAATCACAATAGTAGAAGTTCCCGCAGCCTACAAAGGCTTGGTTATCTCGGTTTCGTATAGAGGTAAAAATATTGTTTCGGGACAAAAAATCCCTAAAGGAGCCTCGTTGGTGTTAACTGTCGGAGCTGGCGGTGAAACCGTGCAAGAAGACAGCATAAGCGAAAGTCAGCCCGTAGAAGAATCTTTTTTTGAGTGATGACAGACGATTCATTTGACGAAATAGAAGATTTTTCGGAAGATGATTTTGCTACCGGGCAAAACTCCGAATTATATGAACATTATCGGTTCGTCGCCGATAAAGGGCAGGGACAGGTACGTGTGGACAAATATCTGGCCATGCATATCGTGGGTGTATCCCGCAACCGCATCCAGCAAGCCGCCGAAGCTAATTGCATCCTTGTAAACGATAATCCTGTAAAATCGAACTATAAAATAAAACCATTGGATGTAATATCCGTGGTAATGGATCGCCCTCGCCGCGAGCTGGAAATAATCCCGGAAGATATACCTCTCGATGTGGTTTACGAAGATGCCGATCTGATGGTGATAAACAAAGCTCCCGGTTTAGTTGTGCATCCAGGCTTTGGCAATTATCAGGGTACTTTGGTCAATGCTATTGCTTACAGATTGCAGAACACACCCGAATATGACGCTAAAGATCCGCGTCTGGGTATTGTTCACCGTATAGATAAAGATACATCGGGGCTATTGCTTATCGCCAAGACTGCTTACGCCAAGACACATCTTTCGGCGCAGTTCTTCAATAAAACGACCAAGCGTCAGTATGTAGCTTTGGTATGGGGACTGATCGGTGAAGACGAAGGACGTATCGAAGGCAATATCGGCCGCAACCTGAAAGACCGTATGCTGATGACCGTATTTCCCGATGACGAACATGGCAAGCCTGCCGTTACGCATTATCAGGTAATGGAACGTTTGGGTTATGTTACCCTTGTTCAGTGCCGTCTCGAAACAGGCCGTACACATCAGATACGTGTGCACATGAAGCATATAGGCCATACGCTTTTCAACGATGAAAGATATGGTGGCAATCAGCCTCTCAAAGGAACTAATTTTGCCAAATATAAACAATTTGTTCAAAACTGTTTTACCATCTGTCCACGTCAGGCGTTGCACGCCCGCACGTTAGGCTTTGTGCATCCTCGGACGGGTGCAGAGATGATGTTTGAATCTCCCCTTCCGGAAGATATGACTCAACTCTTGGATAAGTGGCGGACATATATTGCAAACAGGGATATTTAATATAAAAAGCCCCTCCAACCTCCCCGAAGGGAGGCCTATTACCTCCTATGGGGGATAAAGGGGGCTGTAAATATAAAAAAATGAAACGCAATGTAGCCATAGTATGGGGTGGATATACCTCCGAAGCAGTAATTTCGGCTAAAAGTATGGCCGGTATCTACTCTTTTCTGGATAAAGATAAATACAACGTCTACAAGGTAAAAATCGTAAAAGAAGGTTGGACGGTAGATGTAGACGGAGATATATATCCAGTCGATAAAAACGATTTCAGCTTTGCGTATCCTGATACAGGGGAGAAAGTAGTTTTCGATTTCGCATATATAACCATCCACGGCACACCCGGCGAAGACGGACGCATGCAGGGATATCTGGATATGATAAACGTTCCATATTCTACATGCGGCATGATGGCATCGTCGCTCACCATGAATAAGTTTGTGTGCAATAACTATTTGAAGAACTTTGGCATAAAAGTTGCACAATCAGTTTATATCAGTAAAGAAACAAAATATAACATCGACGATATTGCAAATAAGCTGGGATTTCCTATGTTTGTAAAACCAAATACTGGAGGCTCTAGTTTTGCAACAACAAAAGTAAAAACTATCGGGCAATTGCAGGAAGCAATAGATACGGCATTTGCCGAAACGCCGGATGTGATTATAGAGAGCTTCGTAAGTGGAAGGGAAGTAACATGTGGTTGTTATAAAATAAAAGATAAAGAGACTGTCTTTCCTTTGACGGAAGTGGTTACAACAAACGAATTCTTTGATTATGACGCAAAGTATGAAGGGCAAGTAGAAGAGATTACTCCCGCACGCATATCAGATGATTTGACAGGGCGGATTCAAAAACTTACCCGTACGATATACGACTTGGTGGGAGCCAAAGGTATTATCAGAGCCGATTTTATTATTAGCGAAGATACTCCTTATCTCCTCGAAGTGAATACCACTCCGGGAATGACCCAGACGAGTTTTATACCTCAGCAGGTGGCTGCCGCCGGATTGAACATAACTGAAGTTTTGACGGAAATTATTGAAAATGAGTTTTAAAGAGAATTGAAATATACCATGAGTAACAAATTTGACGACATAGCACCTTTATACGATCATGAGGTGGAACAGGCTATCCAGGATATACTTATTGATCCGGGTTTTCAGCATGCTGTAAAATACATTATGCCCGAGATGGACTGGGATGAGTTTTCGGCCGAAATGTCGAAATATAAGACTAAGAAACAGTTTCAGACCGCGATGATCTATCCTATGGTGAAGGCCATCGGGATGAGGGTGTCATCCGGGATAAAAAGCGAGAATTGGGAAAACATAGACCGTTCGGTAGAACATCTGTTCCTGTCGAACCACAGGGATATAGTATTCGATGCAGGGTTGTTTAATATTCTGCGTCACGAGCAGGGACTGGAAACCACTGAAATAGCCATCGGCGACAATCTGCTCATTCACCCGTGGATAGACAAGCTGGTGAGGCTCAACAAGAGTTTTCTGGTGAGGCGCGGGTTGTCCGTAAAAGAACGTCTTGTGGCATCGAAACACATGTCGGAATATATCCACTATGCGATCAACGAAAAGAAGGAATCGGTATGGATTGCCCAACGTGAGGGTAGGGCTAAGAATTCTGACGACAGAACTCAGGATAGCCTGTTGAAGATGCTGGCCTTGTATCCTGACAATAAACCGTTCCTCGAAAGCCTCAGAGAAATGAACCTGATCCCGCTTTCAATATCTTACGAATACGATCCGTGCGATTATCTGAAAGCGAAAGAATTTCAGCAAAAACGCGATGATCCTGAATTTAAGAAGAGCCAACGTGACGACCTCTTGAATATGGAGATCGGAATATTGGGCAGGAAAGGAAATGTGATGTTCCGTTTGGGCAAATGTATCAATCCCGAATTGGATAAGATAACCGAACCCGATAAACGGATACAGGCCGAGTTGGCTGCAGCGATTATCGATAAAGAGATACATAGCAATTACGAAATATATCCTTGCAACTATATTGCTTACGATCAGTTCTACAAAACAGACCGATTTAATGATAAATATACCAAGGAGCAGTCTGATGAATTTAATGCATATCTGGAGAAACAAATAACCAAGATAGACCTCGACTATGTCGACCACGATTATGTGTTGGACAGGATGCTGGAAATGTATTCTTACACGCTGAAAAACTATCTGGAAGCCACAGAGCAGTAAGAGATAAGGCGAAAAAATAAAAAACGGCGAAGATCAATTCTTCGCCGTTTCTTGTTTATTTGATTTTTTCGAGTGTTTTCGCCAGATATTCATAGAATGTCTCTACTGTATCTACCTCTACATACTCGTCAGGAGAGTGAGCATTGAGGATTGTCGGCCCGAAGGAAACGATATCCAGTCCTGGAGTGCTGGATAGGATGATACCGCATTCCAGTCCGGCATGAACCACCACCAC
>RRZU011615695.1_pt1 | contig 10979 bp, 7 predicted proteins | sample 2165561 | NCBI WGS metagenome assembly RRZU01 (sample SAMN10456909, study PRJNA506462) | wastewater metagenome | isolation source: wastewater sludge | place: USA: Moscow, Idaho | reverse complement strand
TTCAATGGCATCTTCGGGCAAGGGGTGCGACTCAAGGATGGATTGCAAATCAACTAAAGACATGGTGCGGATTTTGACGGGTTAAAAGTGGAACGTTGCACGGAGCATGGCACGATAGTATAAAAAAACAAAGCCCGATGGGTTAAGCATCGGGCTTTGCAAAGAAAAACAACGCTCAAAAATTAAGCAGCAGCTTTTTTGGCGAGCTGTTTAACTAGACGCTCAACTGTAGGAGATGGCTGTGCACCAACGCTTTTCCAGTAAGTCAGACGGTCTTGCGCGATACGCAGACCTTCTTCTTTTTCGGTAGCGGTGGGGTTGTAAAAACCGATGCGCTCAATAAAGCTGCCATCGCGACGAACGCGTTTGTCAGCAACAACTACGTTGAAAAAAGGGCGACCTTTGCTGCCGCTACGGGAAAGTCGAATAACGACCATGATGTAATCCTTCGGGTGGAGAATCTTCCAGCGATTGAGACACGCAACTGGCCACCCGGCCAGCGGCACGCTGAAAAGCTGCTGATTATAGTGGCTTATTGGCTGCGAGCACCAGAGCTTGTGCCAGATAGTGGCAATAAACAAGCGCGCACCAGCCAAAAGAGCGAATATCACGGGCAGATGTATCACTTTCGAGACAAAAAGCAGGCAAACCGTGCATGTTTTGGCGTGATGAAGACCCGCCAACATCGCAGTTAAACGAGGGAGGCAGCAGCGGTATTTTTCAAGCATTGCGCGGTGCGGCGCGCCAGATGCAAGCCACACATGGGACAATGCCGCCCATGCATCCTAAAAACCTGTTAGACCATTGCGCGGCGCTGCTAGAGCAAGTGCTGCAATTTCGCCAACCTGCTGATGCGGTGTTGTCCCAGTATTTCCGCGACCAGCGCACGCTGGGCTCGCGCGAACGTGCCACGCTAGCCGAGACTGTCTACAGCGTGTTGCGGCAAAAAAACCTGTTTGATGCGCTGGCCGAGACTGGCGCTGGCAGCGTGAGCTGCAACAAGGCAGGTAGCCACAAAGGCAGCAACAAAGCACGTTGCTTGGCGATTTTGGGCTTTGCAGGCGAGCGTGCATTTTTGCAAACGCTTTTAACTGCGCCTGAGCAGCAATGGCTAGCCACCTGTGAGCAGGCGCGCGCTGGTGATTTGCCACTCGTGCAGCGGCATAATTTGCCGCCATGGTTGGCTCAAGCCATAGCCGCGCAGGTAGGCGCGCGCTTTGATGCGGTAGCGTTGGCATTGTTGCAACAAGCAGAGCTGGACGTGCGCGTAAACACCCTGCTTGCCAAGCGCACGCAAGCCATACAAAGCCTGCAGCAAGCAGGGCTGCAAGCGCAAGCCACGCCTTATTCGCCTTGGGGCATACGCTTGGCGGGCAAGCCCAAGCTCGCGCAGCTTGATGCAATGCGCACTGGACAAATCGAGGTGCAAGACGAAGGCTCGCAACTGCTGGCCGTGCTGCTGGATGCCAAGCGTGGCGAGATAGTGGTTGATTTTTGCGCAGGCGCTGGCGGCAAAACGCTGGCACTGGGTGCAGCTATGCGCAATACCGGGCGCTTGTACGCGCTGGATGTGTCGGCGCACAGGCTTGAAAAACTCAAGCCACGGCTGGCACGCAGCGGATTAAACAACGTGCACCTGATGGCGATTGCCGATGAGAGCGATGAACGCATCAGCCGCCTTGCGGGCAAGGCCGACCGCGTATTGGTAGACGCGCCCTGCTCAGGGCTGGGCACTTTGCGCCGCAGCCCCGATTTGAAATGGCGGCAAACCCCGCAAACGGTGCAGGAGATGGTGCAAAAGCAAGCTGCCATTTTAAAAAGCGCAGCCCGCTTGCTTAAACCAGGTGGTCGCTTGGTGTACGCCACTTGCAGCGTGCTAGAGGCTGAAAATGAGGCAGTTGCAGCCGCTTTTACAGCCGCGCAGCCGCAGTTTGAGCCGCTTAACGCCGCGCAAGTGCTGGAGGCGTTGAAAGTGCCACAGGCTGCTACGCTGTGCTCGCAGCAAGAAGGCGCGTGCGCTGGCGTGCCCGCAGGCCAGTATTTGCGCCTGTGGCCTGATGTGCATGGCACAGATGGTTTTTTTGCGGCTGTCTGGCAGAAAAAAGCTTAAGGGAAGCGCTGAAGTATTTCAGTTTTTTATCAAAACGCAATCACCTGCCATTCCCGCGCAGGCGCTAACCCACCGTTGCGCCCTTATGTTGCTGGATTTCCGCCAGCGCGGGAGTGACAACTACTGCGGCGCTTGCAAGCGGCACTACTAGTAGCGCAAAAGCGGAATGAAAAACGCAATGAAAATCGCAATGAAAATCGGCTGTTGTGGGCAGCCACCTCTTTAATTTGTAAATAGCCATTGGGGATGTATCGCAAAACAGGCAAATGTTTACAAATACATGCACAATAGCTGTTTTCCCCTTTTGGGGTGTTTGGGCGCATTGGTATTTAACGCATTGCTGGTGCAGCCCGAGGAAAAGTAAATATGCAAAACAGTTCACCGCACAAGTCTTCTCTGCCCGCTTTGATGCTGGGCGCTATTGGTGTGGTCTATGGCGATATTGGCACGAGCGTGCTGTATTCCATGCAGACCGTGTTCCACTTCAACCATTTGCCCGTTACGCCTGCCAACGTCTACGGCATTGTTTCGCTCTTTTTCTGGACGCTCACGCTGCTGGTGGCAGTCAAGTATGTGCTGCTGATTTTGCGTGCTGACAACCACGGCGAGGGCGGCTTGGTGGCTATGTTTGCGCTGGTTTCCAACTCCATACAGGGGCGACCCAAGCTGCGCTATGTGCTGCTGCTGCTGGGCTTGATGGGGGCGTGCCTGTTTTATGGCGACGGCGTGATTACGCCTGCCATTTCGGTGCTCTCGGCGGTTGAGGGGCTGGAAGTGGCCTCTGAAGCGTTTAAGCACTACATCATTCCTATCACGCTGAGTATTTTGCTGGTGCTGTTTGTGATGCAGAAAAAAGGCACGGCGGGCATTGGCAAGCTCTTTGGCCCTGTGATGCTGCTGTGGTTTATCACCATTGGCTCGCTGGGTGTCATGCAAATTGTGCAGCAGCCAGGCATTGTGGCGGCATTGAGCCCGCTGCACGCATTGCGCTTTATTGCAGAGCAGCCGCGCACCACGTTTTTTATTCTGGGTGCAGTGGTGTTGTGCGTAACGGGCGGCGAGGCGCTGTATGCCGACATGGGGCACTTTGGCCGCAAGCCTATTCAATGGGCATGGTTCCTCATTGTGATGCCGCCGCTGGCAATGAACTATCTCGGCCAAGGCGCTTTGTTGCTAAGCAACCCCGAAGCGGCTGAAAATCCGTTTTTCATGATGGCGCCCAAATGGGCGCTGTACCCGCTGGTTGGCTTGGCAACAGCAGCCACGGTGATTGCTTCGCAGGCGCTTATTTCGGGCGCATACAGTGCTACCAAGCAGATTATTCAACTGGGCTACTTGCCGCGCCTGCGCATTTTGCACACCAGCGAGCATGAAACAGGGCAAATCTACATGCCTTTTGTCAATTGGGCGCTGTTTGTGGCGATTGTGCTGGTGGTGATGATGTTTCGCTCATCGGCTAACTTGTCGGGCGCTTACGGCATTGCCGTGACGACCAATATGGTCATTACCACGCTGATGACTTATTTTGTGCTGCGCTATGTCTGGAAGTGGTCGCTGCCGCTGGTGGTAATTCCCATCGCGTTTTTCCTGGTGATTGATGGCGCATTCTGGCTCTCGAACATGATGAAATTCATGCACGGCGGCTGGTTCCCGCTGGCTGTAGCGGGGCTGATTTTCCTGCTGATGATGACTTGGTACCGTGGCCGCGCCCTGCTGGCAGCAAGGCTGGTATCCGAGAGTTTGCAGCTTAAAGAGTTTTTGACTTCGGTTTTTGCCGACCCACCGCAGCGCGTAGCAGGCATGGCGGTGTTTATGCACGCCAACCAAGTCAGCGTGCCACACGCGCTGCTGCATAACCTCAAGCACAACAAGGTGCTGCACGAGCAAAACCTGTTTGTAACGGTTAAAAACCACGAAGTGCCTTGGATTGCCGAGGAGCAGCGGCTGGAAGTAAACCCGCTGGGCAATGCATGCTGGCAGGTGCTGGTGCATTACGGCTTTATGGACCAGATTGATTTGCCCAAAGCGCTGCTGGAGTTGCACAAGCATGGCTGTGTGTTTGAGCCCATGCAGGCGAGCTATTTCCTCTCGCGCGATAACATCGTGCCATCGAACTTGCCAGGCATGGCACGTTGGCGCGAAAAGCTGTTTGCCCATATGCACCACAACGCCAGCGCAGCGGCAGAGTATTTGAATCTGCCTAACAACGCTGTGGTGGAGCTGGGGGCGAAGGTCGAGATTTAGCAAACGGCAAGAAGCCAGCTTGGGTTGCGCGGCTGGCTTCTTTGCTGCAAATGCAGAGTTGCCGCCGCAGCCGTGCTTTTGCGCAAGCGCACTCAGGGAAAGCCCTGAACAAGCAGCGTCGATTTTCGTCCTGATTGGCATAGCCGCTAAAATCCCCGCGTCAATCTATACTTTTATTTAGCTAGTGTTTGAGCCTGCAAAGGCTTTTTCTTTACCCCAATGATTAACGGAGCAGCCATGTACCAGCACATCAAAGTCCCCGCCAACGGGCAAAAAATCACCGTCAATGCCGATATGTCGTTGAATGTGCCTGACCAGCCCATCATCCCCTTTATCGAAGGCGACGGCACGGGCTTTGACATCACCCCCGTCATGATTAAAGTGGTAGATGCGGCTGTAGCCAAAGCCTACGGCGGCAAGCGCCAAATCTGCTGGATGGAAGTCTATGCAGGCGAAAAATCCACCCGCATTTATGGGCCCGATGTGTGGCTGCCCGCAGAAACCATGCAGGCGCTCAAAGAATATGTGGTTTCTATCAAAGGGCCGCTCACCACGCCTGTGGGCGGCGGCATTCGCTCGCTCAACGTGGCTTTGCGCCAAGAGCTGGATTTGTACGTCTGCCTGCGCCCCATCCGCTATTTTGATGGTGTGCCTTCGCCTGTAAAAGAGCCACATAAAACCGATATGGTTATCTTCCGCGAAAACAGCGAAGACATCTATGCAGGTATTGAATACGAAGCTGAAAGCGATAACGCGAAAAAACTGATTGATTTCCTCATCAAGGAAATGGGCGTAACCAAGATTCGTTTCCCAGCCACATCAGGCATAGGCATCAAGCCTGTGAGCCGCGAAGGTACCGAGCGTTTGGTACGCAAAGCCATCCAGTACGCTATTGATAACGACAAGCCCAGCGTAACGCTGGTGCACAAGGGCAACATCATGAAATACACCGAAGGCGGTTTTCGTGATTGGGGCTATGCGCTGGCACAGCGCGAGTTTGGCGCAGAGTTGCTTGATGGCGGGCCGTGGATGGCGTTTAAAAACCCCAAAACAGGCAAAGAAATCACCATCAAAGACAGCATTGCAGATGCCTTCTTGCAGCAAATTTTGTTGCGCCCTGCCGAGTACAGCGTGATTGCCACGCTCAATCTCAATGGCGACTACATCTCTGACGCACTTGCCGCGCAAGTGGGCGGCATTGGCATAGCGCCTGGCGCAAACCTGAGCGACGACATCGCCATGTTCGAGGCCACCCACGGCACAGCCCCCAAATATGCAGGCAAAGACTACGTCAATCCTGGCAGTGAAATTTTGTCAGCCGAAATGATGTTGCGCCATATGGGTTGGGGCGAAGCTGCCGATTTGATTATCAGCAGCATGGGCCGCGCCATTGCCAGCAAACGCGTTACCTACGACTTTGCCCGCCTGATAGAGGGTGCCACGCAGGTGAGCTGCTCGGCCTTTGGGCAGGTGATGATTGACCATATGTAATCCACTACTGCACTTGTTGCAGTTAAGTACTCTTGCCGCGCAGACAAAACACAGGATTTGCGCGGCAAGCTGCATAAAAACCCATCCAGCTTTTAATCCACTATGAAACCTCTTAGCAAAGCCATATTCCCCGTAGCAGGCTTGGGCAGCCGCTTTTTGCCCGCCACCAAATCCATACCGAAAGAAATGCTCACGGTGGTGGATCGCCCCCTGATTCAATACGCGGTAGATGAGGCAGTGGAAGCGGGTATTGATACGCTGATATTCGTCACAGGCCGCAGCAAAAACGCCATTGTTGATTACTTCGACCGCTCGCCTGAACTGGAAGCCGAACTCGAAGCCAAAGGCAAAATGCAGGCATTGGAGCTGGTACGCAACGTGATACCGCCGCACGTCAAATGCTTTTACGTGCGCCAGCCGCAGCCGCTGGGCTTGGGGCATGCGGTAATGTGTGCAGCCGATTTGCTGCAACCCGATGAGCCTTTCGCAGTGTTGCTGCCCGATGATTTGATTGACAGCGCCCCCACGGGCACATTGGCGCAAATGGCTGAAATACACCGTCGCACCAACAAAGCTGTGCTGGCGGTAGAAGAAGTGCCCCTGTCTGAAGTGCACCAGTACGGCATTATTCGCCCGCTGGATAAAGACAGCTATCCGCTGCAAATTGAAGCCATCGTAGAAAAGCCCAAAGCAGAAAACGCCCCGTCTAACTGGAGCGTGGTTGGGCGTTACATCCTCACGCCTGACGTGATGCAAGCCTTGAAAACCCAGCAACCAGGTGCAGGTGGTGAAATACAATTGACTGACGCTATTGCCACCTGCTTGGGCAGCGGCCAGTTTCTGGGGCACCCGCTGCACGGCAAACGCTTTGACTGCGGCAGCAAACGCGGCTTTTTGGCGGCGAATATGCACTTTGGTATCAGGGATGCAGCCTTGTAAGCCGATGATGGCTTGCGCAAACCATTGCTGAACGTTGGGCAAGCTGAGGCTTGTGATTGCTGGCTTTACCTTGCCTTGCCTGCCTTTTTGTATAAGTCGTATTACTGATTTAACTGCTCTATTTTTATCATGCCTTCAACCTCTGCTCTTGCCTCCTCGCAACTCCACTCCCTGCCTTTATTGGCGCGTGGCAAGGTGCGTGATAACTATGCCGTTGGCAGCGACCGCTTGCTGATGGTAGCTAGCGACCGTATCAGCGCCTTCGATGTCATCATGAGCGAGCCTATTCCAGGCAAGGGTGCATTGCTTACGCAAATGGCGCAGTTTTGGTTCGATAAATTAGGTCACATCTGCCCTAATCACTTAACGGGGCAAGCGCCTGAAAGCGTGGTTGCTCCCGATGAGGTGGCGCAGGTGCAAGGGCGCAGCATGTTGGTCAAGCGGCTCAAACCGCTGCCCGTTGAGGCAGTGGTGCGTGGCTACCTGGCAGGCAGTGGCTGGGCTGAATACCAGCAAAATCAAAGCGTTTGCGGTGTGCCGCTGCCTGCGGGCTTGCGCAATGCACAACGCCTGCCCGAGCCTATTTTTACCCCCGCTGCTAAGGCTGCCGTGGGCGAGCACGATGAAAACATCAGCTTCGCACAGGTTGAGGCGATGGTGGGCAAAGATTTGGCCGAGCGCATTCGCAGCATCAGCATTGCCTTGTACCAAGAGGCGAGCGCCTACGCGCTGACTAAAGGCATCATCATTGCTGATACCAAGTTTGAATTTGGGCTGGATGCCGATGGCACACTCACCTTGATGGATGAGGTGCTCACGCCTGACAGCTCACGCTACTGGCCGCTGCAAGGCTACCAGCAGGCGTTTGATGCGGGGCAAAACCCGCCCAGCTACGACAAGCAGTATTTGCGCGACTGGCTGCAAACGGCTACGGTCAATGGCCAGCCGTGGAGCAAAACCCCGCCCGCGCCCACGCTGCCCGAAGATGTCATTGCCAACACTGCTGCCAAATACCGCGAAGCCTTGCAAGTGCTTACGCGCTAAAGTTGGCGGGTTGGCAAGTTAGAGCAGTTTTTGCGCAAGGGCGCTGTGGCGTGCAGCGGCGCTGTTTTAATGAGTTTTGCGTTATTTGAGGGTTACCGAGTTTTGCTCTTTAAGTGCGACAAGCAGTATTCATGCGGGTTGTAGGGCATTTATGCCCTGTAGGGCGCATAAATGCTGCTTGTTTGGTTTTTGGCTTGTTTTGATGCGCTGTGGTGCTTGGCGTGGTTTTTGCACCAATAGCTGCAAGCAGCGCAAAAATACCCTGCCCGCTGCGTAGCGTACCGCTGCTGAGAAATGTGAAAATTGCCCAACTGCGCTACAGTTCGCAGTCAGGTTTGTATTTTGGTTAGCAAAGAAGAAAGCACAACATGTTTATAGTTCATATTGTTTTAACACTTGCGCTGGGCGCAGCCGCTGCTTGGTATGCGCACAAGTCAGGCATAGGCGTAGCGGGCATGCAAAAAAACGGCACGTTGATTGCGGGTGGACTGGGCGCTTTTATCGTTGCCTATCCGCTTACAGCAATTGGTGTCTATGAGGTAGGCGGGGTTATTTACTATATTTCTGCGGCTACGGGTGGCGTAATGGGCTTGCTGGCATACGGCATCATGAAAGCCGAAGATTAACGCCCTTGCCGTAAACCTTTTGCACAGCGATATACGGAACAAGCTGTTTTGAGCGGATTTGCCCAGCACCCAAAAAACAGGCAGCAAGGCGCTGCCGTGCCCGCCAAAGCAGCGCTAGACGTTGCATCTAGTCTAGCGCCTGCTGTGCCAAGCATGTCTGATGCCGTGCAGCAAACAGATGGCGTTATCCGCATCCGTGGCGCGCGCCAGAATAATCTGCGCGGTGTAGATGTAGACATTCGCACGGGCGAGCTTACCGTTGTAACGGGGCCGAGTGGCTCGGGCAAATCCAGTCTGGTTTTTGACACGCTTTACGCCGAAGGCCAGCGCCGCTATGTAGAAACCTTCAGCGCCTACGCGCGCCAGTTTCTCGACCGCATGGACAAACCCGCGGTAGACAAGGTTGAAGGCGTACCGCCCGCAATCGCCATCGACCAAACCAACCCCGTACGCACCAGCCGCTCCACCGTGGGCACGATGACAGAGCTGAACGACCACCTCAAGCTCTTTTTCGCCCGCTTTGCCCACCTGCACGACCGCGCCACAGCTTTGCCCGTGCAGCATGACAATACCGACAGTATCTACGCCGATTTGCAAGCGCGGTGCGCCGCCATGCTTGCAGCAGAGCAGGGCGAGCCCAGGCTCATCATCACCTTTGCCGTGGTGCTGCCCGCACACATTGGCGACGACGAAATCGCCCAGTGGCTAAGTGCCAGCGGCTTTACCCGCATCCATAGCCAGCAGCGCGTGCTTTTGCCTAAAGATGACGCTAACGCAGCCGATGCCGCAGACATTGGCAACGGGCAAAGCCAAGAAAAAGAAGAAAAACTGCGCCTGCAAATTATTGCCGACCGCTTGCGTCTGTCAGCCGTCGAACCTGCCCGCGTGCGCGAGGCGCTAGAGCTGGCTTTGCGCCACGGGCAAGGGCAGATTACGGTATTTGTGCAAGCGGCTAACCAGCCAGCGAGCAACGCCAATAGCAGCGCTACAGACAGGTGCGCAGACAGCGCCGCAAACCAGCCAGACACCGCGCCCGAGCAGCAGTGGGCATACTCCAGCGGGCTGCATTGCCCGCAAAGCGGCATCAGCTACCGCGCTGCGCTGCCAGGCATGTTCTCGTTTAACTCGGCCGCAGGTGCTTGTGCGGCCTGCAAGGGTTTTGGGCGCGTCATAGGGGTGGACTGGGGGCTGGTCATACCCGATGAAAAGCTCACCTTGCGCCAAGGCGCAATCAAGCCCATACAAACCCCCGCGTGGGTAGAAAGCCAGCACGACTTGCTGCACCACGCCGAAATTGCAGGCATACCGCGCGATACGCCGTGGAACAAACTCACCGAAGCGCAGCAGCGCTGGGTGATAGATGGCGCACCCAATTTCAAAGAAGGCAACTGGAGCAAACAGTGGTATGGCGTAGCGCGGTTTTTTGGCTATCTGGAAAGCAAAGCCTACAAAATGCACATTCGGGTCATGCTCTCCAAATACCGCAGCTACACCGAATGCCCTACCTGCCAAGGCGCGCGCCTGCAAGCCGAAAGCCTGCTGTGGCGTGTAGGTAGCAAGGCCGATGCCGACGCTGTTTTGCCCCCCGAGAAGCGCCACATGCCGCACGGCACGCAATGGAGCCGCGCCCAGCTTGAAAGCTTGCCAGGGCTGTGCCTGCACGACATGATGCAGTTGCCGCTGGAGCGCCTGCATGCATTTTTTGAACGGCTGGCACAGGGCAATGCCGCGTTGAATGCCGAAAGCAATACCGAACGCAGAAAACGCGAAAACTACGCAGAAGACGCAAAAGAAACACAAGAAGTTGCTGCTGGTTTTTCTGCGCCCTCTACGCCCTCTGCGCCACCTCTGCGCCCTGACCCCGCCTCCGTTCCCGATTCCGCATCTGCCGCCACCCAAGCCCAAAAGCTGCTGTTTGAAGAAATCACCCACCGCCTGCATTACCTGTGCGATGTGGGCTTGGGCTACCTCACGCTCGACCGCCAAAGCCGCACCTTGAGTGGTGGCGAAGTGCAGCGCATTAACTTGACTACAGCGCTAGGCACATCGTTGGTCAATACCCTGTTTGTGCTTGATGAGCCCAGCATTGGCCTGCACCCGCGCGATATGCAGCGCATCATCACCGCCATGCAGCGCCTGCGCGATGCGGGCAACACGCTGGTGGTGGTGGAGCACGACCCCGCCATCATGTGGGCGGCCGACCGCATGCTCGACATGGGCCCAGGCCCTGGTGCGCGTGGCGGCCAGATTGTGTTTGACGGCAGCACCGCCGCACTCAAGCAAGCGCATACGCTTACGGGCGACTATTTAAGCGGGCGCAAGCAGGTAATTGACCTGCACAGCACGCAAGCAGGCGCTTGGCGGCAACGCGCTGTGCAGCCCAACACCCCGCGCCTGCTGCTTGAAGGCGCACGCCAGCACAACCTGCAAAACATTTCGCTTGAAATACCCTTGCAGCGGCTGGTTTGCATCACGGGCGTAAGCGGCTCGGGCAAATCTACCTTGATGCAAGACGTGCTTGCCCC
>RRZU010972217.1_pt1 | contig 10979 bp, 11 predicted proteins | sample 2165561 | NCBI WGS metagenome assembly RRZU01 (sample SAMN10456909, study PRJNA506462) | wastewater metagenome | isolation source: wastewater sludge | place: USA: Moscow, Idaho | reverse complement strand
TCAAATTCCAGCCCGAACAGGCGGTTGGCCACGTCAAACACCGCGCCCAGCATGGCGTCCAGCGTCAGGTAGGGCTTTACTTCGGCCTCATCCAGATCGTGTTCGGCCCGGCGCTTGCGTTCCGCATAATAGCGCCAATCCCAAGGTGAAAGTTCGGCATTCACGCCGTCATCCTGCATCATCGCGGACAGCTGCGCACCATCCGCATCGGCGCGCTTTTTCGCGGCATTCCAGACCTCTGTCAGCAATTCCTCGACGCGTTCAGCGGTGCCGGCCATTTCCGGTTCCAGCTTGAAGGCGGCGAAATCGGCATAGCCCAGCAATTGCGCGCGTTCGTACCGCAAGGCGAGGATCTCGGTGATCAGCGGCAGGTTGTCGGTCTTTTCGCCCCCAGCCCCCTGTCCCGATCCGCGCCGCGACCAGGCCCGCCACGCGGCTTCGCGCAAGTCGCGGTCATCGGCATATTGCAGGAACGGCACGATCAAGGACCGGTTCAGCGTCACCACCTGCCCCGGCAGCCCGCGTTCCTTCGCCGCCGCCCGCATCGCGCCCAGCAGCCAATCGGGCAGGCCCGCCAGCTTGTCGTCGGGGATCGGCATGACGAAATCGCGCTCATCGGCCAGTACGTTCTGGCCGAACTGGTTCGACAGCACCGCCAGCCGTTGCCGGATGTCGGCCATGCGGTCCCGGTCGGCCCCTTCCAGCCCGGCACCGGCACGGCGGAAATCGCGCAGCGCCAGTTCAGTGATGCGGCGGTCCTGCGGCGCAAGCGCATCCGCGCCCTGCGACACCGTGGCCACCCGGTCATACAGCCGCTTGTCCATGCCCACCTTGCTGCCATGCGCGGCCAGCAGGGGCGCGAAATCGCGGCTCAGCGCCTCGCGCTTGTCGTTGGAATCGACGCCGGTCAGGGTATAGAAAACCGCGCAGACCTTGTTCAGCACCTCATCCGCCGTTTCCAGCGCGGCCACCGTATTATCGAAGCTGGCGGGGGCGGCATTGGCGGCAATCGCCTCGATCGCGGTGTCTGCGTCGCTCAAGGCCGCCTGCATGGCGGGGGCGAAGTCGTCATCGGAAATCAGATCAAAGCGCGGCAGCCCGTGCGGGCCGGTCCAGTCGGTCAATTCGCGGTTCATGGCGGTCTCCTTTGGGGGGAAACCTAGGCGTCCGGGGCGCGGGGTTCCAGCCCTGAACAAACCGGGCAATCGGGGTCGCGGTGCAGGGTGATGCGCCGGGTTTCACCATAAAGCCCGTCAAAGATCAGCATTTGCCCGGCCAGACCGGTGCCCGCGCCCGCGATCTGCTTCACGGCCTCCAGCGCCATCATCGACCCGATAATGCCGGGCAATGGCCCGACCACACCCGCCTCGGCGCAGGCGGGGGCGAGGCCCGGTGCGGGCGCTTTCGGGAAGATGCAGGCCATGCAGGGCGCGCCGCGCGCCGGGTCATAGGTGGTCAGCTGGCCTTCCCATTGCGCGATGGATCCGGCGATCAACGGCACGCCCGCCTGCGCGCAGGCGGCGTTGATGGCGGCGCGGTCGGCGAACTGGTCGCTGCCGTCCAGCACCAGATCATGCTGGGCGATCAGGGCGACATCGGCTTCTGTCACGCGCTGGCGCAGGGCGTGGACATCGACCAGCGGGTTCAGCGCCCGCAGCGCCTCGGCCGCCGCCAGCCCTTTGGGGCGGCCTGCATCCACAGTGCGATAGATGATCTGGCGCTGAAGGTTCGACACGCTGACGGTATCAGGATCGGCAATAGTGATCTGGCCCACGCCCGCGCCGGCCAGATACAGTGCCGCAGGCGCACCAAGACCGCCCGCGCCGATCAGCAGCACACGGGCACCCCGCAGCTTGGCCTGCCCCGGCCCGCCGATCTCGCGCAGCACGATATGGCGGGCATAGCGGTCAAGCGCGTCTTCCTGCACCTGCCCCCATGTCTCGACCGAGGGCGCCCCCGGTTCGGGCGTGGAGAGCGCATCGAGGCGCGGCGCATCCTCGGTTCCCCAGCGACGCTCTGCTTCGGCTTTCAGGCGGCGGACAATCGCGAAATAAACCGTCGCCAGCCCCAGCAGCAGCCCACCGGCCAGCCAAAGCTCCACATTGATGCCCATGCCGGCGCGGATTTCCGATGCGGGGGCGGCCAGCATGAAAGCCAGCACCGCCACCCAGACGATGAAAATCACCACCAGAACGCGCAGCAGCCCCCAGCCCATCCACCAGGCGAGGCCGAGAAGACTCAGAAGGGCGATGGGCAGCAGCGCCATGGTTTACCCTCGCCCGGTCGATCCGAAACCGCCGCTGCCGCGCGCGGTCTCGTTCACGGATTGGGCGGGGGTGAAGATCGCCTGCACCACCGGGGCCACGACGATCTGGGCGATACGGTCGCCGTGGCGGATCACCAGCGGCACATCGGACAGGTTGATCACAATCACGCCGACGGGGCCGCGATAATCGGCATCAATCGTGCCCACGCCATTGACCAGCGACAGCCCGTCGCGCAACGCGGCACCGGACCGGGCGCGGACCTGAACCTCGAACCCCGGCGGGATCTGCATGCGCAACCCGGTGGGGATCAGCCGACGCTCCATCGGGGCGAGGGTGATTTCCGCCCCTTCCAGATCGGCGCGCAGATCGGCACCGGCCGCGCCTGCGGTTTCATAGCTGGGCAGCGGCAGCGCGGGATCGGCGCCCGCGTCTTTCAGGATCAGGATTTCGGGCTGCATCATCCCCTCCGTCATAAGAAAAAGGCCGCCCGAGGGCGGCCCCGTCAGCCTTCTGCGCCGGTTATTTCGGCGCGATCATCATGACCATCTGCCGGCCTTCCAGCTTCGGCATGCTTTCGACCTTCCCGGTCTCGCCCACATCGTCGCGGACGCGGTTCAGCAGGTCCAGACCCAGATCCTGGTGGGCCATTTCGCGGCCACGGAAGCGCAGGGTCACCTTGACCTTGTCGCCGCCTTCCAGGAACTTCATCACATTGCGCATCTTGACGTCATAGTCGTGCGTATCCGTGCCGGGACGGAACTTCACTTCCTTGATGTCGATGATCTTCTGCTTCTTGCGGGCCTCGGCCTCGCGTTTCTGCTGTTCATATTTGAACTTGCCCAGATCCATGATCTTGCAGACGGGCGGGGTCGCACTGGGCGAAATCTCGACGAGGTCAAGACCGGCTTCCTGCGCCAGTTCCATTCCGCGCGCGGGCGTGACGACGCCGATATTTTCACCATCCGCCCCGATCAGGCGAATCTCGGCGACACGAATACGATCATTGACACGGGGACCGGTGTCACGGTTAGGGGGCGGCGCGTTATGCGGACGACGAGCTATGGTGGAATTCCTTTGATAGACTCGGTTGAATGCCGGCAAAATAAGGTGTTGCGGGCGCTGATACAACCGGATTCCCGGTAAATCCTGCCTAAAGCGCGGGGTTTTCGCGACGCCGTCATTATGGCAACAGAGGCGAAGCGAAACAAAGGGGCGTTTATGCCAAGGCTGATTGCCGTCATCGTCGCGTTGCTGGCCCTGCTGGGGGCGGGCTGGTGGGGCTGGTCCAACCCGGAACTGCTGCCCGAAAGCCTGCGTGCGCGCCTGCCCGCCGCAACGCCCGAGATCGCCGCGACCCGGCCCATCCGGCGCCCAGTGCCGGTCACGCCGGTGACGCCAGTGCCCCCCGCGCAACTGGTGACCCCGGCGCCACAGGACGCGCCGCTGCCGCCCGAAACCGGCAGCGCCATGGCCGCCGAGACCGAGCGCGTGGCCGAAGCCGCCATCGCCGCCGCCAATGCCCGCGCCGAAGCCCAGGCCCTCGCCCGCGCCGAGGCCGAGGCTTTGGAGGCCGCGCAAGCGCGCCTGTCCGAGGCGCTGTCGCCATTGCTGACCGCCGAGGCCGACCCGGCCGCGATCCGCAGCGTGCTGGCCAGTCTGACCGCCCCGACTGACCCGCTGGCCGCCCGCGTCCAGGCCGAGCTGGTGGCCGAGATCACCAAGCTGCTGGCCGAGGCCGAAGCCCCCGCGACGCCCACACCTGCCGCGGCCACCACCGATGCGCCCGCTGCAACAACGCCCCGCCCTGCCCCCACCGCGACGGCATGGACCACCCGCATCAAGGACCTGCTGACGTGAGCGACAGCCTGCAAAGCTATCTGGCCACGCGCCCGGCCGAGCTGACGGTCGGCCCCATTGCCGTAATCCTGTTCGAGGATGCGGTCGAGGTCGCCTCGACCTTGGACCATGCGCTGCGGGCCGGGTTCCGCACCGTGCTGGCCCTGTCGCCCGAGCCGCTGGCGCTGGAAATCCCCCGCGAACGGGTGCGGCCGCTGATCTTCGATACCCGCCGCCCCAATGCCCATGTCACCGCCGTCAATGCCGTCAACGACGCCGTGCCAGCCGGGACATGGCTGTATTACGGCTATAATGCCGAATATCTGTTCTATCCCTTCTCGGAACAGCGGCGGGTGGGCGAGATGCTGGCCTTCCATACCGAGGAACGCCGCGCCTCGATGCTGACCTATGTGGTCGATCTTTATGCGCCCGATCTGCGGAAGTTCCCCGATGCCGTCAGCATCGAACACGCCATGTTCGACCGCACCGGATATTACGCGCTCGGGCGCAAGGATGCCGATGGCGCGCTTCTGGAACGCCAGCTGGACTTTCACGGCGGGTTGCGCTGGCGGTTCGAGGAATACCTGCCCGAGGATCGCCGCCGCATAGACCGCATCGCCCTGTTCCGCGCCCGTCCCGGCCTGCGCCTGCTGCCCGATCACCGCTTCAACCATCAGGAATACAACACCTATTCCTGCCCCTGGCACCACAACCTGACCGCCGCCATCGCCTCGTTCCGGGTGGCCAAGGCGCTGGTGCGCAACCCCGGCTCGCGCGATGAGATCGCCAGCTTCGTCTGGCGCAACTCGCATGAATTCCGCTGGAACGCGCAGCAGCTGATGGATCTGGGCCTGATGGAGCCGGGCCAGTGGTTCTGAGCCGCCGCCAGCCGTGCGGCTTGCGGGATTGCCGCGTGATGTCTAGATAGGGCCGCAATCCGGGTGACCGTCCGTCAAGGCACGGGCGCCGCATCAAACAGCGGGCTGAAGGCCCCGACAACAAGGAAGGTTCCCCCACCCATGGCGATGCAGAAGACGCAATTCGACAAGGACGATCTGCTGGCCTGCGCGCGCGGCGACCTGTTCGGCCCCGGCAATGCGCAACTGCCCGAACCGCCGATGCTGATGATGGATCGCATCACCGAGATCTCGGAAGATGGCGGGTTGCATGGCAAGGGCCATGTCGTCGCCGAGTTCGACGTCACCCCCGACCTGTGGTTCTTCGCCTGCCATTTCCCCGGCAACCCGATCATGCCGGGCTGTCTGGGTCTGGACGGGCTGTGGCAGCTGACCGGCTTCAACCTTGGTTGGCGCGAGTGGAAGGGCCGCGGCTATGCGCTTGGCGTGGGCGAGGTCAAACTGACCGGCATGGTGCGCCCCGACCGCAAGCTGCTGACCTACAAGGTCGATTTCACCAAGGCCGTGCAGACCCGCCGTCTGACCATGGGCGTGGCGGATGGCATCGTCGAGGCGGATGGCGAAGTGATCTATCAGGTCAAGGACATGAAAGTCGCGCTGTCGGAAAACTGAGGTTCGGGGACCTGAGGGGGCGCTGCCCCCTCGCGCCTTTGGCGCTCACCCCTGGGATATTTGGGCCAAAGTGAAAGAGGGGGGCGCCGGTTTGGCGGCCCCCTCTTTTGCGCTTAACCGGCGAGGAGGTGCGGCAGCCAGAGGGTCAGGGCGGGGAAGGCCAGCAGGAGGGTCACGCGCAGAAGCTCGGCCAGGAAGAAGGGCAAGACGCCCTTGAAGGTCTCGATCATCGGCACATCCTTGGCGAGGCTGGAGATGATGAAGACGTTCATCCCCACCGGCGGCGTGATCAGGCCGAGTTCGACCACGACAAGGGCGAGGATGCCGAACCAGATTTTCAGGTCATCGGTGCTCATCCCGAAGCCCGCGCCTTCGGCGGTGGTTTGGTAGAGGCCGCCGTTCAGTTCCAGCAGCATCGGCCAGAAGAACGGGATCACCAGCAGGATCATCGACAGGCTGTCCATCAGGCAGCCCAGCAGGATCAGCGCGATCAGGATCACCACCATCACCGCCATCGGCGTCATGCCGCTGTCGGCGATCCAGGCGGCGGCCTGTTGGGGCAGGCCCACGCGGGACATGAAGATCTTCATCAGCTCGGCCCCGAGGAGGATCAGGTAGATCATCCCGGACGACCGCGCGGTGGATTTCAGCGCCGCGATCAGCGCCGACCCGTTCAGCCGGCGGGTCATCACGCCGTAGATCGCCACCAGCAGCACGCCGATGGCGGCGGCAGGCGTGGGGTTGAACAGGCCGGTATAGATGCCCCCCAGCACCAGCCCGAAGATCACCATCACCGGCAGCAGCCCCAGCGTCGCCGCGACGAATTCGTCCCGGCTGGAGACGCCGCCGCGCGGCCCGGCCTTGGGGCGGAGGCGGACATAGATGGCGATGGTCAGGATGAACAGCAGCACCGCCAGAATGCCCGGCAGCAAGGCGGCGGCGAACATGGTGACGATGTTGGCCTCGACCATGACCGCATAGACGATCAGCACCACCGAGGGCGGGATCAGGATGCCCAAGACGCCCCCCGCCGCCAGCGAGCCGGTCGCCAGCGCGGGCGAGTAGTTGTAGCGGCGCAGCTCTGGCAGGGCGACCTTGCCCATGGTCGAGGCCGTAGCCAGCGACGATCCGCAGACCGCGCCGAAGCCCGCGCAGCCGGCGATGGCGGCCATGGCGGTGCCGCCGCGCATCCAGCCAAGCCACGCATTCGCGCCCCGAAACAGCGCCTGACTGAGGCCCGCGACGGTTGCCAGTTCCCCCATCAGGATGAACATCGGCACGATCGACAGGTCGTAGACCGAGAACTGCCCGTAGGCCAAAGTCTTCAGCTGGCTGAGCAGCAGGGCCGGGCCGTTCAGCCACATGATGCCGCCCGCGCCGACAAGGATCATCGCATAGGCGATGGGCATGCGGATGGCGATCAGCACCACCAGCAGGATCAGCGCGGCAATGCCGAGGGTGATGGGATCGGTCATCCACGGGCCTCATGCAAGTCTTCGAAGAAGGTCAGCGCCGCGGTCGCGACCAGCAACAGCAGCGAGACGAGGATCGGCAGATAGGCCCACCAGATCGGGATCTGCAGGATCGCCGTGCTGGCATTGTAGTCGCGCTGATCGACCATGCCGGGATACATCCGCCACAGCAGCAGGCAGCCGAAGCCGAAGGCCACCAGCGACGCCAGCGCGCGCAGCACCGCCACCACGCGCGGGCTGGCGCGGGCGGTGAAGATGGCGGCGGTGACATTGGCGTCGGTCAGCTGGCAATAGGGCAGGAAGGCGAAGACGGCGATGGCCACGCCCATCTCGGTCAGTTCGAAATCGCCCGAGAAGGACGTCCCGAACAGCCCGCCCAGCACGCTGGCGGCGTTGACCGCCACCACCGCCAGCAACAGAAACCCGCCGAGGATCGCCCAGAACGCCGCCGCGCGGGCGATCAGCGCCGCGGGGCCGGTGCGGCCCTCGACCTCGTCTGCGAACATCACTGTGCCCCTGCGGCCGAGGCGTTCTTGGCGATGGCGTCGCGCGTCGTCTGGACAAGCGCCGCGCCGTCGATGCCCAGGGGGGTGACCTCCTCGACCCAGCGGTTGACGACGGGTTCCAGCTTGACGCGGAAGGCATCGGTTTCTTCGGGGGTCAGGGTGATGTGGGTGTTGCCGCTGTCGACGGCGACCTTGATGCCGCGCTCATCGACGTCGCGCCAGATCTTGCCCACCTCGATCAGCCAGTCGCGGTCCGAGGCGTCGCGGAAGGCCTTCTGCACGTCCTCGGGCAGGCTGTCCCAGCGGGCCTTGTTCATCGACACCTGGAAGATCGAGGTGCCGAAGCGGGTCTTGTCTGCGCCTTCGATCTGGAACTGGGTCTGGTCCTGAATTTTCAGCGCCGGGATGATTTCCCACGGGATCAGCGCGCCATCGACGACGCCCTTGGACAAGGCCAGCGGCAGGTCCGGCACCGGCATCGAGACGGGCGTGGCGTCAAGCGCCTCAATCGCCCAGGCGCCGGTGCGGGTGGGGATGCGCAGCTTCAGTCCGGCCAGATCTTCGGGCGTGTGAACTTCTTTCGACACGGTCTGGATGGCCTGCCCGGCATGGCTGTGCAGGAACATCGGCTCCACGCCCTTGTATTCCTCAACCAGGTGATCGGGATAGATGTCCGCCAAGGCCAGATTGGCCGCGACCGGATCGTTGAGGTAGACGAAAGGCAGCTCCATCACCTCGGTCCGGGGGAACAGGCCGGGGGTATAACCGTTCAGCGTCCACACGAGGTCAACCACGCCATCGCGGACCTGGCTGATCAGCTCGGGCGGGCGGCCGCCCAGCGTCATCGAGGGGTAGATCTCGATCTTGACCTTGCCGCCGGAGTTTTCCTCGACCCGCTTGGCCCAAGGCTCCAGCATGTCCTTTTGCGCGGGCGATTCCGCGCCCAGAAAATGGTGCAGCTTGAAGACATGTTCCTGCGCCAGCACCGCATCACCGGCGAAGATCGCCCCCAGCATGACCGCGCCCGAGGCCAGTGTCGTTTTCAGCTTCCGCATGATGTTTCCTCCCGTTTTTGTTTTGTGCGGCGCCCAGAGCTTCCCATTTGGAACGGGGCGTCGGTCCTTCTCCCGCGGTCGAGGCTATTCGGAAATCCGCCAGAGAGAATGCACCAATCACATCAAAAGTCAGGTTTTTTGCCCGACAGGAGAGGATGGGGAAGGTCCATCGAACAGCCCCGGCCCATGCGGATCGGGGCTGTCCATCTTTCGCGGACGCTTACAGCGCCGCGGTGACGATGAATTCGACGCGGTAGTCGGGGGTGGCCAGGCGGGCCTCGCCGGTGGCGCGGGCGGGCGGGTTGTCCTTGTCGACCCAGGCTTCATAGACCTTGTTCATGGTGGCGAAATCGCCCATGTCGGCCAGCCAGACGGTGACGGACAGGATCTTCGACTTCGACGAACCGGCCTCGGCCAGCAGCGAATCGACCGCCGCCAGCGCTTCCTGCGCCTGTTCAGCGATCCCGCTGCCGGGGTTGCCCACCTGGCCCGCCAGATAGACGGTATCGCCGTGAATGACGGCCTGGCTCATCCTCGGACCGGGGTAAAGGCGTTTGATCGACATTGCTGCATCCTTTCCATTCGCAGATTCTGCGCGAAGTTTACGCACAAGCAGCCGCCCGCGCCCAGCCCAAAGGCGCCCAGAGCGCGATGCAAAAGATTGCCTGCTTCGATAGCTCGCGCGCGGCGCGCTTCGTGATAAAAAGCCCCATCCGCCGCCCCTGCCAAGGAAGGTGCCGCCCTTGCCCCCGGTCAAACCGCTGGTCAACGACCTGAACTGGAACCTGTTGCGCAGCTTCTGCGCCATCGCCGAGGAAAAGGGCTTCACCCGCGCCGCCAAGCGCCTGAACATGAGCCAGCCTTCCGTCAGCCAGGCCCTGCAACGGCTGGAGGAACAGCTGGGCTGCCAGCTGGTCTTCCGCGACAGCCGCCGCTTTGCCCTGACCCTGCGCGGCGAGCGTGTCTATCAGGAATGCGCCGAGATCCTGCGCGGCGTCGACCGCATCGCCATCCTGTCGCAGGAACGCAACGATGAGGATTACGGCACCCTCAGCCTGCAGATCATCAGCAACCTCTGCTCGCCCCTGCTGGACGAGGGGCTGCGGCTGTATCACCAGCGCAACCCCTCGATCACCTTCCAGATCGAGGTGCAGAACAGTCAAGAAACCGTGCGCCGGATCAGTCAGGAAAAGACCGGGCTGGGGATCTGCCTGCTGACCAAGCCCATCGTCGGGCTGGATTGCAAGCTGCTGTTTCGCGAGGAGTTCGTGGTCTTCTGCGGGGCCGAGCACCGTCTTTACGGCACCGCTCAGGTCAGCCCCCGCGAGCTGCAGCAGGAACCCTTCGTGGCCTTCACCTGCGCCACCGATGGCATCGGACTGGAGCCGATGGTGATGCTGCGCGAGGGCGCGGGCCTGGGCCGGCGGATCAGCGGCTCCAGCCACAATCTGGAGGAGGTGCGGCGGATGATCGTCTCGGGCCTGGGCATCGGGCTGCTGCCCGCCATGGCCGTGGCCGAGGAGGTGGCGCAGGGCAAGCTGTGGCCCCTGCGCTTCACCAGCCAGCCCTTGGGCGCGGATGTGGTCCTGCTCCGCCACGCCGACAGCCCGCCCAGCATCCCCGAAGCGAAATTCATCGCGATGCTGGACGAGTTGCAGAAGCTTTACCCCGACATGTGCTAGCGATCTGCGCGCACTACCACGGCGTGCAGCAGCATGTTCAGTCCGGCGACAAAATCCTCGGGCGTACAGTTTTCGGCGTTGTTATGGGTGATCCCGCCCGCGCAGGGGGTGAAGATCATCGCCGTCGGGCAATGCATCGCCATGTGATAGGCGTCGTGTCCCGCCTGTGACTGGATATCGCGCCAATCGTAACCCATGCAGATCGCCTGAGCGCGGATGCCGCCGACCAGCTCGGCGTCGAAAATGTCGCCGCCCCAGAACCATTCGTCTTCCACGGTGACGGTGCAGCCTGCCATGGCGGCGGCAGCGCTGGCGGCGCGGCGCATCTTTTCGGCCATGACGCGGGCAGTGATCGGGTCGGGGTGGCGCACATCGGCGATGGCCTGCGCGGTGTCGGACAGGATGCCGGGCTTATTGGGCCACGCCGCCAAGCGCGAGCCGGTGGCCTTGCCGTCACCCACCGCGCATTCCCAGCCCAGATCATCCACCGCCGTCAGCCAGCGCGCACCGGCGATCAGCGCATTGTGGCGCAGGTCCATCGGGGTTGGGCCGGTATGGGCGGTCTGGCCGTCGAAGCGCACCCGCATCCCGTGGCTGGGATAGCCGCCGGTGACCACGCCGACCTGCCGGCC
>RRZU012386515.1_pt1 | contig 10981 bp, 7 predicted proteins | sample 2165561 | NCBI WGS metagenome assembly RRZU01 (sample SAMN10456909, study PRJNA506462) | wastewater metagenome | isolation source: wastewater sludge | place: USA: Moscow, Idaho | reverse complement strand
TCAATGCGATACAGCACCGTCCGTAGCCGCTTGTCCGCGCCCTTGCCCTGCTCAATCAGCACAAACCGTCCCTTGCCCAAGCCCACGAGGTCGCCAATTTTGGTATCGCTGGCATTGGCATAGACCCCATCGGCACCCTGTGTCGGTTGCTGCTCGGCGGCATCTTGCGGATAGGCAAAGGTGCGGCTGGTGCGGGTGACGGGGTTGTATTCCACCAGCCGGATAAAGCGCGGCGTGGCACGTTGGCTACGCGCAGCCACTGCGTCGGGTTGGAGGGGGTCGGGAATCTGTGCCAAGGGGCTTTGCAGCACGGCATACACTTTGCCGTCAGACACCGCAATGCCTTCAAATCCGCGATTCGGCTGGCGATAGCGCACAACGGCAGGCAAGCCGTTAGCAGGCGCAGCACGGTCTAGTTCACGCCCCGTTTGGGGGTCGAACCGCACCAAGAAGGGGCCATATTCGTCGGCAATCCATACCTTGCCTTGGGCATCGACCGCCACGCCTTCGGGGTCTAAGCCGTTGGCCTTGGCAGAGGGCGGCAGGGGATTGAGGCAGGCATCAAGGGCATGTTCGTTGGTGCTGCCCAGCGACCCCACCGGCAAGGGCAAGCCGGTGTGCGGCACGCCGTCGGCACTTTTGAGCGGCACCAACTGGGTGACGCGTGCCCCGTGCTTGTCCACCCGCAACCATGCCAAGCTGGGGGCGTAAGCCGGTGCGGGGAACACTTTTTGGCGGTAGGCGAAATCATCCGGCACTTCGGCGTTAGGGCCTCGGTCGGTTACGCCCAGAAAAATCTGGGCGTGCCCCGCCTGCCGCACCCAGCGCAAGCCCGACCCCACGCCCAAGGGCAAACCCTGTGGGAAGGCGGCACGGAGGGCGGCGGCTTGGTCTGGGCAGACCGAATCCAACGGTACATTAAAACGCGCCGGAATCTGCACGGTGTGGCGGCTAATCGACCGCAAAGAGGCATCGCCAACCGGCTGGGGGAGGGGCTCACCCGCCACAGCAACTGCTGACAGTGTCCCGCCCAGCAACACCGTCAGTCGCACGCCCCACTTCACAGCCAGAAGTCCGTACGGACGCGGTGCTTGGCGATGATGTGCTGGAAGAATGCAGGGTCTTTGGTAAAGGTCATCTCGCCACTTTGGGGCTTGAACTTGTCGTAGAGCCGCGACAGCCAGAAACGCAGCCCGCCCGCCCGCAACATCACCGGCCACGCTTTGGCTTCCGCATCGGTGAGTGGACGCACCGACTGGTAGCCCGCCAACAAGGCACGGGCGCGTTCGGGGTCAATGTCGCCATCGGGCAAGCCACACCAATCGTTGGTGGTAATCGCCACGTCGTAGACCAAAATATCGTTGCAGGCGTAGTAGAAGTCGATAAACCCCGCCACTTTGTCGCCATCCATCAACACGTTATCGCGGAATAAATCGGCGTGAATGATGCCGGAAGGCAGGTGGTCAAAGCGGTGGTTGTCTTGGAAGTTGATTTCTTGGCGCAGCATGGCGGCATCGTCTGCTGGCATAAACGATTCTACCGCCCGTGCTGTGGCGACCCACCACGCGGGGCCGCGTGGGTTGTCCATCCGCTGCGGAAAAGTTGCTCCGGCAATGTGCATTTCGGCCAAGGCAACGCCCACTGCGCGGCATTGCGCGGGGCTGGGGGTTTCGACATCGCGCCCCGACAGGCAAGACACCAAGCAGGCAGGTTTATCCGCCAACAGGCTGGCAAAGTGGTCGGTACGGTCAGCCACCGGCGCGGGGCAGGGGACGTTGTGCCGCGCAAGGTGGCTCATCAGTTGCAGGTAAAACGGCAGGTCTGCCAGCTTCAGTGTTTCAAACAAGGTGAGCACAAACCGGCCATGGGCGGTGGTGACAAAGTAGTTGGTGTTGGTAATCCCAGCCGCAATGCCTTTAAGCTCCTGCAACGCCCCAAGGGTGTAGCGGGTCAGCCAAGACTCTAATTCGGCGGGGGTGACGGTGGTGTAAACCGACATAGCGTATCTCGTTGGGCGGGTAAAAAGGGCACACGAAAAAGGGGGGGTGCCCCCCTTTGGCATGAGGTAGTAGAACGTGCTCAAAATCGGCGAGGCTCGGGTGGGCTTGCGTTGGAACGCACAAAAATTGCGTGTGGATTCAGTCCCAACGCCGCTTTGTTGTGCGAATCCCGCCTTGGCAACCCTGTTGTTCGCTAGACCGTAAACAGGTTTTTAAAAGCGAACCAACACCCACTGCGGAATAATCAGCCGGTCGTTGCGGGTGGCAATGCGGTTCATTTTGCCGCTGCCATCTTCATCGACAAGGTAATACGGCAGGCCGATTTTGGGGGTGACTTTGATGGCGTAGAGCCGCCCGTTCATCCGGTATTCCTCCACCTTTTGGTCGGTTTTTTGGATGATGCGAATTTCGGGCTCGGCTTGGCTATCGGCATCGACGGCGACGGCGACGGTTGGCGGCAGCGGAGCCTCGGCGGGTTTACGGGCTTCGGCAGCAAAGACGGGCAGCGAAACCGCTGCAATAAGGGCAATCAGCAAGCGCATGGTAGGCATCCAGTCAAAAAAGGGGGTCTTGGAATCTATTCAAAGTCTCGCGAACGACGGGTCAGCCAAGGCGAAATTCAGAAAAAAAGCGGCGTTGGACTTAAATCCACACGCGTTTTTTTCTGAATTCCAACGCAGGATCACCCGAGTCTCGCAGACTTTGAACAGGTTCTTAAAGGTTGAGCAAGCGGACGTGTTCTTCGGGCAGGGTTTCAAAGCCGCGTGCTTCGTAATATTGGAAAATAGCCGCCACGATGTGGTCGGGGTCGTCAATCAACTGGATAAGCTGCATATCCTCTGGCGAAATCACGCCCGCCGTGACCAATTGTGTCTGAAACCAGTCCACCAAGCCCTGCCAAAATGACGTGCCTACCAAAATAATCGGGATTTTGCGGCCTTTTCCGGTTTGCACCAAGGTCATGGCTTCGAACATTTCGTCGAGCGTACCAAACCCCCCAGGCATGACCACATAGGCAATGGCGTGTTTAACAAACATCACCTTGCGCGAAAAAAAGTGGCTGAACTTCAGGTTGAGGTCTTGGTACTCGTTGGGTTTTTGCTCATGCGGCAGCACAATATTCAGCCCCACCGAGGGGCTTTTGCCAAAGAACGCGCCCTTATTGGCGGCCTCCATAATGCCCGGCCCCCCACCCGAAATGACCGAAAACCCTGCATCGGACAACTGCCGAGCGATGGTTTCGGCCAGCTTATAATATGGATGGTCACGCGGGGTGCGTGCACTGCCAAAAATACTAACGGCGGGACTCACCACGCTGAGTTCTTCGGTCGATTCGACAAACTCCGACATGATTTTCATCACATGCCATGCCTCGCGGGCGCGGAAACGTTGCCGCGACTCGGGCTGGTCATGGGTCTGTGGCACTTTGTCTGACAAACTCATCAAAATCGCTTTCTGGGCTGGAACGTCCCGCCGAGCAGCGGGAACAACCGGCAAAGTCGGGAAATCAGCATATAAAAACGCACGCCCCGCCCCCTTCTGACGACAGGGCAAGGCGCAACTTGGATAAAAACGTGAAAACTTTGCTTTTGGTCGATGGCTCTTCTTACCTGTACCGCGCCTTCCATGCCCTGCCCAACTTACGCTCGCCAGCTGGACAACCCACCGGCGCGGTGTATGGCATGGTGAATATGCTTAAAAAGCTCGAAAAAGACACCGCTTTCGATTATAGCGCGGTCGTATTTGACGCAAAAGGCAAGACCTTCCGTGACGCGCTGTTCCCCGACTACAAAGCCCACCGCCCCAGTATGCCAGACGACCTCGCCGCGCAAATCCCGCCGGTTCATGCCGCCGTGCGCGCCTTGGGCTGGCCGCTGCTGATGGAAGGCGGCGTAGAAGCTGACGACGTGATTGGCACGCTAGCGGTGCAGGCGGTGGCCTTGGGCTGGCAGGTGTGGATTTCGACCGGCGACAAAGACATGGCGCAGCTGGTCAACCCCCAAGTGACCTTGCTCAACACCATGAGCAACGAAGTGCTGGACCCCGCTGGGGTGCTGGCTAAATTTGGGGTTACGCCGGCGCAAATCGTCGATTACCTCGCACTGACTGGCGACAAAGTGGACAACGTGCCCGGCGTAGACGGCTGCGGCCCAAAAACAGCGGTCAAGTGGCTGAATGCTTATGGTGATTTGGCCGGTGTGGTTGCCCACGCCGAAGCCATCACCGGCAAAGTCGGCGACAAGCTCCGCACTGCCCTGCCCCATTTGCCGCTGTCACAGCAGTTGGTCACCATCAAAACCGATGTGCCGCTCCACGCCGTGCTGCCCGAGGGCTTGACGGGGCTGCGGCACGGTGCGCCCCAAACCGACCTGCTGCTGCCGCTCTACCAGCAACAGGGCTTTAAAACATGGCACGCCGAGCTACAAGGCGAGGCGGCTGCCCCGCCTGCCCCCCCGCCCACCACAGCACTGCCCCGCCCCGCCGCATCGCTGCCTCCCCTGCCGATGGATGACCTTTTCGCCGAGCCCCCTGCCGCCGCAGCCGGTGCGCCGCTGCCCAGCACGGGGCAAGGGGGCGGGTCGTCTGCTGCTATCCCCTCCGCTGCCGCCGAGCCCCCTGCCGCTGCCGTGCCTGCCACTGTCCTCACTCCGCACTACGAAACCCTGCAGACCGAAGCGGACTTTGCCCGCTGGCTGGCACTGCTCGAAGCCGCGCCTTATGCCGCCATTGACACCGAAACCACCGGCCTCGACACCCGCACCGCCGAGCTGGTCGGCATCAGCTTTTGTCTGACCGCTGGCCATGCGGCTTACCTGCCGCTGGCACACCGCGACGCAGGGGGCTTGCTGGCAGAGCAGTTGCCGCGTGCAGCCACCTTGGCACGGCTCAAACCGTGGCTAGAAAACCCCGCGCGGCACAAGGTGGGGCAGAACCTGAAGTTTGATTGCCACGTCTTGGCTAACCACGGCATCACCTTGGCGGGGATTGCCGACGACACGCTGCTGCTGTCCTATGTGCTGGAAAGCCATCTCACCCACAATCTGGACGATTTGGCGGTACGGCATTTGGGCATTCAGGGCACCAGCTACGCGTCTTTGTGCGGCAAGGGCGCGAAGCAAATCAGCTTTGCCGAAGTCGATATTCCCGCCGCCAGCCACTATGCCGCCGAAGATGCCGACCTGACCCTACGCTTGGCACAGGTGCTGAAAGCCCAGCTCACCCCCGCGCTGGAGCAGGTCTATCGCAGCATTGAGCTGCCCACCCTCGGTGTACTGTTTCGCGCCGAGCGGCAGGGCGTGGCCATCAACCGCGAAGAGCTGGCGCACCAGAGCCACGATTTGGGCTTGCGGCTGCAAACCCTCGAAGCCCAAGCCCACGCGGTAGCCGGTCAGCCGTTTAACCTGAACTCGCCCAAGCAGCTGCAAGAGATTTTGTTCGACAAGCTGGGCATCCCGACCAAGGGCATGAAAAAGACCCCCACCGGTGCGATTTCCACCAACGAAGACGCGCTAGAAAAACTGGCGGCAGACTATCCTTTGCCGCGTCTGATTTTGAGCTACCGAGGCTTGGCCAAGCTGAAATCGACCTACACCGACAAGCTGCCCAGCATGGTGGACAGCCACACGGGGCGGATACACACCCATTATTTGCAATCGGTGGCGGTCACGGGGCGGCTGGCCAGCGCCGAGCCGAATCTGCAAAACATCCCCATCCGCAGCGAAGAAGGGCGGCGGGTGCGGCGGGCTTTTATCGCCCCTGCTCATGCCCACATTGTGTCGGCAGACTATTCGCAAATTGAGCTCCGCATCATGGCGCATTTGTCCGACGATGCGGGCTTGCTGGCGGCGTTTATGGCGGGCGAAGACGTACACCGCGCCACCGCTGCCGAGGTCTTTGGCGTGCCCTTGGCCGAAGTGACCGCGCAGCAACGCCGCTACGCCAAGACCATCAACTTTGGGCTGATTTATGGCATGAGTGCATTTGGACTGGCGACCCAGCTAGACGTGGGGCGTGCCGCCGCCCAAGGGTTTATTGACCGCTATTTTGTCCGTTACCCTGGGGTGGCCAGCTACATGGAACGCACCCGAGAAGCCGTGCGCCAACAGGGCTATGTCGAAACCGTGTTTGGACGGCGGCTCTACCTGCCGGATATTCAATCGCCCAACCCTGCCAAACGCCAAGCGGCGGAGCGGGCGGCGATTAACGCGCCGATGCAAGGCACGGCAGCCGACCTGATTAAGCTGGCGATGATTGCGGTGGACCAGTGGCTGACGACCGAGGGCTTGGCCAGCAAACTGGTGATGCAGGTGCATGATGAATTGGTGCTAGAAGTTCCCGATGCCGAGCTCGACACGGTAAAAGCTGCGCTGCCGCGCTTAATGGCAGGGGTGGCCGCGCTCAAAGTGCCGCTGTTGGCGGAAGTGGGCAGTGGGGAGAGTTGGGAGGCGGCGCACTAGGGGGGGCGAGTACCGGCGCGGGCGGTCTTTGATAGCCTGCCTCGCGCCGGAGTCACCGAGGGAGAGAGGGCTTACAACACTTCCAACAGCCCCGCCGCCCCCATCCCCGTGCCGACGCACATGGTCACCATGCCGTAGCCGGTTTCGCCGCGCTGGCGCAGGCCGTGAATCAGGGTGGCGGTGCGAATCGCGCCGGTTGCTCCCAGCGGATGCCCGAGGGCAATCGCGCCGCCGTGGGGATTCACCACCGCAGGGTCTAGCCCCAAGTCGCGCATCACGGCGAGGGCTTGGGCGGCAAAAGCCTCGTTCAGCTCCATCCACTTCACCTGTTGCTGGCTGACCCCTGCGGCTTTGAGCACGGCAGGAATCGCCTCTTTCGGGCCAATCCCCATAATGGCCGGCGGCACGCCCTTGACTGCAAAGCCCGCGTAGCGTGCCAAGGGGGTGAGGCCGCATTGTTTCAGAATGCGCTCGCTGACCAGCACCACCGCCCCTGCGCCATCCGACATTTGTGAGCTATTGCCTGCCGTAACACTGCCCTTGGCGTGGAAAACGGTTTTGAGCTTGGCTAGGCCTTCTAGCGTGGTTTCTGCCCGTGGCCCTTCATCGGTATCGAGGCGGCGGGTGGTCAGCTCGACGGTGTGGGTGTCGAGGTTAGGGGTGCGGAGGGTCACGTCTAGCGGGCTGATTTCAGCGGCAAACGCACCCGACTGAATCGCGGCCAAGGCGCGGCGGTGAGATTCGACGGCAAACGCATCTTGGTCGGCCCGTGAAACCCCCCATTGCTGGGCGACTTTTTCGGCGGTTAAGCCCATGCCGTAGGCAATCGCCAAATGGTCGTCTTGGGCAAAGAAGGCGGGGTTAATCGCTACTTTATTGCCCATTATCGGGACGAGGGACATGGACTCGGCACCGGCGGCAATCATCACATCGGCTTCACCGGTGCGGATGCGGTCAGCCGCAATTTGTACGGCGTTAATGCCCGAGGCGCAGTAGCGGTTGATGGTCATACCGCCGACGGTCACCGGCAGCCCTGCCAGCAACGCGCTAATCCGCGCCATGTTCAAGCCTTGCTCGCCTTCGGGGAAGGCACAGCCCGCCACCACGTCATCCACCAAATGGACATCAAGGCTCGGGACTTGTGCCAAAGCACTGCGAATCACATGAGCCAGCATGTCGTCTGGGCGGGTGTGGCGCAACATGCCACGGGGGGCTTTGCCGACCGGTGTGCGGGTTGCGGCAACAATATAGGCTTCTTGGATTTGTTGGGTCATGGTGGATTCTCCAGTCATCGGATAGGCAGCGTGGTGCTGCCCGTCCTTGGCCGCGCGGGCGGGTTGCGCAGGGGCTAGGCCAAGGGGAAATAAGGGGGTTCTTAGTTTCGCAGCGGCTTGCCGGTGGTCAGCATCCCCGCAATACGAGCTTGGGTCAGCGGATTTTTAAGTAACGTCATAAAGGCTTCGCGCTCCAAATTCAGCATCCACTCGGCATCGACCAAGGTGCCGGTTTCCACATCACCGCCAGTCACTACGTCGGCAATCAGGCTGGCAATGGTGAAGTCGTGGGCGGTAATAAACTGCCCTTCGCGCATATTCAGCAGTTGCGCTTTAATCGACGCAGCCCCTGCCCGCCCCGCCACGGCAAAGCCTTTTTCTGGCAAGGGCGCGCGGTAGCCCGCTTCGGCCAAGGCAAGGGCTTCGCTCTTGGCGACATACAGCAGCTCGTGGGCGTTAAAAATCACCTTGTCCGAGGTCTTGAGATAGCCCAAGTCTTGCGCATCAAACGCACTGGCGGCCACTTTAGCCATGGCCATGGTCATAAAGTAATCTTTGACCGCCGCCAGCAGGTCGCCCTTGCTTTCTTGGGCGGCGCGGCGGGCAAACTCTTTACAGCCGCCACCGGCAGGCAACAAGCCCACGCCCACTTCGACCAAGCCGATATAGCTTTCCAGCCCCGCCACCACACGGTCAGCGTGCATGACAAATTCGCAGCCGCCGCCAAAAGCGTAACCCTGCACCGCTGCCACCACCGGCACAGCACTGTGGCGCAAGCGCATCGAGGTGTTTTGGAAGGCATGCACCATGCCGTCAATCGCTGCCCAGTTGCCAGACATAAACGCCGGCATCATCGACTGCAAATCTGCCCCCACCGAGAACGGCGCGTCGGGCTGCCAAATCACCAAGGCTTGGTAGTGCGCTTCGGCCAAGTCGAGCGCGGCGTTCAGCCCTGCAATGACTTCTGGGCTAATGGCGTGGGCTTTGGAGGTAAAGCTGACCACCAGCACATCATCTTCACCGGCAAAGGCACGCACACCGGCATTTTTAAACACGGTTTCGCCAAGATGGGGTGCGGTTTCGCCCAGCACTTGGGCGGGGGCGAGCTGACGTTGGTAAACGTCTAGGGTAGAGCGGCCTTCCAAGCAATCTTGGGCGGCGTTATACGAGCCGAGCGGGGAATGGACACCGGCACGGTCGGCCTCGCTGACCCACATCGGCAGGTGGGCGGGAGACAGCGTTTTGCCTGCGGCGATGTCGTCTTGAATCCACTGGCGCACGGTTTGCCAACCGGCGGCTTGCCACGTTTCAAACGGCCCTGTCGTCCAGCCAAAGCCCCAGCGAATCGCCAAATCAATATCGCGGGCATTGTCGGCGACTTCGGCCAGATGGAAGGCGATGTAGTGGAACACGTCACGGAAGCACGCCCACAAAAACTGGGCTTGCGGGTGTTCGCTTTCGCGCAGCTTGCGGAATTTGATGACGGGGTCGGCTTCTTTCAGGATGGCTTTGACTTCGTCGGCGGCGGTTTCGCCCGCACCGATGTATTCCCCCGTGGCAGGGTCAAGCACCAGCATGGTTTTGCCGTCTTTTTTGTAGATGCCGGCGCGGGTTTTTTGCCCCAAAGCACCGCGTGCCATCAGGGCAGATAACCAGTCAGGGGCGGCAAACAGGCTATGCCACGGGTCGTTGGGCAGGGTGTCGCGCATGGTGTTGACCACATGCACCAAGGTATCCAAGCCCACCACGTCGGCGGTACGGAAGGTGGCCGATTTAGGCCGACCCACGCGCGATCCGGTCAGGTCATCGACCACATCAAAGCGCAGCCCGAATTTTTCGGCATTGGCCATCGTCGCCAAAATCGAGAACACGCCAATGCGGTTGGCGACAAAGTTCGGTGTGTCTTTGGCGCGTACCACGCCTTTGCCCAGCGTGGTAACGAGGAAGCGTTCGAGCTTATCCAACACGTCGGCATCGCTGGTCACGCAAGGGATGATTTCGACCAAGTGCATGTAGCGCGGCGGATTAAAGAAATGCACGCCGCAAAAACGCGGCCGCACGCTGTCTGGGCAGGCCGCGGCAAGGGTGTTGATGCTGAGACCCGAGGTATTGGTGGCAAACAGGGTGTGCGCACCCAAGTGGGGGGCAACCAAGTGGTAGAGGTCGGTTTTCCAGTCGATGCGCTCGGCAATGGCTTCAATGACCAAGTCGCAGTCTTGCAACAGGTGGAGGTGTTCTTCGTAATTGGCGGGGGTGATGTAGTCCGCCCGACCCCGTGCCGCCAGCGGGGCAGGTTTGAGCTTTTGCAGGCCAGCAATGGCTTTTTTGGCAATCGCGCTCTTATCGCCGGTGGGCGAAGCAAGGTCAAACAACACGGTGGGTACGCTGGCATTGACCAGATGGGCGGCAATTTGCGCCCCCATGACACCTGCGCCCAACACGGCAACGCGGCGCACATTGAATTTAGCTTGAGACATAAAAACCTCTCGAAAAAAGGGTGGCGACTGAGGGTGAGCCACTGCACATCAGGGCTATAAGTGGCAATGTAGCACGGGATTCTAAACGGGTGTTTGAGTTTTTGGTGGGGGCAAAAAAAGGGGGGGTAGGGGAAGGGGAAGGGGAGGCGGCCATGAACAGGGAAGCTTTGTCGCGCTGAGGGTGCCGTTGTTCGGCGTAGGCGCGTTTTGACGTTCGCGACTCTATACATGCGGCTAGGGCGCACCGTGTGATTTGACCGGATAAGTCAGCCTACGGCAGCCCCCCCTATTGCCCCCCTTAGGGGACAATGCTATTGTCTTTGTTCGGCATCTTGCCACTTTCCTGTTCACTACAATGGAGCGCGGTTCAAATGAAAAAATTCTTCCTCATGCTTATTAGCTTGTTTGCATTCAGCGGCATGGCTTATGCCGTGGTTGACCTGAACACCGCCGACCAAGCCCAGCTCCAAACCGTCAAAGGCATTGGCCCCGCCAAAGCTAAAACCATTATTGAATACCGCACCAAAAACGGTGCCTTCAAAAGCGTGGACGAGCTGACCAAAGTCTCTGGCTTTGGCGAAAAGTCCGTCACCAAAATGAAAGGGGATTTGACCGTTGGGGGTGCCGCGCCTGCCGCTGCGACCAAACCTGCTGCCGCACCCGCTCCTGCTGCCGCCAAGCCTGCCGAGCCAGTCAAAAAACCCTAAGCTTTAATTTGTCGGTAAAATCATCCAACGCCCGCAACCCTGCGGGCGTTGGTGCTTTTGGGCACG
>RRZU011812109.1_pt1 | contig 10981 bp, 11 predicted proteins | sample 2165561 | NCBI WGS metagenome assembly RRZU01 (sample SAMN10456909, study PRJNA506462) | wastewater metagenome | isolation source: wastewater sludge | place: USA: Moscow, Idaho | reverse complement strand
CGTACAGGATATCCTCAACTAAATTTTCCTGAGGATGACTTGGCCACGGTGTTAAAGACAGTTCCTTCCCGTGTTCGTTATCCGTCTTCGGAACGTAGTTATAACACTACGAACTACAAAGCACAGATAGAAGCGATGGGAGGAACGGATGATCCTTACATCAAATTATTCTGGGCTAAATAACCTGGTAATATAGAGGTATTACCTCATTTGATGAATAAGAAAAGGGGCTGTCTCAAAAGTCGGACAAGCCCCTTTTTCTATGCTTTTTCTTCGGGTCTGTATCTGAGACTGTTTTCAAATATTCAATTCTCAGAGAGATAAAATTACTTTTGGGACAGCCTCTTTTCTTTATCTATTTCTATTATCTACAATTTCACACTCCTACCCGTCTTGCTGCTTTTTATGGCCGCATTGAGTATCTCTACAACTATAAGGTTATTTTCCAAAGAAGACAGGTCGGTCGGTTTTACCTCAATTTCACCGCGTACGGCAGCTTTAAGGTAATAGAAAGAATCGTTGTACGGCGCAGCCAGTTTCTCAGCTACCATCTTATTCTCCTTCTTATCCGAATATACACGCATATCATTTGCATTATCCTGATATATGTAACCTTTATCCCCATAGATATGCATATCCTTGCGGCCCATCGGCCAGTTCCACGAGGCCATGATAACGACTGTGGCATCAGGATACTCAAGCATAATAGTGGCATCATCGTCCACTTTAGGATAAATCTGCGGCTTCAGGTGTTGCAATGTGGCGGATACGCTGACAGGCTTCCGGCCACCCATCAACCATGTACTCAGGTTTGCGCCATAGCAACCAAAGTCGACAACAGCACCTCCTCCATTGAGTACCGGATCGGTAAGCCAGTGGAGAAACTCGGGACCGCAACCTATCTCTACAGGTCCCTGATGTCCGTCATACACATTTATACGTGATATCCGTCCAATCGTATTTTCATTCTTAATCAGGTCGTAAGCTTTATGATTGGCGGCATACCATGTTGTTTCATAATTGGTAAGCACCATTATATTATGCTTGCGAGCCAGCCCGGCTATGCGTTTTGCCTGCTCTGTTGTGGTAGCTAGCGGTTTTTCTACCATTACATGTATGCCACGTGGTGCACAAGCCTCGATTACACGCAGATGGTCATATATGCTTTCATATACGATAACGGCTTCGGGCTTGGTTTTATCCAGCATTTCATCCAAATTCTCAAAAAATTTGCTTTTGTCTACTTTTGCCCGTAATGTCTTATTATTCCAAAGTGAGGTGTCTTTTTCAGCAATACCTACTACTTCGAAGTCACCCCTGTCGAGGCGGGACAGGACTTCCCATAAGTGTCCGTGCGAAAGGCCTGACACAGCAAGGCGGAGCGGTTTATCATTTTGTGCCGACGCAATTATGGATATAGCTGAGAGAGCCATTATCAGGAGGATTTTAATTTTTATCATGTGTACTTACAGGTTAAATTAACGTTGTTCAAAAATAAAAAAATAACAATCAGGAAATAACTTTTATTCCTTACTTCAGCACCTCGTCTATTTTTGCTTTCATTTCTTCGCCACGAAGCCCGCGAGCTAGAATTGTTCCGTCAGGGCCAATGAGTATGATGTGCGGAATACTGTTTATACTATATAGTTTAGTCGGGATTTCTTTTGCGTCGAGAATCTGAGGCCATGTCATAGCATCGTCTTTGATGGCTTTCTTGGTTTTTTCTACTTCATCCCAAACCGCAATGCCCAACAACTCGAACTTATTGCCCTTATGTTTTTTATAGATTTCTTTCAGATTAGGGCCTTCGGCACGGCATGGGTGACACCAGCTTGCCCAAAAGTCCACTAGTAGGTATTTTCCCTTTCCTGCATAGTCAGAAAGAGATTTTTTTGTTCCGTCGGGCTGGTCGATGGTGAAATCAGTGAATTTCTGTCCTATATCTGTTTTCCTCAATAGTTCGTTGCGCTCTATTATGGGTTTTAGCAGTCTGAGATCTGTAATGTTCTTATTCAACTTTGCAATTGCTGTGTCCATCTGTTTGGTACTATAAAAGTACGACATGTCGATTAATACAATCGCTCCGAGAATATTATCGGTATTGGACTCGAGAGTTTTGTCTAGCAGACTGATGTATTCAGGTGTTTTATCATATACTTTTTCCTGCTGTGTCATATAATGTGAATAGGCATCATTGAGAGGCGTGCCGGAAATTTTACGATTTTTCAAATCAAGGGAAATCTCCCCGCTCTCCGAAATAAAGTTGATATACGTTTGGGCAACACCGTTTATCTCTACAAATGCCGCGCTGTATCTGATGCTGTCGGCTGTGCCTTTGAATGCAAACTTACCGTCTTTGACAACCGTACTATCGAGCCGATGCTCACTATTATAATCATATAGATAGGCCTTGTAGCCGTTCATCGTAGAATCGACCGCTCCTTCCACAATAAAAGATGCAGGTGATGGCTGATTTTTTTTACACGAAATAACGGTACATAGACCGATCGCAACAAACAGAATAATGTTAAGTCTAATTTTCATGGCAGATTATTAATTGATTAATTCGTAAAAGTATTATAAAAAGAACAAACGTTCTGCAATTAAGTCTATTTTTAGAAAAAGGAAAGGCTGTTTTTTATCCAAACAGCCTCTTATAATTTTCAGGATATCCGATTTACTTCAGCACCTCGTCGATTTTTGCTTTCATGTCTTCGCCGCGAAGTCCGCGAGCTACGATTGTACCGTCAGGGCCAATGAGTATGATGTGCGGAATACCGTTTATACCATACAGTTTGGTCGGGATTTCTTTTGCATCGAGAATCTGAGGCCATGTCATAGCATCGTCTTCAATGGCTTTCTTGGTTTGTTCCACTTCATCCCAAACCACAACTCCCAGCAACTCAAATTTATCACCCTTATGCTTTGCATAAATTTCTTTCAGGTTAGGGCCTTCGGCACGGCATGGGCCACACCAGCTTGCCCAAAAGTCCACCAACAGATATTTACCCTTTCCGGCATAGTCGGACAGTGATTTCTTTGTTCCGTCAGGCTGGTCGATGGTGAAGTCGGTGAATTTCTGACCTTCGGCTGTTAATTTCAGTGCATTGTTGCGCTCCACAAGGCGGGTAACCATCGGTAGCGATGCCACGTTTTTGTCCATTTTGGCAAACACGGTATCCATTTGCCCGATGCGGTACGACATCGACATCTCATTTGCTATAATGGCGCCGATTATATTGTTCGCATTCTTATCGAACGATTTTTCCAATTGCGCATTATATCTAGGAGACCAAGAGGCTTCATAGATGCTGTCGAAGGTTTTTCTCATCTGAGCTTCGTCTTTTATCTTTTCTTTCAGCTCTTTGTACAGGTCGGCACGCTCTTTATACAGGTCAGACATTCCCTTGTTGTAATCGGCCAATGCCTCGTTGAGTACCGTCCCCGAAGCACTATGCTCTTTCAGGTTAGCCGTGATATTTCCGGCTTCGAGAATCAGGTCGGCATAGTTTCGCCCGATGCCGATTCTGGCATACTTCACGCCATCGGCAGTTCCTTTGAAAACAAACTTATTGGCGGTTATTTCCACACTGTCTATTGCATCTTGTGTATTACAGTCGTAAAGGAAAGCTACTTTCCCGTTCAGAGCATCGTCTGTCGTGCCTTCTACCGTGTACGACTGTGCTTTAATGCCGGAAGTAATACTAAGTAAGCCTATTGCCGTTGTTAAGAATAATCCTGTAAATCTTCTCATCGCTGTTATTTATTGGTTTATATTTTACAAATATAAAAAACAATTTCAGGAAAGGATACAAATATCTGAATTAGAACATGTAAAATATAGACAAGTGATTGATTCTATAAACGGGCTTTACTGCCGTTTAGTATCTATCACCAATTCTCCTGTTCAACTACGTTAAAAAGAGCAATTGTTTTATTATTTAAATTACTGACAATATTAATTAACATCTGACTATTTTCCCAATGGTTATTCCCCCTTTTCTTCTATTTCATGATTGTCGGCGGTATGCTCAGGAATACTACCGTCCTCTTCTGCAAAATACCACCGGGTGCTTTCTTTTTCGCGTACCACAGCCTGTCCGGGTTGCATATCGGGCAATTTTCGTAAGGCGGGTTCCATTTCCATTATTTCTTCTACCGTCACAAGGTAAGCGTCTTCGTCTTCTACTACCTCGTCGTCGCCAAAGAGTTGCCAGTCACCATCTTCGTCGTAAAGGACAAAGGTAACAGGCGAGCCGTTTGTCAGCACATAGCTGGTAGTGAGTACTTGTTTATACTTCGGTTCTTCTTTTAGTTTCATCTATGTAGTTATTTAGATAATGAGGATTGACTTTTCCTTTCTGTATTCTGTATTCTTCCAATTCTACTTTTAGTAAATTATATAATTCAGCAAAGTCACATTTTAGCAGACTTGTGGAAATCTGAACGGGTGTACCATATAGGTTATAGTTCATATTAGCTGTCCGGCGCAAAAAAGCATTTTTTTGTCTGTCTATATATTTTTGAGGATTATTGACGATAATCATTATAATGCCCTGACCATTGATATAGTAGTCCTTTACATCAACGATGTCTTCCCAAGGAACAAATCCGACTGATGCCTTTCCCCAGTCGCATAATATACCGGAACTATCGATTGTAAGCCCTATCTTTTTAGTTATTAAAGCTTTGATGCATACAATAACACCCATGCCAAAAAACAAAAGAGTAACGATACCTAATATCTGTATAATAATAGGGCTCAATCTGGGAGGGTTTGAAGGAGGGTAGGCTGCAAACCAAACACCAATAGCAACAAATATAATTGCACCTAAGAGCATCAATAGTGATTTCTTCTTGCTAAAGGGTATTTCTGTTTTATTCATAAAATAAAAACTATTTGCTTGGTAAAGATAAAAGAATTAAATTTATTACGGCTTAGTTTTGTAATTCAAACGAAAAATCGGACAACAAGTTAACCTATGAAAGAGTTTAAGTTTTGGGCAATACCCTATTCATTGAATCAAATACTCCTGATAGCAATACCAGTAGGTATAGTTTTTTTGTTTCTAATGTTTTCTACTGATATATTCAAGTATTTTGGATATCTCTTTGCTGCGGTATTTATCTGGTATATTTTCTTTTTTCTTTTTTTTGTAAAAAGGGTGCGGATCAGCTTTTCCGAATCGGGTGTAATTCATCTTTACATAAACGGGAAGGAAAAAATTGCGGCCGAGCCCCAACAGTTGGAATTGGTAAGAGGGATGGATATAAGGCGTACCACTAATCGGCCATCGCTCTATCTGGTATTCAACGGAAAAGATTTTACGTTCAACCTTTTCGAAAACAGGAATATTAAAGCAAGCAAGCAACAAGAACTCTTACAATATATGGTTACTACCTATAACCTGCAACAGGAATTTTATAAGAAATCGCTGGCAGGTCCCATATATACCTACCGCAATCCTGCCTTCATGGGTGTATCGGTAACGAACTACAACAAAAGCGAAAAATAAAAATAATGATGTCTTAGTCTAGCAATTGGGAAAAGAAAGTGAACATATCTAAAAGATAAAAAACGATAGCAAGTTAACCTATGAAAGAGTTTAAGTTTTGGGCAATACCTTATTCTTCGTTTCAGCTACTTATTCTGAGTATGCCATTAGGCATTATATTTATATTCCTATTTTCGCCTTTAAATCCTTTTAAGCACTATAGCTATATCTTTATAGTAACATTTATCTTGATAGTATTATTCTTTCTGTTGTTTGTGAAAAAAGTAAGGGTTGCTTTCTCCGAAACGGGTACAATGCATATTTATATAAACGGAAAAGAGAAAATTGTTGCCGAACCACAACATCTAAAGCATATCATAGGTATCGATATTGATATTTATATCCAGAATCAGAAGCCTGTTTCACTTGTGTTTAGTAATAAAGAGATAGTTCTCAATATATTAGAGCTAAAGAGTTTCGGTTATAATAAAAATAAAGAACTCCTACGATATATGATTGAGACCTACAATTTGAGAAAAGAGTTCTATCAGTATTCGCTGATGGGACTGTTATATATATACCGCAATCCGGCCTTCAAAGGTGTATCGGTAACGAACTACAACAAAAGTGAGAAATAAAAATAATACAGCGGGCCTGTAAGCCGGGTTCTGTTCCCCAAACGAGGTGTTTGTCATTTATCTACGCCAGCCGTCACCGACAGGCTCTAGCGACCTACCCCCCGGCATCGGGCGGGCAGCCCTACATGCGCCGGTATACATGGTCTTACAACTCGCAAGTGGTACGGCTTTGTACATTGCTGCACAAACGGTGAGCTCTTACCTCGCCTTTTCACCCTTACCCCCCGGAAGGGGCGGTTATTTTCTGTTACCTTCAACTCTGCCGTCGCCGACAGCTTCCCATTAAGAAATACGATGCCCTTTGTTGCCCGGACTTTCCTCTTTCTGCCTTGCGGCAGCCAGCGACAAACCGGCCTGCTGTATCAGGGTGCAAAGATAAGGAAAAATTCGGGTTTATCGGGTTGAGTGGTTTTGTCATTGGTTTAGCTGATTAAGCTCAATCAGGTATCTCCCTTCTTTGTCATGCTGAGGCTACCCGGCTGCGGGTTGTCGGGCGCAGATAATTTTTAAAATCGTATCTTTGTGTTCTGTTATGTCCAACGAAACAGACCAAGCGTCCCGATGGTGAGTAAAATGAAACTGATAGAGCATATAAGAAACCGAAGCCCTCTCGAAAGAACATTCCACGCCATATCCTACGAGCTTGTTGGTATTGTGACCAGTGCTCCCATTGTAGCCTTCCTCTCGGGAAAACCGTTGACCGACTCGGGAATGCTGGCTACGGTAGTGGCTGTAATAGCCATGTTGTGGAACTATGCATTCAACTGGATATTTGATAAATTGCATAACAAATATCAATTCGATAAGAATCTCTTTGTGCGCATCTTGCACGGAGCCGCATTCGAGGTAGGATTGATACTGCTTACCGTTCCTCCCATATCTTTGCTGTTCGGCATGGGGCTGACAGACGCTTTCCTGCTCGAAGTAGGTATGCTGATCTACTTTTTCCCTTATACCATCATCTACAATTGGGTGTATGACAAACTGCGTCTGGGCATAGTCGATCGCTATGATAAGAAACATGGGATTCAGGAAAGTGAAGGAGAATAAAATAAACAACGACCGACAAAACAGCGAATCCGTTTAGCCCTCCAATCCATCATCCAATAATTAATGCAACAATCTTCTGTCATACTGAGCAAAGCGAAGTATCTTATATAGGAGATGCTTCACTAATTGTTAGCTCTGCCGATTACTGCGTAGTTCAGCATGACAAGAACGAAAAGAAATGTTTTAATAGATATTTCCCATTACTTAAAACACACGGGAAGTCACAAATATTTTTATATTTTTGTGACTTTTCTTATTCTGTCACGACTAATATATTTGAACTAAAATAATCAGACAACCATGTTTTATCTCGAAACACAGGACATCGTAAAACAATATGGCAACCATACGGCACTCAACGGTGTCAGTATACAGGTTCCCAAAGGCTGCATCTATGGCCTGCTTGGACCCAATGGGGCGGGAAAATCGTCCCTTATCCGCATCATAAACAGGATTACGGCTCCCGATGAGGGAAAAGTATTTATGAACGGACGCGAATCTCAGGCCGACGATATTTTCCAGATCGGCTATCTGCCCGAAGAAAGAGGGCTGTATAAGAAAATGAAGGTGGGTGAGCACATCATCTTCCTTGCGCGCCTGAGAGGTTTGTCGGCACAGGAAGCCCGTGAAAAAACAAACTACTGGCTCAAAAAATTCGACATCGCTTCGTGGGAGAACAAGAAAGTGGAAGAGCTATCGAAAGGTATGCAGCAGAAGATACAGTTCATAGCCACCGTAATACACGAGCCCGAACTGTACATACTGGACGAACCGTTCAGCGGATTCGACCCCGTGAATGCCGAACTACTGAAAAACGAATTGCTGGAACTGAAAGCCAAAGGTAAAACCATCATCCTGTCGACCCACAACATGGAATCGGTAGAAGCCCTTTGCGACGAAATATCGCTGATAAACAAATCGCAGGTAGTGCTCAACGGCAACGTGAAGGAAATACGCGCCCGTTACAGGAAACATATTTTCAAGCTTCAGGTAGTTGGCGACAGCTTCGATTTAGCATCGGAACACTTTACTATCCTGTCGCAATCGTCGTTCAACAACAGCACCGAAATTCGGATACAACGAACCGACGAGGCATCTAACTCGGCACTGATACAGGAAGTGGCAAAAAAATACGAGGTAATCTCTTTTGAAGAAGAATTGCCGTCGATGAATGATATTTTTATACAAGTAGTATCTAAACCAAACGAAATATGAATAACGCGTTAGGACTAATTATACAAAGAGAATTCCTCTCGAGGGTAAAAACGAAAGCTTTTATCCTGACAACGATATTGGCTCCGATACTGCTTCTGGCAGTGTCGTTCTTACCTGCCGCCCTGATGATGCTCAGCAAAAACGATGACATCACCAAGGTGTATGTACTCGACCATACAGGCACTTATGCACCTCTGCTCAAGTCGTCCGACAAATACGAGTTCGTCAATCTGAAAACGAAAGAGGATAAGCAGAACGACAAGACAACAGCCCTGCTGGAAATAACAGGCAACCTCAACGATAACCCCAATTCGGTTACTTTTTATTCCGAAAAGCAACAACCGCCGGGTGGTCTGATTTCTTACATCGACGGTGTGCTGACCGAAGCGGTAAGAAATAAAAAAATAGACGACTTTACCACTAAAAGCAATATCGATCCAAAGGTGGTGACCGACTTGCGGCAATTGATGAAATCGAAAGACCGCATCAGTGTCAATACCGTGCGTCTCGACGAAACAGGAAAAGAAAGCGAAACACTGGGACAGGCTGCTTCTATTGTGAGTATGGCTCTCACATTCTGTATGTTTTTCTTTATCATGATGTACGGACAATTGGTGGTGCAGAGCGTGGTGGAAGAAAAAACGAACCGCATCATCGAAGTTATCATCTCATCGGTGAGGCCGTTCGACCTGATGATGGGTAAAATAGTAGGAGTGGGGCTTGTGGGGCTTCTCCAGCTACTCGTTTGGGTAGTGATCTGTGGAGGGGCTATTGTTTTCGGACAACTGTATCTCGGCAATCCGATGTCGGGCATGGAACCGCAACAGGCAATGGCTATGATGCAGAACCAACCCGAAATGATGGAAAGCATGAGAGGTATGCTCTTTAACATCAACTGGATACAGATAGGCGCATGTCTGCTGTTTTACTTTGTTGGCGGTTACCTGCTGTTTGCTTCGCTGTACGCCATGTTTGGGTCGGCGGCCAACGATTCGCAGGAAGCCCAGCAACTGATGATGCCGCTTACCATCGTTCTCATGCTGGCGTTCTATACAGGTTTTGCGGCGGCTAACAATCCCGAAGGGCAAATGGCGTTTTGGTGTTCGCTGATACCGTTTACATCGCCTGTGGTGATGATGGTGCGCGCGCCTTACGAAATCCCGATATGGGAACTGTTGCTGTCTGTGGTATTGCTGTTCGTTACGGCGATACTGATGGTCAAATTTGCGGCGAAGATATACCGTGTGGGAATACTCATGTACGGCAAGAAAGTCACATTCTCCGAAATGATGAAATGGCTCAAGTATAAATAATATCCTAACAATATTTTGAAATATCTACATGCCATAACGCTGTTCGTTGTTTTGTTTATAGCTCTGTTTGCTTGCAACAGAGAGCAGAAAAAGATAGACAAAACGTTTCTTGTTGCCTTCAGAAATGAAAGCGATTTCGACAGTTATGGCATGCCGAAGGATTCTTTATCTGAATACTTTCCTGAAAGCATTTTTACCGATACGGTAGAATATTATGTCGATAAATCAGGGAATCTAAGAAATCCGAGATATTTCAGTAAAGAGAGGTATATAGAAGTCAGCGAAAAAGATGTATCTCTCGATGATCTGAAAGATACCCTTGTGGTAGAGACCGATTCTGTAGATCACTTTATATACACATCGTATATGCTTTACAAAATGGGCGAACCTTCGCTTAGCAACGGATATTTGGGAAAGGATATTTATCGCTTGACCGTAGATCGTTCTTTCGACAGACCGCTTATTATCAGAATAGAAAAAGACAAAGATAAAATTACAGCATATTATAAAATTCTGAGTCGGGTTATCACTTACCCTTTTCTTCGTATGATAACCAGCGATATTGTATTTGAGCCACCCGCAGGAGTTAATGTGGAATATAACAAGGAAGAATATGCCAGAGCAAAAAAAGAAAATGATTCTCTAGCTTTGATATATAACAATCCGAACTATTATAATGCTGTGGATAAGAGTATAAGTCTTTCACTTGCTAGCTGGGACTCTGTCGAGGCTAAAATAGATACTGCCGGGTTCTGGAAAACTAAGCCTTACATAGACTTGAATCATGTACAAATAGACGGTTCGAGATGGATCTTGGAGGGACATACCAAAGAAGGCTACCAAATAAAACGTATTCTCAGCCCCCACTTCGAAAAATCCAGATATTATCCGCATTCTTATGATGAGCATGATTATTATGCTCAACTGTTCAGATTCTTGGTAGGACTGGTGAATATAAACGAGAGATTATATTGACAACGAATTGTATAAGTAATTTATATAAGTTTAGAACGGTGAATCAGAAAAGGGTTGTCTTGTGGCAACTCTTTTTCTTTTAGTTGAGCCGTACCTCGGAAGTCCGAGATCAGAAACAGATGTCTTATCTGACAATAGATGAAGTGATTAGGATTCCGCTATCTACTATGCACCCGGAGATTGAAGCACTTGCACCGCACCTTTATTCTTCCAGACCGAGAATGTGTCGGATAGTATCTTCGGGCATATATGTCCGTTTCGATGTTGCTTCTACGTCTTCACCCTCTTCTTTGTG
>RRZU010358982.1_pt1 | contig 10981 bp, 9 predicted proteins | sample 2165561 | NCBI WGS metagenome assembly RRZU01 (sample SAMN10456909, study PRJNA506462) | wastewater metagenome | isolation source: wastewater sludge | place: USA: Moscow, Idaho | reverse complement strand
TCTTCTGGCAATTTCGAACTATATTCTGAAAGGTTAAAAGTAATTAAATATTTTGAAAACTATTCAGATGATTTTGATTTTTATGGAACCGGATGGCAAGCAGAGAAATATAAAAATTATAAAGGTATGTGTGATAGCAAAATTGCAGTCTATAATAAGTATAAATTTGCCTTGTGTTTAGAAAATATGTACAATGTAAATGGCTATATAACTGAAAAAATATTAGATTGTTTTAACGCCGAAATAGTCCCTATATATAAAGGTGCGAAAAATATTCAAAACTATATTCCACAAGGGTGTTATATAGAATATGACAAATTCAAAAGTATTGAAGAATTACATCATTATTTGAAAAATATGACAGAGGAAAAATACATAGAGTATATTGAAAACATAAGGGCTTATAAGAAAAACGAGAGAAAGTTCTCGGCAGAAAGAATGGCGGAAAATATATTGAAAGTAATTCAATTAGATAAAAAAAGAATAAAAGTAAGTACTCTCAGAATAAATATGTTTTTAATAGTCAGTAGGATAACAAGAGTTCCTAAAAGAATACAAAACTATATTGTGAAATTCATGGGACAACTTTAATGGGGAATATAAAAAATTTCATTACTTTTTTTCTAAGTAATACTATTCTTTCAGTTATTAATTTTTTAATGCTGCCTTTTTACTCAAAATACATAACTGTAGAAGAGTTTGGAATTTATTCGCTATTGCTACTATTTATATCAATTAGTTCAGTAATTGTGGATTTTGGATTAACTAGTAGTTTTTCTATAAAATTTCATAAATCTTCTATAGAAAAAAGAGGAGCTTTGATAAGTAGCACCTTGATTACCTATTTAGTTTTTGGTATAGTGTTAATAGTTTTATTTGGTTTTAACGATGTATTAATAAAAAATATTTTTCGATTGCAGATTTCAGAGATTGTTAGGATTAAGGCGATTCTAGTTATAATATTGACATGCTATAGTAATTTTATGTTAAATCTTTTTATTTTAGAACAAAAAGCTTTATTTTATTCTTTTGTAAATCTGTCTAAGGCGGGAATATTTGCTATTTTGAATCTATATTTTTTAATTAAATTATCACGAGGATATCAATCTTATATTGATTCTATGATAATTTCAATGATGTTTGTTATAGTTGTAATAGCCATCTATATAAAGAGAAATTACGAATTGAACTTTAAGTCAGTGTTTTTAGTATTAAAGAAAGATAATGCTAAAAATTCAATATCCTTAGTACTTCATAATTTAGCTGGAAGTATATCTGAATGGAGCGGAAGGTATATTATAAATATTCTTATGAGTGTTGTTAGTCTAGGAATATACAATATGGGTTATAGATTTGGGGCTTTTTTCTATTCCTTCGTATTTTCACCCTTAGGTCAAGTTGAATGGCCAATAGTTGCTAAAAGTTTTAATGTATCTAAAAAGAAATTTACAGATAATCTAAACTTGTTTTTGAGAGTTAATATGAATCTTTGCTTCTTGGTTGCAATAGGAATGTATTTGATTCTAGATTACTATTTCTATTATTCTATTGACCCCAAATATTGGGAAAGTTATAGTTATATAATGCCGATAGCATTGGGATTTGTAACATTGGGCTGTTACCAGAGTTTATCAGCGCCCTTTATGTTGTATGAAAAAACTTATTTCATACCGATATTTACTTCTATTTCAGCCATAATAAATATGATGATTAGTTATGTTTTGATTAGTCAATACTCCATATTAGGTGCGTCGATTGCACCAGTAATTACAAATATATTTATGTTTGTCATTTTAAAAGTGATATTGAAACATAAATGGGAAATACATGTAGGTAGACTTGGGGTTGCAATAGAATACTTAATTATGAGTTTCCTTATGCTTTTTATGCAAACATTAGCTAAGATAGAACCATTTAATTTTTTTGTATTTTCAAAAAAATTTTTACTGATTTTAACAGTAATATTGATACAAATATATTTTTTTAGATTTGAAATTAAAGATATGAGGTTAAGAAATGCAAATAATTAGAATTTTGGGTGGATTAGGAAATCAGATGTTTCAATATGCATTTTATAAGTCATTAAAGAGTAGCGAAAAGAAATTACTAGATATAACAGATTTTAGTCACTATAAGTTACATAATGGATTTGAATTAGAGAGAGTTTTTCAATTAAAAGATGTAGAATATGCGAAATTAAGTGTTATAGAAGATTTATCAGATTGCAAACTAGATTTTTTATCTAGAGTTAAAAGAAAACTTGTAGGGAGAAAGAAAACTCATATTATAGAATCCTATTTACATTTTGATGAAAAATATGGCAATATGAAAAATGTATATTTTGATGGATATTGGCAAAGTGAAAAGTACTTTAAGAATATTGGAGAAGAAATTAGAAAAGAGTTTATTTTCCCAAAGTTTGTAGAAAAAGACAATATTGAAATACTTAAAAAGATAGAAAGTACTAATTCAATATCTATTCATATTAGAAGAGGAGATTATTTAAATCATCCTTTGTATTCGAATATATGTAGTATTAAATATTATGAAAGAGCTATTAATTATATAAAAACTAATGTTGAAAACCCTGTATTTTTTATTTTTTCAAATGATATAGATTGGTGTAAAGAAAGTTTTTATTTTGAAGAGTCTTATTTTATTGACTGGAATTTGGGAGAAAAAAGTTTTAGAGATATGCAGTTAATGAGTTCTTGTAAGAATAATATAATTGCTAATAGTAGTTTTAGTTGGTGGGGAGCTTGGCTTAATGAAAATCCTAATAAAATTATTATAGCTCCAAATAAATGGGTAAATGATGGTAGAGTTAATATTGACGATATTGTCCCAGAAGGATGGATAAGATTATGAAACCTTTGGTTACAGTCCTAATGCCAGTATATAATGCTGAAAAATATTTAGAAGAAGCTATAGAAAGTATATTAAATCAGACATATAAAAATTTTTATTTTTTAATTATAAATGATGGGTCTATAGATAATTCTTTAAAAATAATACAAAATTACTCAAAAAAAGACTCTAGAATTAAAGTCATTACTCGAGATAATAAAGGGCTTGTAGCAACTTTAAATGAAGGGCTGGATGCAATAGATACAAAATATATTGTGAGAATGGATGCAGATGATATTAGTTTGCCAATAAGGTTGGAAAAACAAGTAGAATTTATGGAAAGGCATGAGAATATTGTAGTTTCTGGGACTAATATTAGAATATTTGGAGAAGGAATAAAAACATATGAAAAAAAAATGCCAACAGACTCTTTAGAGATAAAAGCTATGCTGCTATTTGAATGTTGTATAATGCATCCTACAGTAATTATTAGAAAAAATATAATAGATATAGAAAAATATAAGTATAATTCAGAGTATAATGCAGTAGAAGATTTTGGATTATGGCAACTAATATCGAAGAAATATTACTTGTCAAATATAAATGAAGTTCTGTTGGAGTATAGAGTATTAGAGTCGAGTATAACTCAAAAAGCAGAGAAAGATGAAGACAATAGGGATAGAAATCATATAAAAATCTACAAGCAGGCATTTAGTAATTTTGATTTGAGAGATGAAGAGTTTTTTATTTTAAGAAAATTTATAAAAGGTAGACAAAAATTACAAAATTTTGAGATAGAAAAAATATATAATTTGAGAAATGACATAATTAGAAAGTTAGGATTTGAAAACAATGTAAAATTTTTTTTAGATGATTATATATCTAAAAAAATATTAGATACGCTTAAATATGATTTGATTGAAAATACTAGTAATTGTAGTATCAAAAAAAAAATAATGTATACTAGAGAATTAAAAATATTTAGTTTAAATTCAAAATATGGAATTTTGCAGAGGAGTAATTTTATTATAATAAAAATTTTAATAAAATTTTACTTTAAAATAAAAAATATATGATTACTCAGGAATAATAAATATTTAAAAATCAAAGTTTTAGAGGAGCCATCATGAATAATCCTTACGGTGGGTGAATCTCGTTTCTCAAGTCCCAATATTCTACGATAAAGGGCATTTAAACTATTGATATTTTAATCTTTTATATGGATGAGTAGTTATAAAAATATAAATAATTTTGAAAAAGTAAAATGAATTAGAAGGAGAATATGAAAGATGAAAAAAATTTTATTGATAAGTCATTCTTCTAATTATGGTGGTGCTGAGGGAATCCTTATAAAAATTTTAGAAGCGCTAAATAAAGAAAATGAAGTAATAATAGTAATTCCAAATAAGAAAGGTCTACTTTCTGAAAAAGTTGATAACAATAATATTGTTTTTAAAAAAATTAACAATTTAACAGATAATTGCTTTTTTAAAAATATATTTAGAATAATTTTAAATTTAAAAATAGCAATATCATTACTTCAATCAGTAAAAATAAATGATATAGATATTATATATTCCAATACATCTGTAAATATGGTAGGGATATTCTTGTCTATTATAGCTAGAAAACAGCATATATGGCATGTTCATGAAATCCCTAAATTTAATAAAACTATATTTAAACTGTATGAGCATTTATTTCAATATAAAAATGGAAAAATAGTATTTGTAAGTAAATTATTATTGAAAAATTGGGAAGATACAGTAAAAATTGATATGAAAAAATGTAGTATTGTATACAATCCAATTGTTAAATATACACTAAATAAAAGAATTAATAATAATTTTACATTCGGATTTGCAGGGCGATTAAATAGAAATAAAAATATTTGTTTTTTAATTAAAGTTTTTGAAAGTATGAAACAAAGGTATTCAAATATTAAATTAATAATAGCAGGTGAGGGAGAATTAGAAGAACATTTGGTGGAAAAAAATTTTGATGGAATTGAGATATTGGGACAAGTTAATAATATGTCAGATTTTTATAGTGAAATAGACGTTTTGATAGTTCCATCTATAAACGAGTCCTTTTCTTTAGTAGCTGCTGAAGCAATGATGGTGGGGAAACCAGTAATTATAAATGAAAATATAGGAATAAAAGAGATAATTGAAGATAGAGAAAATGGTTTGATTTATAAATCAAACGATGAAAAAAACTTATATGATAAAATGGAAAAAATTTATATGGATGTTAATTTGTATAAAAAAATATCAGCAAATGGGAAGAAAACAATGGAGTTGTATTTTTCTGAAAATAGATTTTTAGAGGAAATAAATAATATAATTAAAAAGTAGAAAAATTAGTGTATTATAGAAATAAATGGAATATCAAGAATTTTATTGAAAAAGGAGGGGAGAATATGATGTGTCTTTCATCATATAATAAAAAATGTATTTAAATTTGAAAAAAGCTAATAAATATAATATATTTATTAATGTTATATTTTTTATATCTTTAATACTGCATTCTGAAAATGTCATAGGTATTTATAAAGGATTAAAAATATTTTTAATAATAATGCTTAGTTACTTGTTTAATGTTTATAGTTTAGAGAAAAGGAAATATACATTAAAGGATTTATTAGTTTCAACAGGGATATTATTACCACAGTTATTTATTCAATATAGATTTTACTTTTTTGATGGAAAATATAAAGTGATTTTAGCAGTTTTTTTATTTCAAAATATTTCTAAAATAATATTTTTAAAATTATCAAGTAAAGAAGTTGGAATTATATTAGTTGGAGAGGAAAGTAAAAGACTAAAAATAAGAGAAATATTAAAAGATAAAGAACATTATAAAATTGTTAAAGAATATAATTTGAACGAAGAAATAGATGAAGATAAAATAGATACATTAGTTATAACAGATTCAATTACAGGGATTAACAATACTAGAAAAATTCTAAAATATAAATTGACAGGAACTCAAATATATGATTATTTTTCATTTTTTGAAGAGGTAGAAGAAAAAGTTCCAGTAAATAGTATTGATGAAAATTGGATTCTCTATGGGAAAGGCTATGCAATTTTGAATGAAGATTTAAATGTAAAAATAAAAAGGTCTTTAGATATAATTTATGCCTTAATTATAGGGATTGTAACATTACCTGTAATGCTCTTAAGTGCGATTATAATAAAATTAGAAAGCAAAGGACCTATAGTTTATAAACAGTTAAGAGTAGGAGAAGGTAATGCAGAATTTACAATTTATAAATTTCGTTCAATGAAAAATGATGCAGAAAAAGATGGTGCTAAGTGGGCAAGTGTTGGAGATATAAGAGTAACTAAATTTGGAAATTTTATGAGAAAAACAAGAATAGATGAGTTGCCACAACTATGGAATGTTTTAAAAGGAGAAATGAGTTTTGTTGGGCCTAGACCAGAAAGAATGGTATTTATAAAAGATTTAGAAAAACAAATTCCTTTTTATGATATAAGGCATTCAGTAAAACCAGGATTAACAGGATGGGCTCAGGTTAAATATCCTTATGGAGCAAGTGTTGAGGATTCTTATGAAAAATTGCAATATGATTTATATTATATAAAGCATCAAAATTTGGAATTTGATTTATTAATTCTTTTTAGAACAATTAAAATTGTTCTTTTTGGAAAGGGAAGATAATGAAAGAAAATGAAAGTTTAACAGGAAAAAAAATATTATATATTGGGCCTAAATTTTTTTCATATGAAAAAACTATTAAGGATGCATTAGAAAATGAGAAAGCTAAGGTGTATTATTATCCAGACAATCCTTTAAATGATTTTTTAAATACCAATGTGATGTTAAAGTTAAATAAGCTAAGAATATTTTTATATAAAGTTTATTATACTTTTATGCTTGTACTAATCAAAAATAAAAACATAGATTATTTTTTTTTAATAAAAGGTGATATGATTCCAGATTTTTTTCTAGAGAAAATTAAAAAGAAAAAAGGGATTAGGTTTATAATGTATCAATGGGATAGTATAGCTAGATATCCCAAAATTATAGAGAAAATGAAATATTTTGATAAAGTTTATACTTTTGAATTTGAAGATTCCCAAAAATATAAAGAAATGATTTATTTGCCTTTTTTTTACTTACCACAATACGAAATAATTAAAAATGAAAATTGTGATATTGATTTATTATTTATAGGAAGTAATCATTCTGATAGAATAAAAATTTTATACGATATTGAAAAAATTGTGAAGGAATATAATTTGTCTTATTATTTTCATATTCATAATAAGTTTTTTTCATATTTAAAACAATTTCTATTTAATAAAGATTTTAAATTGATGAAAAAATTAGGTTATACATTTAAAACTTTAAGCCAAGATGAAGTTTTCAATTATCATAAAAGAAGCAAAATAATTATAGATATACAGGCTAAAGGACAAAAGGGTCCGACTTTAAGAATATTAGACAGTATAGTTTCTAATAAAAAAATAATATCTACTAATGAAAGTTTAAGAGAGAAAGATTACTATAAAGAAGATAGTATACTTATAATAAAAAGAGAAGAAATTTTAATTCCTAAAGAATTTATTGAAAAAAATATTGAAATCAATGAGATGGGGAAATATGAAAATTATAATGTTAAAAATTGGATAAAAACAATTTTTATAGTATAAATAAAGAGGAGCATATGGAAAAAGTTTTGATAATAGATTTAGCAAATTTTTATGGTGGTGGCCAAAAGTATATAATTGACATTTCATCAGGATTAAAATCTTATATGGAGTTACATTATATAGTTGCAGATAATACCTTATATAATAAGCTTGAAGATAATAAGGTGATGCTTAATAATCAGAATTATTTTAATTTTCTTAAAATAGTTAATATTATAAATAAATATATTTACCAAAACAATATAACCAGAGTTATTTTAAATGGAAATAGAGCATTTTATTTGACTCCCTGGATAAAATGTAGTAAGAAATTTGTAATACGTCATTTACCATTAGATGCAGTCAAATTGCATAAAAGATTTTTAGTAGAAATTTTAACAAATATTATGTATATATTTACTAGTAAAATTATTTTTGTTGCAAAGTATGCCCAAAATGAAATGATTTTTTTAAAAAATAAGGGAACAACTATTTACAATGGTATAGATGTTGATAAGTATATGCCAAATAGGAAAGAAAAAAATAAAATTATTGTTATAAGTTTAATAGCTAGATTGGAAAAACATAAAGGACAATATGAGGCAATAAATGTATTTTCAAAACTTATGTTAAAGTATAAAAATATTCAGCTTAATATAATAGGTGGAGGTAAAGAATACGATAACTTAGCACAATTAATAGGAGAAAAAGAATTAGAACAATATGTGAAACTTTTAGGATTTTCAAATAATATAAAAGATGAGCTTAATAATAGTGATATTTTTATTTTACCATCTAAACAAGAATTGTTTCCAATAACTATATTAGAAGCGATGGCAATGGGATTACCAATTGTATCTACAAAAGTAGCGGGAATACCAGAAATGGTTGTTCATGATTTTAATGGTTTATTAATTGATGCTATAAATGAAACTCAATTATATGGGGCTTTAGAATCTCTTATAAACAATGAAGAATTAAGAGAAAGAATGGGAGAAAATAGTAGAAGCTTAGTTGTTGAGAATTTTAGTATTCAAAGCACTGTAAATAATTTGAAGAAAGTCATTTTAGGAGAATGAAATGAAAATAGGTATAGATTATAGGTTAGCAGTAAATTCCCATAGGGGTATGGGTAGATATATAAGGGAAATTTTAAATGAATTATTGCAAATAGATGGAGAAAACCAATATTTTTTATATGTAGATAAAGATACAAATTTAGAAATGAGTAATAAAAATGTAGTTATAAAAAAAATTAGAAGTTTAAATTATATATATTTTGAACAAATATCACTGTCACTTCAAGCTAAAAGAGATAAGCTAAATATATTGTGGTGCCCTGCAAATACATTTCCTATATTTTTATATAAAAAAATAAAATTATTTACTACTATTCACGATTTGATTTTTATGGATGAAAATATAGAAAAAAGCAATAATTTTTATCAGAAAATAGGTAGAATTTATAGAAAATTTATAGTTATAAATTTTTCAAAAAAAATTAATATATGCTTTACGGTATCTGAATTTTCAAAACAAGAAATCAAAAATAGATTAAATATTGATTCAGTTTTAACATATAATAAGATAGATAATTTTTACAAACTAATTAAAGAAAAAAAACAAGAAACAGATATTTTGAAAAAATTAAATTTAGCTCAAGGTTCATATTTTTTTACTGTATCTGGAGATGCTCCTAGTAAAAATTTGGAAACTTTAATTAAATTATTTAGCAGAAAAAACATAAACGAAAAACTTGTAATAACTGGTGGAGTTAGTGAAAAGAATAAAAAAAATATTTTAAAATTAGGATTACAAGAAAGTATAATCTTTACTGATTTTATAAATGATTTTGAATTAATAGATTTATATAAAAATTCAAAAGCATTTATTTTTTTATCATTGGCTGAAGGATTTGGAATTCCTGTATTGGAAGCAATGTTTTTTAGTCTACTAATAGTTGCCTCAGATAGAACATCTATTCCAGAAATTTTGGGAGATGGAGGAATAAAAGTAAATCCTTTAGACATAGAAAAAATAGAGAATATATTGGTCAATTTAGAGAAATTTGATATAGCTAAATATAAAGAATTTCAAAAGAAACAAGTACTAAAATTTTTAAATTGGAAAGATACAGCTGAAGTAGTTTATAAAGAAATTGAAAGGATATAGAAATGGAGAAAATTTTAGTATTATGTTCAAGGCAACCATATCCACCAGTAAGTGGAGCAAAGATTAGGATGTTTAATAACATAAAAATGCTATCGAAAAAAAATAGAGTTGATGTCCTTTTTATAACAACAGAAAAGATTGACAAAGAAAAAATAGAAGAATTGAAAAAGTATTGTGAAAATGTTATAATATTTAAGGTTTCAAAGCTTTCATTTATTTTAAACACTCTTTTTGGACTAGTAAAAAATAAATTTCCATTACAAGTCAATTTATATTATTTTAAAAAAATTGAAAAATGGATATATGAAAACCATAAAAATTATAAAATGATTTTTTGTAATCATATAAGAACAACAGAGTATGTAAGGAGAATTAAAAATGTTACAAAAGTTGTCGATATGGTTGATTCTATTGCAATGAATTATGAAAATGCAATAGAATATTCAAAATTTTTATGGAGAATCATTTATAAATTTGAGATAAAAAGACTGAAAAAATATGAAGTTTTACTTAATAAAGATTTTGATAAAAATATTATTATATCAAACAAAGATAAAGAGTATGTAATAAAAAATGGTGCTACTAAAGAAATTTTTGTAATAAATAACTTTGTAAATATAATGGCGAAATACAAAGAAAAAGAAGAAGAAAAAAATAGTATTTCATTTTTAGGTAAAATGGATTATGAGCCAAATATTACTGCTATTAAGTATTTTTTTGATGAAGTATATCCAAATTTGAGAGAAAAAGAAAATTTAAAAATTTATATTATTGGTTCTAATCCAACTAAAGATATTTTTAAATACAGTCAATTTTCAAATGTAATAGTAACAGGGTTCTTGGAAGATCCATGGGAATATATAAGAAAGTCAACATTATTTATGGCTCCAATGATATCTGGATCAGGGGTACAAAATAAAATAATTGAGGCAATGTTTTTGGGGAAAAGTGTATTAACTACTAAAATTGGCGCAGAAGGATTGGAAAATTTAAAAGGTGATGAGCTTTGTATAGCAGAAAATACAGAGGACTTTATTAAAAAATTAACATGGCTTTTAAATGATAATACAAAAAGAATTGATATGGGGTTAAAGGCCAGAAAATATGTAATGGAAAATTTATCAGAAGAATGCCTAACAAAAAAATTTTATAAAGCTATAGGAATATAAATAAAGGAGCAACAAAATGTCAAAGTTTAAAAAAATAGAAACAAATATAAAAGACCTCTTCATTATTGAGCCAACAGTATTTGGTGATAATAGAGGTTTTTTTATGGAAAGTTATAGTAAAAAAGATTTTGC
>RRZU013409404.1_pt1 | contig 10982 bp, 7 predicted proteins | sample 2165561 | NCBI WGS metagenome assembly RRZU01 (sample SAMN10456909, study PRJNA506462) | wastewater metagenome | isolation source: wastewater sludge | place: USA: Moscow, Idaho | reverse complement strand
TGCAGCTCCTGGACCCGGCCACCGAGCTCGCCGCGGCCGTCGCGCTCGACGATCCGGATGTCGATGAGCTGCCCGAGGCCGAACTTCTGCTCCAGGGCCGTCACGGTGACCGGCTTGGTCCAGCCGGTGTTCGGGTTCTTCATCCGACCGTCGTAGGGGTCGGACTTGGCGACCTGGTAGGCGGGGCCGCCGGCGACGGAGTAGCCGCCGTTGCTCGCGGAGAACTCGGCGAAGGCGAACGGCGCGTTGGCCGCCTTCGAGGTGCGCATGACGACTCCGCGGGTCGCCGCGATCGCCGCGTCGGCGCGCGCGTCCTCCTCGACGCTCTTGCTGCCGCTCTTGGTGTAGCGGGCGACGCCCTTGAAGACCTGGCAGGAGATGGTGTCGCAGATGTCCCACGACGCGCCCTTGGCGCGCTGGCGGTCCCGGTAGGCGGCGGCGTACGTGCGCGCGGCGACGGACTGCGCCGACAGCGCCTCGACGTGCCACGAGGAGGGCATCTCGCTCGGGACGACGCTGCGCAGGTAGGACTCCATGCTCGAGTTGAGGACCGTCTGCATCGTCGAGCCGGTCATCGTCGCGAAGACCGCGCCGCGCACGTCCTGCTGGCCCCCACCGGGCAGAGCGATCCGGACGATGCCATCGGTCGTGCGGAAGACGAGGGAGCCGCCGCTCATGCGGAAGCTGCGCCACGGCTTCCACGCGCCGGCCGCGTCGCGGTGCTGCAGGGTCACGCCGTTGGGGTAGCGGACCGCGCGCCAGGCGGTGTAGCCGGCGCCGGCGGGCAGCGCGACGACCGTGCGACCGAAGGTGACGCTCAGCCCGGCCGCGGGCAGGACCGTCGTGTCACCGTCGGTGTCGGCGCTGATGAGCACGCGGATCGAGCCGTCGCCGATCGACGTGCGCGCCGTGCCCGGGTAGTAGAAGTCGAGGATGTCGGCCCACGCAAGGCCGGCGTCGGCGGCGCCGTAGGCACCCCACTGGCTCATCCCCCGTCCGTGCCCGAAGCCGCGGCCCTCGATGACGACCGAGCCGGACGCCGGCCGTGGCGTCACCTCGACGGCCGATGCGGACGAGGCGCCCAGCGGGCCGGCGGCGATGCCGAGCGACCCGGCGGCGGCCACGGCGACCAGGCCCGCGGTGGCGCGACCCGAGCGGCGACCCGAGCGGCGACCCAGCGCGCGGATCGACCGGCGCGGGAGGCCGGTCGGGGTCGCGGTGGAGGCAGGTGTGGCGTGGACAGGGGTGGCAAGCGCGTCGTCAGTCACGACTACCCCATCGACCCCGGGCCGCTCCGGCTTGACCCAAAGGCCCCCCCGATTCACATCACTGCAGCTCCGCGCGTCGATCTCGGTGCGTCACAGCGCGATTCGACGACGAACGCCCGCGTGTCGTCGACACGCGGGCGTCCTGAAGAGCTGCTCCGAGCAGGGGACCTGCGGCGGGTCAGAGGTTCTGCGTCTGCCCCGTCCGCGCCGACTCGATGACGGCCTCGGCGACCCGCACGGTCGCCAGGCCCTGGGAGAGCGTGACGATGTCGGCGTCCTTGCCGAGGACGGCGTCGCGGAAGTTCTCGTGCTCCACCAGGAGCGGCTCGCGCTTGGGGATCGCGTAGCGAATGACGTCACCCTCGGACACACCGCGGAAGCGCGCGATGTCGCCCCACGTCGTCTCGACCGAACCGTTGGCGTGGAAGGTGAGGTCGGCGGTGAGGGTGTCGGCGACGAAGGCGCCCTTCTCCCCCGTGATGACCGTGACGCGCTCCTTGAACGGCGAGAGCCAGTTGACGAGGTGACTCGTCACCGTGCCGTCGGCCAGGGAGCCGGTGATCGACACGAGATCCTCGAACTCGCGGCCGCTGCGGTAGGCCGTGCGCGCCGCGACGGAGGTGAACGGCTGCTGGCGCACCCACGAGGTGAGGTCGATGTCGTGCGTCGCGAGGTCCTTGACGACCCCGACGTCGGCGATGCGCGCCGGGAAGGGCCCCTGGCGGCGCGTGACGATCTGGTAGACGTCGCCGAGTTCGCCTGCCTCCAAACGGGATCGGGCCTGCTGCAGGGCCGGGTTGTAGCGCTCGATGTGGCCGACGGCCCCGACGAGACCCGCGTCTTCGAAGGCGGCGGCGATCTTCTCCGCCGCCGGGGTGTCCTGGGCGAGCGGCTTCTCGATCATCGCGTGGACGCCCGCGGCGGCCAGCGCGAGCGCGACGTCCTCGTGGTAGATCGTGGGCACGGCGACCATGCAGTAGTCGAGGCGCTGGGCGATGAGCTCCTCGATGGTCGACAGGAGGGGGCGGCCATTCGCGACGCCGTGCGGGTCCTGACCCGAGGCGTCGGCGACCGCGACGAGCTCGACCCCGTCGAGACCGGCGAGCACCCGGCCATGGTGGCGGCCCATCATCCCCAGGCCGATGAGGCCGGCGCGCAGCGTCGTCATCACGCACCCGCCTTCGCCAGGGCGTTGACGGCCTCGACGATCCGCTCGAGGTCGCCCTGGGTGAGCGAGGGGTGGACCGGCAGGGAGAGGCACTCGCGCGCCGCGCGCTCGGTCTCCGGCAGCTCGACGTCGGCCTGGAAGGGCTTGAGGCGGTGGTTCGGCACGGGGTAGAACATGCCCGACCCGACGTTGTACTCGCTCTTGAGCGCGGCTGCGAAGCCGTCGCGGTCGGAGGAGATCCGCACCGTGTACTGGTGGTAGACGTGCACCGCGCCGTCGGCGACCGGGGGCACGACGACACCCTCCAGGTTCGCCGAGAGGAAGGCCGCGTTCTCCTGACGCTTGGCGGTCCAGCCGTCGACCTTCTTGAGCTGCTCGCGCCCGATCGCGGCGTGGATGTCGGTCATGCGGTTGTTAAAGCCGACGACCTCGTTGTGGTACTGCTTCTCCATCCCCTGGTTGCGGTAGAGCCGCATGAGGCGCTCGACCTCGTCGTCGGCGCAGGAGACCATGCCGCCCTCACCGGAGGTCATGTTCTTCGTCGGGTAGAGCGAGAACATCGCGAACGTACCGAAGGCGCCGACCGGGGTGCCGTGCAGCGAGGCCCCGTGGGCCTGCGCGGCGTCCTCGAAGATCTTCAGGCCGTGCTCGTCGGCGACCTTTTGCAGCCCGGTCATGTCGGCGGGGTGCCCATAGAGGTGGACCGGCATGATGCCCGCGGTCCGCTCGGTGACCGAGGCCGCGACCGAGGCGGGGTCGAGGCAGAAGCTGTCGGGGTCGATGTCGGCGAAGATCGGCGTCGCGCCGGTGAGGGCGACCGAGTTGGCCGTCGCGGCGAAGGTGAACGAGGGGACGATCACCTCCATGCCCGCGCCGATACCGCTGGAGAGCAGGCCGAGGTGCTGGCCCGAGGTGCCGGAGTTGACGGCGACGCACGCGCGCCCGAGGCCGAAGTGCTCGGAGAACTCCTCCTCGAAGGCCTTGACGACCGGGCCCTGAGCGAGCATCCCGCTCCGCAGCACGGCGTCGACCGCAGCGCGCTCCTCCTCACCGATGAGCGGCTTGGCGGGGGGGATGAAATCGTTCATGAGCGTAAAGGTCCCTTTCCAGGATCGACAGGCTCCACGTCCGGTGGGGTCGCGGTGCGACAGAATGACCCGTCGGGTCCTCCTCGCGCACCCCAGGCAGACTATCGCGCATCACCTGCAACGAAAGGCAGCCCAACGTGAAGGTTCTCAGTGTCGTCGGCGCCCGGCCCCAGTTCGTCAAGCTCGGCCCCGTGGCGCGGGCGTTGACGCAGGCGGGCGACGTCGAGCACGTCATCGTCCACACGGGGCAGCACTACGACGCCGCGATGTCCGACGTCTTCTTCGAGGACCTGCAGATCCCGGCGCCCGACGTGCACCTCGGCGTCGGCTCCGGCAGCCACGGCGTGCAGACCGGGGCGATGCTCTCCGGGCTCGACCCCGTCCTCGCCGAGCACCGACCCGACTGGGTGCTCGTCTACGGGGACACGAATTCGACGCTCGCGGCAGCGGTCTCGGCCGTGAAGATGCACCTGCCGATCGCCCACCTCGAGGCGGGCCTGCGCTCCTTCAACCGGCGGATGCCCGAGGAGCACAACCGCGTCCTCACCGACCACGCCGCCGACCTCCTCCTCGCGCCGACGCAGGTCGCGATGGACCACCTGGCGACCGAGGGGCTCGCGCAGCGCAGCGTGCTCGTCGGCGACGTGATGACCGACGTCTGCTACTTCGTCCGCGAGCAGGTCGCCGATAAGGCGCTCACCGACGTCATCGACGTCGAGGGCATCGACGCCGACCAGCCCTACCTCCTCGCCACGATCCACCGGCCCGACAACACCGACTCCCCCGATCGCCTGCGGGAGATCGTCGAGGCGCTGCGCGACCTGCCGGCGCCGGTCATCCTCCTGGCCCACCCGCGGCTCGTCGCGAAGGCGAAGGAGCACGGGATCGACCTCTTCGGTGGCACGCTGCACGGCACCGCTCCCCTGGCGTATCCGCAGATGGTGCGGGCCGTCATGGGCGCTGCCGGGGTCGTCACCGACTCGGGGGGCCTGCAGAAGGAGGCCTTCCTCCTGGGCACCCCGTGCACGACGATCCGCCCGGAGACCGAGTGGGTGGAGACGCTGGCCGACGGCTGGAACGTGCTCGACAACGACCTGGCCCAGGTGCGTGAGATCGCGGTGCGCGAGGCCCCGACTGCCGCCCAGGCGACGCCCTATGGCGACGGGCACGCCGCCGACCTCGTCGCGAGCGTCCTGCGCGAGCGGGCCGGGAAGTAGCGGCGGACTCAGGCTGGGCGCAGGGGCGCAGGCCGCTCAGGTCTGCGCCCAGACCGCCTCGGCGGCACCGTAACCGGTGATCGGCGCCTCGATCGTCCGCCCGTCGAGCCGGATCGGCGGCGGGACTGCGGTGAGCCGGCCGTGCGGTGTTGCCAGGTCGACGAGCGGCACCTGCGGCGCGACCACGTCGCCCGGCGGCGGAGCCGGGAGGTCCATCAGCGTGCGGGCCGCTCCGAGCAGGCTGATCCGCACGATCCCGGCGCGCGCCCGGGCGAGCAGGTCGAGGACGCGGGCGGCCAGCACATAGCCCGAGGCGTGGTCGAGCGCCTGCACGGGCAAGGCGCCCGGCGCGGCCTGGCTGCTCGGGTCGGCACCGCGATCGGCCGCGCAGCTCGCGCAGATCGTGGCGATGCCGGAGGCGGCCTGCACGATCGAGTCGAAGCCCGGCCGCTGGGCCCACGGCCCGGTCTCGCCCCAGGCCGAGAGCGACCCGACGACGAGCCCCGGATAGCGCTCGCGCAGCGCGTCGGGATCGAGGCCGAAGCGGGCCAGTGACCCCGGGCGATAGCCCAGGAGCAGGACGTCGGCACTCGGCAGCAGCCGCTCGTGGAGCACCGCGGCGTCGGCGCGCAGGTCGAGCTCGGCGGAGCGCTTGCCCATCCCGTTCGACAGGTACTGGTCGAGCAGCTCGGGCCGGTGCGGCGGGTCGATGCGCAGCACGTCCGCGCCGAGGCACGCGAGGAGCTGGGAGCACGTCGGCCCGGCGATGACGCGGGTCAGATCGAGGACCCGCACCCCGGCCAGCGGTCGCGCTCCCGATGAGAGGGGCGGCAGCGCAGGCCGAGGCGACTCCGCCTCGACGCGCACCCACGGCTCGGCGGCCGTGACGGACCCGTGCCCGTGCTCGGCCCACTCCTGCGGGGTGCGGACGGCGACCGCGATGCCGCCGGCCTCGCGCACCCGGGTCTCGACCTCCAGCGCCGCGAGCGCGGCGACGGCGCGCTCCAAGTGCGCCCGCGAGGACACCCCGAGCGCAACGCCCAGGGCCGCGGCGTGATGGGGATAGTTCGCGTGGAGGCGGACCCATCCGTCCCGGGCCGCGACGAAGCCCGACAGTGGAGCCCAGGCCGCCGGCGCCTGCCCGTCGACCCGCAGGTGCTCGATCGCGGCGAAGGAGCCCGCGACGAGGCCCTCGCTCGTGTCGACGACGACCGAGGCACCGCGCGCCGCGGCGACAGCCGACGTGGCCGCCACGGCCTCCCCGACGGCGGACCACGCGAGGCCCTGCGCGTCGAGCGGCCCCGACCACCAGCGCGTCACGCGGCCTGCCTCAGGCCTGGCCCACCGTGCGGAAGGCGACGCCCTCGAAGCGGGCGGGGTCGAGCACGCGGCGACCGTCGACGACGAGTTCGACGCCGGGCAGGTCGGCGGAGCTCAGCTCCTTGTACTCGGCGTGGTCGGCCTGGAGGATCGCGACGTCGACGTCCTCACCGAGGTGGTAGGCGTCGAAGCCGTACTTACCGAGCTCCTCGTCGGAGTACATCGGGTCGTGGACGCCGACGACCGCACCCGCCTCGCGCAGCGCCTCGACGGTCGGGAAGACCCCGGAGAACGCGGTCTCCTTGACCCCGCCGCGGTAGGACGCCCCGAGCACCGCGACCTTCTTGCCGGTCAGGTCGCCGAGCGCGCCGGCGGCGAGCCCGACCGTGTAGGCCGGCATCGCCGCGTTCGCCTCGCGGGCCGCGCGCACGACGGTGGCCTCGGGGTCGTTCCACAGGTAGAGCCGCGGGTAGACGGGGATGCAGTGGCCACCGACGGCGATGCCGGGGCGGTGGATGTGGCTGTACGGCTGGGAGTTGCTCGCCTCGATGACCTGGTAGACGTCGATCCCGTTCGCCGCGGCGAAGGCGCCGAACTGGTTGGCAAGCCCGATGTTGACGTCGCGGTAGGTCGTCTCGGCGAGCTTGGCCATCTCGGCGGCCTCGGCCGAGCCCAGATCCCACACGCCGTTGCCGCGGGCGAGGTCGGGCCGCTCGTCGAAGTCGAGGACGGCCTCGTAGAAGTCCTTCGCCTTGGCGGCACCCTGCTCGGTCAGCCCGCCGATGAGCTTGGGGTACTTGCGCAGGTCCTCGAAGACCCGGCCGGTGAGCACGCGCTCGGGCGAGAAGACGAGGTCGAAGTCCTCGCCGTGGGTCAGGCCCGAGCCCTCCTCCAGGAGCGGCAGCCAGCGCTCGCGGGTCGTCCCGACCGGCAGCGTCGTCTCGTAGGAGACGAGCGTGTCCTTCGTCAGCCCGCGGGCGATGTCCTTGGTCGCATCCGTCATCCAGCCGAAGTCGGGGATGCCCTCGGCGTCGACGAAGAGCGGCACGACGACGACGACGGCGTCGGACTTCGCGACGGCGGCCGCGGTGTCGGTCGTCGCCTCGAGGTTGCCGGCGGGCACGAGCTCGGCGAGCTTCTCGGCGAGGTGCGCCTCGCCGGGGAAGGGCTCGGTGCCGGCGTTGACCAGCTCGACGACGGCCGGGTTGACGTCGGCGCCGAAGACGTGGTGCCCCTTCGAGGCGAACTGGACGGCCAGTGGGAGGCCGATCTTGCCGAGCCCGACGACGGTGATGTTCACGTGGTTCAGTCCTCACTGCCTCATGGGGATGGGCACCGGTCTCGTCGGCGCCCGTCGAAGATCGTCTTGAATCCTAGGCCCTGGCCGTGCGCTGTCAGGTCACCTGCGGGGGCGTCGACGCCCGCGGCGCCGCGAGGTCGTGGCCGTAGCGGCGCGTGAGCGACTCCAGCGCCCGGACGACGCGGGGGTCGAACTCGTGCCCCAGGCCGAGGTAGAGCCGCTCGACGGCGTCGGCGACGTGGGCGTCGGGATCGCTGGCGAGATAGTCGTCGTAGGCGTTGGCGACCTTGACCACGCGACTGGCCAGCTGACTCCACCCGCGCTTGCCCATGACCTGGTGGTAGGGCACCGTCTGGTAGCGCACGACCTCTACGACGGCGTCCAGCGTGCCGGAATGCTCGAGGATGCCGGCACCGGCCTCGGCGATGCGGTCCTGATCCGCCGGCGCCGCGAGGACCGTGGCGCCGAAGGGGATCGGCCGCCGGAGGGTGACCTGGCCGATGTCGTGCAGGAGCGCGGCGAACTCCAGCTCCCGCACCTCCCCCTCACGCATGTGCAGCTCACGACCAAGCGCGACGGCGACGGACGCGACGCGCTCGGCGTGCCCGGCGCGCACGACGCCGGCGATCTCGGGCAGGCGCGACAACGCCCGGACGCTCTGTAGGTAGGCGAGCTGGGTCAGGGCGTAGCGGCGCACGGCGAGCTGGGTGATGGCCAGCGGCAGGATGAGCAGGGGCACGGCGATGAGTCCCAGCGTCGTCTCGGTGATCGCGATGAGCACCCCGGTGCCCGCCATCGCCGTGCCGAGGCCGAAACCGTCGCGCAGCTCCTGCCCGACGGTGTCGCGCCAGCGGGCCCGCTCGGTCTCGGCGCGGCGCGCGGCGCGCGGCGGGACCTCCAGCAGGAGCACGAGCCCGACGACGGTCGTGAGCAGCAGCGCCTGCCACCAGCCGGGCCGCTGGCCCAGCGTCACGAGCAGCGGCTCCCCCGACCACCGCACGTCGCGCACGATCGCGCTGAGCAGGATGACGGTCGTCCCGCGGATCGCCGCGTCGACGAGGGCGTCGAAGCGCTCCGGCCCGGGCAGATGCCGACGCACGAACACCCAGTCGACGAGCTGCGCGGCCAGCACGACGCCGGCGATCTGCATCGTGCTCAGCACGATCGCCGGCACGCCGGGCAGGCCGGCGGTCAGCGCGAGGGCGATCCCGACGGCGGCCGCGGTCGGCGCGGTCTCGAGCCGACCGCGGATCCGCAGGCGGAAGCGCCCGGCGACGACGAGGACGGCGAAGTAGACGACCATGACGACCGGCGCCGCCTGCTCGGGCCCGGGCCCCTGGAGCTGCGCGGCGAATCCAGCGGCGAGGACGAGGAGGACGAGCGCGACGAGGCTCGCGCCGACGACGATCACCCAGGATCGGCCGACGGGCAGCCGCCCTCCGATGGCGCGCTCGGAGTGGGCCCTGGTCCGATGCACGAGGCTCTCGACGTCGCGCCAGGTGACGAGACGCCGCCAGGCGGTGGACCGACTCGGCACCCGGGGCGCGCGACCTGCTGGCGTCGGCGCCTCGCCGATCGCCGTAGACCCCCGCGCCGTGGACCCCCGTGCCGTAGACCCCAGCGCCGTGGACCCCAGCGCCGTGGACGCAGCAGCGCGGGGACCGGCGGGGGGAACGTCGCGGGACAGCAGATCCGACACCTGGGGGTGGGCGTGCCGCAGACGCGGCCGCGAGCCGGCCCACATCTCCCCTGCCGAATCGATGAACGGTTCCGATTGGTCGCTGAGCGGGCTTGATTTCCAATGAGATTCGTCGAAGAGGGAGACGAGTGCGTCGACGACGTCGGGGTCGAACTGGGTCCCTGCCCGGGAGCGGATCTCGGCGACGGCCTCCGTGATCCGCCCAGGGTCGGATTCGGCGGCCGGCCAGGCGACCGCTTCGAACGCGTCGATGACGCCGAGAATGCGGGCGGGCAACGGAATGTCCGCCCCGGCCAATCCGTCGGGATAGCCTCGCCCGTCCCACCTTTCATGATGGTGACGCACGACACGGGCGGCGGCCTCGAGGAAGTCGATGTCACCCAGCACGGCCGCACCCGCCGGGGCATGCGCGGCGATGACGCGTAATTGGGCCGGCGTGAGGTCGTGCGGGTCACGCGTGAGCATCTCCCGCGGCACGGCCACGGTGCCGATGTCGTGCAATGTCGCGGCATATCGAAGGGCCGCCGCGGGGCGGCCTCCCAACGCGAGTCGGGTTTCGAGATTCCTTACGAGCCAATCAATTCGGGCACTTCGCAGCTCGCTTCCGTCGCGGCCTCCGCCGGCCGCGGCGAGGGTCTGCAGGATGCGTCCGCGCGAGCGCGACTCCTCGATGTACTGCGCGTAGGCCCAGCGTGCGACGACGAGCGGCGCGACGAGGAAGACGGCGGCGAGCGGGCCGACGTCCGCCGGGCTCCACAGCACGACGAAGAGGAAGCCGGTCAGGGCGTAGCCGAGATAGATCGGCAGCGTCGCGACGAAGGGATCGACGGCGATCCGACTGCCCGCGGGTGTGTGCAGCCAGATCATCGTGCCGACGACGACGAGGTTGACCAGGCACAGGACGATGTCCGCGCCGACGAGCGGGAGCGCCACACCCCGCAGCAGGTCGCCGCCGGTGGCGCTCGCCGGGACCGGGACCCACCCCCCGAAGGCGACATAGGCCAGCCCGCTGGCGCCGCCGATGAGGCACGTCATGGCGCTGTTGAAGACTCCGGCGGGCCCAAAGGCGCGGCGCAGATCCAGGAGCGGGATGAGCGCCCCGACGAGGCCTGCCCCGAAGGGGCCGACGAGCGGAAGCGCACACAACAGGATCGCTGCGGTGAACGAGAGGTCGATCTGGCTCTCGGACTCCACATCGCGCAGTCGGGCACTCGCGGCACCTAGCACGAGCAGCACACTCAGGCCGAGGGCGTCTCGCATTCCCAGGGGGTGCACCCACCACGACAGCGCGAGGACGACGAGCGCTGCGACGACGACGAGGACGATGTAGCAGGGAGTGAAGCGAGCCCGCGAGGGAGCCGGAGGACCTGCCTCGGGCCTGACCTCAGAGCTGATCTCGGGCCTGATCTCGGGTCCGGCGTCGGACCTGCCGTCCGACGCCGCGTCGCTCATCCCTCGCCCCGATCGGGACGAGGGCGGCGCTGGGGGCCCGGCCGGCGACTCACCGCTCGAATGTAGACGAGCACGCCGGGCCCCTGATGTCGACTCGCGGGCCGTGGGCCAGGTCGAGCCGACCTGCGACGGGCGGGCGCCCGTCACGACGAGGAACTCAGGCGACGGTGTCGGCGGCGACCGGCTTCGGGTGCCACCACCACGTGCCGGCCGCGGCGGACTCCAGGCCCGGGGTCATCTCGGCCGCAAAAGCCGGCTTCGGGTGCCACCACCAGGTCGACGCGGCGGCGGGGGCGGGGGCGCACGGGGTGTTGTTCATCACGAACTCCTGGAAATGGAAGCGGCGGCGAGCATGGCAAAGCACTCACCCGGAATAGCGAACTTGACCGAAGGACAACGGCTCTCGCCTCCCCTGCGTCCTTCGATGTTCCCCATCGTTGCACCCGTCCGGAACGAAAGACCAACACATT
>RRZU010704470.1_pt1 | contig 10982 bp, 10 predicted proteins | sample 2165561 | NCBI WGS metagenome assembly RRZU01 (sample SAMN10456909, study PRJNA506462) | wastewater metagenome | isolation source: wastewater sludge | place: USA: Moscow, Idaho | reverse complement strand
TCATCCACCGCCACCTGCTGCACAAAGCGTTTCGTTAAGTGCGTTACTTTGATCATTACTCCACCCTATCCAACGATTACAACGGGTTTACCGCCTTATCTAAAGCGGTTACAGAAAACTGCAGAACTGTGCCACTGCACATCTAAAAAAGAAAGAGCATAACAGTCGAGCTACAGATTAAAGTCAGATTTGTCGACTTCTGTCTGCAGTGTGTCTATTTTTAGCGGTTAAATTGGCGTAAAAAGCGTAATCTTATCATTGGCTCGTAGAAACATTTTTTAATAACTTTTAGTGTATTTCACACAACTGCTCTTGATCTGGGATCCATTGTTTATGAGTTTTTCATCGATTCGTCGCTTGTATTTTTCTGTCTTACGCCGCTTGTTACTGCTATGGGTGCGATCAGAAACCATCGACAGCAGCGTTTTTCTAAGTTTGCGTAGTCAGGTGCCGCAAGTCTACGTTCTCCAGAAACCCTCCATCAGTGATCTCGTGGTACTCGACAATGAGTGCCGCAAAGCCGGCCTCAATCGGCCGATTGCGCCTATCAATGAGCCCTGTTTAGAGCAGCTGGCCAGCTTTTTTTACCTGCGTCTTGAGCCCGACTGGGCGGGCCGCAAAAGCACACAACATCTTGCTCCAACCTTAAAAAAGCTAGTCGCCGCCGTTGAGTCAGGCCAGCTCAGCAACGTGCAAGTTGTCCCTGTCACTGTATTCTGGGGACAGTCACCGGATCGAGAAACCAGCCCATGGAAACTCTTATTGGCTGACAGCTGGGCGGTCACCGGACGCTTACGGCGTCTATTTCAGGTGCTCATTCTCGGCCATAAAACCCGCGTACAGTTTTCTGCGCCGATTCAACTGGCCGATTTGGTTGCACAAGGTAAAGGCGAAGAACGCACTCAGCGCATGTTGCACCGCTTGCTGCGTGTGCATTTTCGCAATAGTAAAGCGGCGGTTATTGGTCCAGACCTTTCACACCGACGCAACTTGGTTAAAGCGCTGATTCATGAACCACAGGTGCACCAACGTATTCTTGAAGAAGCTGAACGTGATGGCATCAGTATCGAAAAAGCCCAACAGCGCGCACTTAAATATGGCAACGAAATTGCTTCAGACTACGCTTACACCGCAATTCGTTTTTTAGAGTTGGTGCTGAGTTGGTTTTGGAATAAATTTTATGATGGCATCAAGGTCAATCATCTTGATGGCGTGCGTGAGATTGCCCACGGCCATGAGATTATTTATGTGCCTTGCCACCGCAGCCATATTGACTACTTGCTGCTATCGTATTTGTTGTTTACCAATGGTTTAACACCACCACACATTGCCGCCGGTATTAATCTCAACATACCGATAATTGGCGGCCTATTACGCCGTGGTGGTGCGTTTTTTATGCGCCGCACTTTTCGTGGCAATCCACTGTACGCCAGCGTCTTTAACGAATACCTGCACACCTTATTCACTAAAGGCTTCCCCGTTGAATATTTTGTTGAAGGCGGTCGCTCGCGCACAGGTCGTACCTTACAACCGAAAACCGGCATGCTCGCCATTACTTTAAATAGCTTTCTGCGCTCGCAACGCTTACCCATCGTTTTTGTGCCTGTGTACATCGGTTATGAGCGAGTCCTTGAAGGCCGTACTTACCTGGGTGAGCTACGCGGCGCGAGCAAGAAAAAAGAATCCTTTTTCGATGTCTTTCGCGTGATTGCTGCTATTCGCAAACAGCGCTTTGGTCATGTCTCAGTGAATTTTGGACAACCGTTAAAATTGACTGAGTTCATGAACCAACAGCAACCCAATTGGCAGCAAGACAGCACTGATAAAAATCCCGCTGCGCTGGGTCCTGTCGCGCAGCAATTGGCCACGCGTATCACCCAGCACATCAATGCCGCAGCGGCCATTAATCCAGTCAACCTAGTGGCCTCAGCACTGCTATCAACCCAGCGTTTAGCCTTGGATGAGAATGCGTTGGTGCGGGTGATTAACCTGTATGTGTCACTGCTACGCAGCGTACCTTACTCGGCTTACACCTCTTTACCTGAAGGTGATGGCGTCAGCATCACCCAGTATGTGCGTGATATGCAGCTGATCAGCGAGCAAAAAGACGCGCTAGGACGCATCTATTATTTAGATGAACACAATGCGGTACTGATGACCTACTACCGTAATAACATTCTGCATGTCTTTGCGCTGCCGGCGTTATTAGCCAGTTTTTTTCATAGCAATGCGCGCATGACGCGTGGTCAAATTATTGAGCTGGCTCGTGCGCTCTATCCTTACTTACAGGCCGAGCTGTTTACTCATTGGTCGCTGGACGAACTGGACGCTGTGATTGATCAATGGTTGGCCAGCTTTGTTGAGCATGGCTTGTTGCAGCGCGATGGTGAAACCTACCAGCGTCCTGCACCCAGCTCGCAGCACTATGTGCTGCTTAGCCTGCTGTCGCGCACGCTGCTACAAACCTTACAACGCTTTTATATGGCTATTGCGTTGTTACTCAATAAAGGCCAAAACGCACTGGATGCCCAGCAACTGGAAGCGCTATGCACCGTTATGGCGCAACGTTTATCAATCCTGCATGGACTCAATGCGCCTGAATTTTTTGATAAAAGCTTATTCCGTCACTTTATTCAGACACTCATCAATGAGGGTGTAGTGCAAACCAATGCCGAAGGTAAACTCAGTTATCACGACAAGCTGCGCGCATTAGCTGAGAATGCGGCCAAACGCGTACTGCCCGCTGAGATTCGTCTGTCGATCCGTCAAGTCACCGATGACGATGATGAGCAACTCTAAAACGAGACAATTGTGTTGTTAGTATTGATTTGAGCACTGTCCTTCATTAGTATGGCCCACGTCTTGGGGGAGTAGTCGGCTATGAAATATTTCATAGCGTGCACGTCAACATACTTGATCAGCAGATCATGGCGTGTACACCTTAGCTTATGCGCAAGCCGTTGCGACGCATAAATCAGGCAGACGAGACCCATGGCATACATAACCTTACCGGGTGGCAAGGCTGTGTGTGTCATGGTTGTCTAATTTGTCCGCCCTAAGGTTTTTATATGTTTGAAACACTCTTCATCTCAACTGGCATCGTGACTCTGGCTGAAATCGGTGACAAAACTCAGCTGCTCGCCTTACTTCTCGCGGCACGTTACCGTAAGCCAATACCCATCATTATTGGCATCTTAGTTGCAACCTTAGCCAACCACTTTTTAGCCGCTGCTGTGGGCTATCAGGTTGCGCAGCTGTTTTCACAAGCAACCTTGCTGTGGATTTTGGCCGCTAGCTTTCTCGCCGTTGCGGCGTGGACATTGATTCCCGACACACTCGACGATGAGGGCCAGATGAGCGCCAAATACGGCCCATTTATGGCGACCTTAGTGGCTTTTTTTATTGCTGAAATGGGTGACAAAACCCAAGTTGCGACAGTGATGCTTGCGGCGCAATTTGAGTATTTCTGGATGGTGGTCTGCGGTACCACGCTGGGGATGCTGATCGCCAATGTGCCGGTGGTCTTCGTCGGTAACTTTGCCGCTGAACGCTTACCGCTCAAGTTGATTCGCTGCTTTGCTGCGTTCGGCTTTTTAATCTTTGCGCTGTATTGCGCTTGGCAAGCACTGCACATTACAGGCTGAGATTAAAAATGAGTTGCAACTGCGCAGTACCACTCAAGACTTCACCCTAGAGCGACACTGCGCAGCCCGCACCGTTTTATTCGTTTGCGATCTGTAAAACGACTTTGCCATTCACCTGATTGCTAGCCAGTCGTGCAAAAGCGGCTTCAGCATCCGTCCAAGCAAAGACTTCTTCGGCTTGCGCTTGCAATTTGGCGCTGGCAAACAATGGCCAGACTTTGTCAGCGAGCTGGGCAATCAGCTCGCCCTTAAATGCATCACTGCGACTGCGCAACGTTGAACCAATCAGCTGAATTCGCTTGCTCAGCAGCTGTGCTAAGTCAAGCTCAGCACGACGCCCACCCATCAAGCCAATATTCACCCAGCGCCCATCAAGGCCGAGTATTTTCAAATTGAGCGCGGCATAGCTGGCACCAACCGGATCAAGAATCACATCAAAAGGCGCAAAATCCTGCAAACCATCAATATTTTCACCGCGTATGACCCCGCCTTCAGCACCGAGTGCTTGGCAATAAGCTAGACGCTCTGCCGAACCGACACTGACCCAGCACGGGCTGTGAAAAGCCTTACACAACTGAATAGCCGCCGAGCCTACGCCACTGGCACCGGCATGCAACAGCACTTTTTCACCGGGCTGCAGTTTCGCCAACTGGAATATATTTAACCAAGCGGTGGCGTACACCTCAGGAATCGCTGCCGCTTGCAATACACTTAAACCTTGCGGGACCGGCAACACATGGCGCGCATCCACGCACACCTCTTCAGCCATACCTCCACCGGCTAATAAGGCACAGACGCGATCACCCACTTGCCACGGACTGCCAGCGCCCACTTCAGTGATGACTCCTGCACACTCAAGACCCAGAATATCGCTGACCCCAGGTGGTGGCGGATACAAACCAGCCGCCTGTAATAAATCGGCTCGATTCACGCCTGCAGCGACGACACGAATGCGCACTTGGCCTGCGCCGCAGATTGGCGCTTGGCGCTCAATGAATCTTGGTCGACCTTCATTACCTTGCAATGCTCTCATTGTGCCTCCATATTGTTACTTAAGATTATTTAGCAGCATCTATTTATTCACCAATACAGTCTACAATGGAACTGTAAACACTTTAGGTGGCCTAAAATGCGTCATAATTTACTTAGACAAAGAATTAGCATGAAGCATACTTTAACTCGCTCAGCCCTTGCCTTAATTGTCAGCCTCGCTGTCTTACCTACAACCCATGCTGTGAGCAAAGCACAACAATGGGACTACTTACAACCCGACCGCGACCAAATGATTGCAAGTCTCAATGTTGTTGAGTTGCTTAAGCGCCATCATTACAGCAAGCCTCCTCTGGACGATGCACGCTCACGAAAAATGTATGCAGGCTACTTAAAGATGCTTGACCCAGCGCGCATGTATTTCACCGCAGGCGATATTCAAGAGTTTGATCGTTGGGAAACACAATTTGATGATTTTCTTAAGGCCGGCAACCTTAAGCCAGGTTACAGCATCTACAAACGCCAGCTCGAACGTTTAGATCAGTATTTAGATTACGCCTTGACTGAGCTTAGCCAAGGTATTGATAAGATTGACTTTAGTATCGACGAGTCATTTGAAACTGATCGTGAAAAAGCCCAATGGGCTGCCGATGAGCAAGCCCTACAAGACTTATGGCGCAAACGTCTAAAAGATGAAGTGCTACGGTTAAAGATCGCCAACAAAGAACCTAAAGCAATCGAAACGCTATTGATCAAACGCTATAAAAATCAACAGAAGCGTTTGCAGCAAACACGCAGTGAAGATGTGTTCCAAGCCTATATCAACTCTTTTGCGCAAACCTATGATCCGCATACCACTTACCTGTCGCCAGATAACGCGGAAAACTTTGACATTAATATGAGCCTGTCCCTCGAAGGCATTGGCGCGATGCTACAAGGCGATAATGAGCACGTAAAAATTGTCCGCTTGATTCCCGCAGGTCCAGCGGAAAAAAGTAAGCTGGTTGCTCCCGCCGATAAAATCATTGCGGTTGGCCAAGGTGACAAAGAGCTGGTCGATGTGATTGGTTGGCGTTTAGATGAAGTGGTTAAGTTGATTCGTGGCCCGAAAGGCTCGCAAGTGCGCCTGGAGATTATCCCAGCCAGCAACGCACCAGGAGATCAAACCAGCAAGGTAGTCACCCTGACCCGTGAAGCCGTCAAACTGGAAGAACAGGCAGCAAAAAAATCAATCCTCCACCTTGATCAAAACGGCCGCAAGGCCAAGCTTGGAGTGATTGAAATTCCAGCGTTCTACTTGGACTTCAAAGCTTACCGCTCCGGTGATCCCGAATATAAAAGCACCACCCGTGACGTGAAACGTCTGATCACGGAACTGCAAAAAGAACAGGTCGAAGGCATTGTGATTGACCTGCGTAATAACGGCGGTGGCTCATTACAAGAAGCCACTGAGCTGACCGGGTTATTTATTGAGCAAGGCCCAACCGTGCTGGTGCGCAACAGTGATGGCCGCATTGATGTGCTAGCCGATGAGCAAAAAGGCGCTTTCTATAAAGGCCCGCTGACTGTATTGGTCAATCGCTTATCCGCTTCCGCTTCAGAGATTTTTGCCGGCGCCATGCAGGATTACCACCGTGCTTTGATTATTGGCGGACAAACCTTTGGTAAAGGCACTGTGCAGACCATTCAGCCACTGAACCATGGCGAACTGAAGCTGACTTTAGCAAAATTTTACCGCGTATCAGGGCAAAGCACTCAACACCAAGGGGTCATTCCTGATATCAGCTACCCTGCTGACATGGACATCAATGAAATTGGTGAAAGTGCGCTACCCGAAGCGATGCCGTGGGACAGCATTAAGCCGGCATTAAAACCAAGCAGCGACCCTTTCAAACCTTTTATTGCCGAACTCAAAGCACGTCACGATGCGCGCACTGACAATGATCCTGACTTTGTCTTTAGTCGTGCACGGCTGGCATTGACTCAACGTTTAATGCAAGACACCACAGTCAGCCTTAACGAAGTTAAACGTCGCGCGCAGTATGCAAAAATCGAACAAAAACAGCTCGACATTGAAAATGCGCGTCGCAGCAAAAAAGGTGAAGATCTACTAAAAACTATGATTAAAGAGGACGAAGACGAGCATGTCGCCGAAATCGAAAAAGATAAAACACTTAAACCTGAAGATGATGCCTATTTAGCAGAAACAGGACGTATTTTATTAGATTGGCTCAGCTTAGCCCCCCTCGCCAGCCGTCAATAAAACAGACGCTGCTATAATCGCTTAAACAATTACCCCGCCAAATGGCGGGGTAATTGTTTCTATAACGAACAATCGAAATAAACGGAAAAGGGAGCAAAGCGCGGCACTCGTAGTGGGCGTGTCAGAACGTTGTGAAACATCAGCTGCTCATCTTTAGGAAGCACTGATCTTCAGTCTTAAGTTAAGCCCTGCTCAAGCGCTAATTGCCGCCTAATGCGCTCTGCATCTTCAGCACTGGGCGCTAATTGTGGAGCGCCCTGTTCGTATAACGCCAATAAACGTTGTAGGGCTAAAGGATGTCCCGCACGCCCGGCCAACTCCCACCAATGTGCCGCCAGGAGCGCATCGGCTGGCTCATTTAGCGTGCCGCTTAAGGCATGCAAGCCAAGTTGATAGGCTGATTTTGCATCCCCTGCTTCTGCCGCCAAACGCAGTAAGCGCAAACCTTCATTTTTAGCCGCAAAACCTTGTCCGCGATGCAACAAAACATGGCCATAGAACGCCCGCGCAGCGACATCGTCATAACGGCTCATCCGGGCAAAACGTTCTTGCATCCACTGCCACGCACGTGGATTTTCAACAGCCCAGCGCTGGTTAAACAGCTTGCGCGCAATACGATAACCCACTTGTGCACGTAGTTTTGCAAACAACATATTCACATCTCCGGATAACTAAAGCGATACACCTGCTGCAACTCAGCCTCTAGCCAAGCGGCCACAGCTGCTTCATCTATGACACTCTGAAAGCGTCCAAGTTGTTGCACGCATTGGATAAAACCCAATTGCGGATGCGCTGGGCGTGCCTGACTGACCACTAAAGCACTACGTAATGGCCAGCCTTGGGCATGATCAGCGCAAGCCAGCTGCTCAAGGGCCAAGGCTAAGCGACGCACACTGGGTGCAGGTAATTGCAGCTGTTCAATCACTTGACGGTATGTTATCACCCTACGCTGCTGCTGAGCGTCGGCCAGCAGCTTGAATAAACCACGGCGTTGTTCATCGGTCAGTGTCAATGCGTTACTCATCTTGCCAACCAGACACCTTTAAGGCACGCGCTAAAGTGCGCTTTAAAACGTCGCTGGCTTCACGCTCACCACTTTCAATCATTTGCAAATAGTGTGGACTGATGCCCGCTTCGCGAGCCACATCTTCTAAGCTCAAAGCGGCTTGCTCACGCAATGCTTTCAGTTCTCGTAAATTGGCTAAGACCGGAGCGGCGGCAACCACAGACTGATCGCGACCTGCCTCTTTAAGTAGCTGTTGATAGTGCTCCCATGGCAACACTGCATATTCAGGTTTACCGTCACGTGCAATCACTTGTACATTCATAGTGCTATCCAAAAAAACTAAAGACCTTGCGCAATACTACGCCACAGCGGCAAAGAATTCATGCCAGCCACAGGCTGCCGACATTAGAGTGGCAACTCCTAGTGCGTGTCTGTCAATCACTCATAACAGGCTCAGGCATAAAAACGCGCTAGCTGAGCGCAGGTTGGGCAATGTTTTATCATCGACAGAAAGCAAAACGCCCTGACATCAGCAGGGCGTTGGCGCAGCACAATGAAGCGTTTTACTCTTCGATCACTGCAGCGGGTTCATCACTTTCAGCTGTATCAGCGGCGGGTTGACCGACGATGTCTAGCAATTCCACTTCAAAAACCAAAGTTGAATTGGCTGGAATTGCAGGCGTTGGGCTTTGTGCGCCATAAGCCAATTCGCTGGGAATATAGAACTTGTATTTTTCGCCAACTTTCATCAGCTGTAAGCCTTCAACCCAACCAGGAATCACACCACCGACGGGGAACTCGACAGGCTCACCACGCTCGATAGAACTGTCAAAGACTGAACCATCAACTAGAGTACCTTGGTAGTGAACGCTAACAACGTCGCTGACTTTAGGCTGTGCGCCTTCAGCTTTTTTAATCACTTCATACTGCAAACCCGATTCAGTAGTCTGCACGCCCTCACGTTTAGCATTTTCAGCTAAGAAGTCAGCACCAGCCTTTGCAGCGGCATCATTGAGTGCAGACAGGCGCTCTTGAGCACGCGCCTGTAAGAAACCAAAGGCTTCCATCAATTCTTCGTCAGTGAGACGCTGGTCTTTTTTCGCCAATGCATCTTCAATGCCTAAAGCGACAGCTTGTGAATCGAGATCATCCATACCTTCTTGGCTGAGGTTTTTACCCATGCTCAAACCAATACCGTAAGAGGCTTTTTGCGCTGGTGTTTTTAGCTCAGCGCTGTCTGCAGCTTTGTTATCACAGCCTGCTAATACCAGACTTAATACAGCAACCGAAGCCGCTAAACGATGTAACTTCATTATATTGTCCTTACTTTATGCCTTACGGCTTTCATGGGTGCAAAGGTCTTGATGTTAACAGGCGACCCTATTCACTGGCTACCGTCTTAAGAAGGTAAAACTGAGCGTTAGTTCAATACTTTAGCAGCTACGCTGAGTCACTGATGCGATAAGTGCTTACTAACCACAACACCTATTGGGCACCATGCAATCCCTGCATAGGCTGGGGCATACCCGCCCCTACTTAAACTGATATTTAAGCGAAGCGCTCTTGCAGATAGGCAATAATGTCATTGGACTCATACATCCAACGCACTTCACCGCCCTCTTCAATGCGTAAGCATGGCACTTTAATACGACCGCCCTGCTGCTCTAGCTCTTGACGAAACTGCGGATTATTCTTGGCATCACGCAATTCAATCTTCAGATTAAAGGCATGTATTGCACGGCGCACCTTCACACAAAACGGACACGCATTAAACTGATACAACGCCAAATGCGCAGTCGCTGCATCCACTTCAGCTTGCTGCTCAGCCGTACGCTGCAGAGGCTTTGGACGCGTCAGCCAGTCGGCAAAAATAATCAGTTGACCCAAACCATTACGCAAACCTTTTACAATCATTTCAACTCTCTTCAAGAATAAAAGTAAGTGATGCGCTTACTGGATTTCCATCGAATGCTTGATCCGTATGCACAGCACAGTATTTTTTGAGACTATAGCAGCCCTTAACCTCACACTGCAGTACCGCCAATGCAACCTGAAGACTTAAAACGCCTGGTCACTACACCCATGCCTTTCGGTAAATACCAAGGTCGACTCTTGGCAGACCTGCCAGGTCAATACCTCAACTGGTTCGCCAGAGAAGGCTTTCCAAAAAGCGACCTCGGCAGACTACTTGAGCTTATGTATGAAATCGATCATAACGGCCTGAGCGATCTACTCACACCCTTGCGTAAGCCAAAGCAAGCTGACACCTAGGGAAGCGCTGAATAATTACCTGCGTTGCCAGGACTTAAAGTACGCGTATTTTTAAGCTACGGCCCTTAATCTTACCGCCTTCTAAACGCTGTTGCGTTTGTCGCGCCAGCAAGCGCTCGACAGCGACAAAAGCCTGATGATCAAAAATGCTAATCTTACCGACCTGATCACCGCTTAAACCACCAATTCCGGTCAGCGCACCGAGGATATCGCCAGGGCGTAATTTATCTTTACGACCGGCCGCAATACACAAAGTCGCCATCGCTGGCAGTAAGGACTGACCATCCGACTCTTTTAACGCATTGAGAGAGTGCCAGCTCAACGGCTTTTTCAGCTGCTCTTCAATGGCAGTGGCACGGTGGCCTTCTTTAGGCCCCACTAAACTGATCGCCACACCCTTAGCGCCAGCGCGACCGGTACGGCCAATACGGTGCGTATGGATTTCAGCATCGCGGGCCAATTCAACGTTAATCACCATTGGCAAGGACTCAATATCTAAACCACGCGCTGCGACATCAGTGGCCACCAGCACACTGCAACTGCGGTTACTGAATAAGGTCAACACCTGATCACGCTCACGCTGCTCTAAATCACCGTGCAAGGCCAACGCAGAGATTTTTTCACTATTGAGATAATCCGCCAACTCTTGGGTTTGCTGCTTAGTAAAACAGAAACACACGCAAGCGTCTGGACGGTAATGACGTAAAATTCGCTCGACTGCAGCTTGGCGCTGCTCAGGCATAATCTCGTAGAAATGCTGTTCAATCTGATGCTCAGCGTGCTCAATATCCGCTTGAATATGCTGCGG
>RRZU012512111.1_pt1 | contig 10983 bp, 18 predicted proteins | sample 2165561 | NCBI WGS metagenome assembly RRZU01 (sample SAMN10456909, study PRJNA506462) | wastewater metagenome | isolation source: wastewater sludge | place: USA: Moscow, Idaho | reverse complement strand
ATACGCTATTAAATAAAAGCGTATATGAATAGATTTGATAAAATGTTTATAATCAATACTTTATGAAAGTGCGAAAAAATAATATACGCTTTGAAGTATTTAGCTAATAAAAGCGTATATTCTAAAGAGGGTAAAAAATGCTTGCACCTTGGAATAAAAATGTAGTAGTAGGTCGTAAATCGCCATTGTCTGCTGAAGAGGTTAAGCTGTTGAAATTGAGCATTAAGTTAACTGGCAACAAAAGAGATGAGTTATTACTTCATCTAGCAATTGACACCAGTTTAAGAGGCGTAGATTTAGTTAAATTGAAGGTAAAAGATATTTGTGATTCGAGTTTGAAGGTCAAAGAATATTTTTACATCAAACAAAGTAAAACCAGTAAAAATGTGATGTGTAACCTATCTGAAGATAGTAGAAAAATGGCTTTGGCCTACATATTGAATAACCGATTAGAGCTAGATTGTTATTTGTTTACGTCACTATATAAAATTAAAGATGACACTAAGCACTTAACCCCACACCATTACAGGGAATTGATAAAAAAATGGTTAAAAAATGCTGGATTAGATCAGAGACGCTATACGTCTCATTCATTGAGACGTACAAGGATTAGTTATATCTATAAGCAGACTGGAAATTTGAGGGCTTGTCAGATGCTGTTAGGTCATTCCAGTATTTTAAATACAGCACTGTATCTTGGTGTAGAGGAAATGGAGGCATTGGAAGTAGCGCAACAACATTATATCTGACCATCTTAAACGTTTTGCCTAACTCAAGTAGCGTTTATGGTATTGGTTTCTCCATTCCCATCCTAAATATTCCAGCCTTCTAATTTTCACTCATATCATTATTAGTCATGAGAGCGTTATCTTCATAAGTTATATTTAATATGTGATCATTTCTCTTTGATAAGTACCTTGCAAACTCGTACCAAATAGAAGTTTCAGAAACGACAAATTCAGCTAATGAATAAGTTATAAAATCACTAAATAAGTATTCTGAATGAAATTCAAAATTAATAACAGTTAATTCGTCATCAACAGAGACTGTAAAGCGATTATTTGTAATATTAACAGTTGAAAAATTTAGTGATATATGATGAAACGACTTTTCTATAAAAACATTTTCCACACGGCTTTTAATAATATTTTCTATCTGTTTTATAATAGGTAGTATTTCATTATGTAAAAAATATTTCGTGGGCGTATTTTGCGTTGGGATTTCGTTTTCAATATTTAAAAATTCCACGCAATCTGTTTTAATAACAGTTAATTCATCGTTTTCAATATTATCTAGTGTCATATATATTCCTTTTTAGGTGTTATATAGGGTATTATATAATAAATTTATAACAGTTTTGGAAAATATTTGTTGATTAATATATTAAATAGCGGATTAAATATTTTTCTATACTGTTTTCTTAGGATTAGGTACAGAGGCGGCTAATGTCAAAAAAAATAGATATTGACAAACTCAGCGAAACCCAAATGACGTCGAAAGACTTAGAAGAGCTAAAGGAAAGAATTTCTGAAATACAAAAGCAAAAAATAATTGATGATTTGTTAAAAATGAAGAATCAGTTTGTTGAATACTGTGAAGAAAATAATTTAGATTTGACAGATGCTTTTGAATTAGTGGGCTTTACAAAAGGTGGAATGATCAGAAAGACCAAAGCTAAGTTTAAAGACCCAGTTACCGGTAAGCTATGGGCAGGTCGAGGAAAAACACCTAAATGGTATTTAGAGCGAATTACACAGGGTTTTACAGAGCAGGACTTACTGGCTTAACGACATACAATAGAAAAGCCCCCTTAATTAAGGGGGCTTTTTTTATGCAGCAAACAAGCTGGTTAGGCTTTAAAGAGTGGTTAACTCTACACTGGAGATATATTTACTACATAAGTATAAGTCTACCACACTATTAACTATTGTCAATTAAATAATTAAATATTGAATAGATATAACATTATATATGATTATATATAACATTAAATATATTAATTATATATTATTAATAAACACTAGATAATAACATTTAAATAATGTATTATAATAAAATCTTTTCTTAATAGATTATTAATGACTTATGTATGCTAATAATGAAAATGTGATTATCTTGACTGATAGAGATAAGGCTGAATATGAGTATCTATGTAAGGTTAGGGGGGAGCAGAGCGTGGTTTGGGCTTCTCAAAATCTTGCTGGAAAAAGAAAACCTTATATTAGCAATCTTGCAAAAATATTAAAGGTAGATATCCCTAACGATTTACATATCGGTGTCGAAGTGGTGTCAGCTGAACAAGCGCAAATGTATTTAATGGATATCAAAAAGATTTTGGCTGGAATTAAAATGTAGATTTATGTAGGGTGTAAAATGGATAGTATCGATGTTGGGTCACTAAAAGAATTACCAATGGATAAACTTAATGAAATAGCTAACGCAGCAGCAAAAGCACTACAGGATAAGAAGTATGAAGAGCTTTTGAGTGCATGGGAAAACTTCGCTAGTAAGGCGGATGCCATCGGTATGACTGTAGATGATGCTTTAACTAAGTGTTATAAAACAGGATATAAAGGTATGAGGACTGTACCTATAAAATATCGTGATCCCTTGAATCATAAAAACGTTTGGTCGGGAAGGGGTAGAACGCCAAATTGGATAACTGAATATGAAAAGGAAGGGAAAAATGCCAATGATTTTTTAGTTGATAAGGTATAAGCATGGGGAAAGCAAAACTGAGGGGAAGTTTTCAACAGAGACTATTATCAACTTACAATAAAAAAGTTAACTCTATAGGATTGCAAGCAAAGACGCTTGAAGATATTGCAAATGAGGCTGGAGTGCCTAGCGAAAGTATAGGGAAAGGTTATTTAATTTACTTCATAAATGAAAAAAAATTTTTAGCGGATAGTAATATTAAAGTAGACTTACCAGTATATGCCAAGGTATTTGTAGAATATGAAGAAGTTATTTCAATCGCGCTTGAATTAAACAAGATTGGCAGAGTTGAGGTTTATTATCTTTTTGACTGTAGTTCACTGCAAAAACAATATGTCGTACAGGTAATCAGTTTTAATAAATCATAAGGATGAAATAATGTCAAATTCACCAGTAACATCACAAGCACAGTTAGATTCTGTTAAACGATATAGACAGTCCGAAGTAAGATTTACAGCTGGTGCAAAGCGCGGTACACATAGAGGCAATTTACTAGAATCGGCTAAAGAATCGGGAGAGCTGGCAGAAAAGTTTTGGGAGTTCTTAGAAAATAATTTTAGCATCGAGGATGGGTGGAAGGAGTAATTTTAGAAAGTGAATAAGGGTAAAAAGAAAATAAAGTGGGAAGAATTAAATCTCGAAGAATTAAAAAAAAGTTCCCTATCTTATCTGCTATTGCATTTTATGTGTATGGCTTTTCTATTGGTTGGTATTCTAGGTGAAAAGAAAATGGGTTTAGACTTTAGACTTATTATAGGTGCAATCACTATACTGACATGGTATATCTTTTTAAAACATTTTCAAAAATACTTAGCTTTAAAAAAATCTTAAAAGCCTATCCACAGATAGGTTTTTTTATTTATGTCGATTGAGATATGACTTTACACAATTAAATGCCGTCATAATAAATGCAATATACACTAGCAACTCATCTGCCATTGTGATATCACTTCTAAACAGTATTAAAACTATACCAAAAATACATAATACGAGTGATACCAGCGCAAACGGTAAAGCTATTGCTTTGACTGTTCCCTTCTCTTTTCTCTCATGATGAAAATTATATAACGTAAAAAATTGCCAACCAACAAAGACTAATAACCAAAAAATAATAGATGGCGTTAGGAACATTAGTTGTTATCTCCAAAATTACTAAAATAAATATTTATTTCGTATTAGTAGTGTTTTGTAAATAAATATTTATTTTGTTATAATTAAATCGTTTTTATGAAATCTTTTTTTGAAAAATACATAATATTAACAGGTTATATTATTAATTGTTTATGGATATTCAGCACCCAAAAATCAAGGCTTTAAATTTATTAGAAATCGATTTAATTTCGATTGATGAATTTTCTTCTAAAACTCAACCTTCGCAAGCGGCTTATTTATCGGGTCTTATTCGCTCCACTAGGTGTCTAGCAGCGGTCAAAGTGTTAAAAGTTATAGAGGAAATAGAGCAGTTGGATATGACCACTTATTTAGCCCTAAAAATAAGCAAAGCTATATGGGGTATTAATTTTCCTAATTCTTTATTTAATACTGAGTTTGGTACAAAAGGCAGGAGTGCCAGCAACAAAAGCAAAGACTTTGAACGAGTACAAGCAATAGTAAATCAATATAAAAACGAATGCTTGGAGTATACAAATCTATGTTTAGAAAATTGCCGGATGAACTATCGGCAGACCTATAAATTAGCAGGCCACATAATTAGATAATGGGAATAATCGAATTGTCAATGTTGCAGATGGCGTACAACGTAATGATGCCGTTAATGTTGGTCAATTAAATAATGCTATTGGATCAGTTAGCCAAGTATTTAATGACCAACAAATAAAAATTGAGAATTTAGGCTATCGTGTCAGTAAAATGGAAGAAGGCTTAAATGCTGGTATTGCAGGGGCGTATGCTATGAGTTCTACGGCAACCGCACCTTTAGGTAAACGTGGTATATCATTTGGCACAGGTTACTATGGCGGTGAAAATGCGGTTGCCATCGGCTATACTCAAACAAGCGAATTAAAAGATAATCATGCCGTTGCAGTCAAGATAAATGGTTCTTTTGATAGTCAAAACAATGTTGGGGCTGCTATAGGTGCAACTTATTTCTTCTAAATCGTTTGTGGCATATTAATTTGCGTCGACGCAAATAGTTAGCCTAAGCAAAATAAACCGTATCTGCTGATACGGTTTTTTAATGATTGTTTTTATTAATGCATTCATGATATAATGAAATAAGTTAGGGCGGCAATGGTGCAGCCCACCCAGCCGCAGGGGAAGACAGCGGTAAAAGGTAATTTATATGAATGATATTATCAAAAATTTACGTTCAATCGCCAGCAATAAACAGTTATATACGGTATTTGAGCATTTTGTAACGATGACTGCTATTAGCTTACAAAGCTCAGTGGTTAGCCGCGAGTCAGAGCGATTTAAAATTTTAGAAGACGAATTTAAGTCAATTCAACAACGATACAATAAGGAAGAAAATGATTTATTTGCTGCTTGTTTGGCCCAGCTAGTTAATGAGTTAGACAAAAAACCTAATGATGTTTTGGGTAGTATTTTTATGGCCTTAGATTATGGCTGTGATTTTAAGGGTCAGTTTTTTACCCCAATGGAAATCAGTAGGTTTATGGCCAAAACGCAGTTTGGCGATATTAGTAGCTTTCTACAAGATAAGCCATTTTTCACATTATTAGAGCCATCTATAGGGGCTGGAGGGATGGTGTTAGCAGTCGCTGAGGAACTTATTAGCCAAGGGTTTAACCCAGCTCAGACGTTTTGGGTACAAGGCATTGATATTAGCCGCATTGCTTGTTTAATGTCATATGTGCAACTGAGTTTATGGAATATACCGGCTGAAATTATTGTGGGTAATACGCTTACGATGGAATTTAAAGAACATTGGTATACCCCAGCTCATGTTATGAATAATTGGACTGCAAAATTAAGATTCTATGAGGCCATCAATAATGCCAAAGCGTTTTTTAAAGACGATGTAGAGCCGCTGGTAGCGCAGTCACCAGTAGAGGTAAATAGCGATCAAAAAACGGATAAACAGGTTTTAGTTAATTCACCGATATTCAAACAAGGTGAGCAAATGGCCTTTATGTTTTAAACACAATAACTGCTAGAGTATGGTTTATACTCTAGCATTATAAAAAATAATGAGGTTTAAAAATGAATTTGTTAGAAGAAAATAATACGTTTATGTGGCGTAATGTGGTTTCAGAAGTTGATCGGGATGCGTTTAAAACCATGATACAAGGTTTTGATCCTAAGTATCTAATCGACTTGCTAGGACTTCGTAGTGTTGAAGTTTTAGAAAAAATAGCGGCTGGTGAATCAGACATTGATCCGCGCACTTTTACCTTACTTCAGCTGATCACTAACCAGCATCCGATATTTGAGATTCGAGCGTTTGATGGTTTTGATAAACCACTTTCAATCCAGCCGCCTTCACTTGACGATTTTCGCAATGTTCGGCAGCAATGTGGGTTAAAGCAGCCGCAATTTAGCAAGCTGATGAACCTTAATCGCTTAACCGTCAAACAATACGATAAAGGCGAAAAAAAACCGCCAGCATCAACTTGGACTTTATTTTTGTTAGCGATTAATCAGCATCCTAACTATGAGATAGTGCTGAAGTAATGGCCGGTCATTAGGGGATAAGAAAATTGACTGAAAAAAAATACAGCAACGGACATGGTTACGAGGCTTATTTGCGTTTTATTCGTAAATATGATGAAGCCGTCGAGCTGTTTAAACAACTTTCAAAAGATTATCAGCAACGCAAAAAAAATGATGGGGTGTTTGTTGACGGAACAGGCTTTGCGCGGTATTCACCGTACTTGCAGAGTCGTGTTTTGCAGATGCAAAATTTTGGAATAGAAGACTTGGCCAATATGAGCCAACAAGAGGCAGATTATATAAGTTATGTGCATGGCGTACCATTGTTTGCAGCATGGCGTAATAGTTTAGATATTTACCGCATCGATGCTGATGTTTTCGACGAACTGATTAAAAGCCCTATACCGGAAGAGACGCCTTGTGAGATTTTTAAACGCCTTCCATCCTTTTGTGTTTATGTAGAGTTCCCTAGGGACGTTCAATATTCAGAGTTTTTAGAAAAATCCGTTGTAGGTGATTTAGTTTGTAAGGGATTTTGGGCTTATTTAGGTTACGAAGTTGGCAATCCCAACAAGGCTTTACAACTAAATATTTGCGTTGATACTGAAAGCAATATGTATCGCTCAAATTTTGATACCTTGTCTTTGGTGATTCACGAAGGGTTGACTGTAAAAGAGGCATCCGAGCTTGTTTTTAAGCAATACATTGGCTTTCCCAATGAAGACGCACAATTACTAACGGCAAAAAATGACCAAAAGGCCTTGTTTTCATTTTTACCTATATTGCTTTGGCTATGCGTTGAAGATCCCGACATTACCAACATGAAAGATGAACGCATCGAGCGTGAGCAGCTATTTAAGCCAAAGTATACGATCCATAAGAAGACCGGAGCATTTGTACCGCCAAGTCAGCCAACCGTCTTTAATTTAGGCAAACGTCTTGGGGCTGAGATACGCAGCTATCAAGAAATCATTAAAAAAGATTTAATCGATAGACCAAGAGCAGCTGTGCGGCCGCATATCCGACGAGGACACCTACACGGATATTGGGTTGGTAAACGCGGTAGTGCTAAGTTTATCTTAAAATGGGTCGCAGCGACTATTGTAGGGGTTTAAGTTGGTGCGATAAACCTATTTATATGATTCTTAACCCATTGATTATATTTGAAAATCTAATAAAGGTTATAAGTTGAAAAAAACAATTACTCTTCCCGATAAGGATACCGCGCTTTTTGGTTTTCGTACCAACTTGTCATTAAGCGACCAACGCATTTTCTTATATCTATTAAAGTCTGCTTTTGAGCAACGTAAAGGCTTAGGGGCTAATAAAAAAGATGTGTTACAGCTTTATATTACTTTTGAGCTGGGCCAAGCGTTAGGTAAAGAAACTGGAAAATTTTGTGTACCTTGTAAAAAGTTTGCAGATAAAAGTGATGAATTTTTTATTTATTGGAATAGCAAGACTGACGAAATAGACCAAGCGCAGATAGAGTTTACTGATAAAATTTTCAGTCAAGTTGTATATAAAAATGGTCATATGTCGTTTCAATTTAACCCAAAAATAGTCAGTTTATTAGAGGCAGTAATCAATAAATTTAATCGGTATGGTTACGATGTGTCTTCATTAGCGGTTGCAAGTTCAAAATATGCGAGCCGTCTGCAAGAAATGTTGCTGTTAAGTCGTGGATCGGGTCAAAAGTATGTTTTTAGCATGGGTCAACTAAGAGCTGTTTTATTGGCCGACGACGTTAATTCTTATAAGGCTACTAAAGGTGAGTTTATTCGACACTGTGTAGAACCAGCGGTACAAGATATTAGCAAAGCAAGCGGTGAAATATTGACTTATAAGATACTTGAAGATGGTAAAGTTCAATTTGGTAAACAACGTTTAGATTACTTATCATCCAATAAGCAATAGGCCGTTCCCCACCAACGGAAAAGCTGTTGGTGGGTCGGGCTTTTCGCAGCGACCAGCTAACCCCCAAGGCCAAGATAACCTAAGAAAAAAGGTTGTCTCAAAAAAGACTGAGCCAACTTTTTTCGAGGTTATCTAAGCCTTGTTGATTGCTGTTCCATGCTACAATCCCTAACGCAAAAGCAAAAGCGTGAAAGGGGTGAGTGTATCGTATTAAAGAGCTGGTAAGGATTGTACGAATCAGCCAGTAATGCAGGATTAAAGAGCTGAACTTCTATAGACTAATGCAACCTAGATTCCAACTTTATTTAACCCACTTTTTTATGGCGGCAACCTTTAATGAGTAAGCAGGGAAAGAACACGCCCTAAAAAAGCTGGGAGATCAAAGGAGGGAAGATTCATAGCACAGAAGACGCTAACGCAATAAACGATAAAGCTGTTTATTGCTACGCTGTATAGGCCTTGCAGCAGTTGCAGCCACCGGACAATTGCAGAAGAGGGCAGGGGGAGGGAGAGACGCAGCAGCGCAGGAGGCGGAGCAGCTGAGACCATCGAGCAGCAAGCATAGTTACAATACTTTACAATATAATGCATTCATTAATTCATGATATCGTGTATAATGATAGGCATAGGGCAGCAATGACGCAGCCCAGCCCACACCGCAGGGCATACAACGCGGCATAGCTTAGGAGCTGAAAAAATGATGACTACATTTTACACAAAAAAAGATGAAATCAGTAAGCCGGAACAAGTTGAACCTCAAGATTTTTGCAATCAAGGTTTAATTTATATTACCTTCTTAGGCGATGAAAATATTTATTTTGACCGCCCCGATCAAGAAGGCAAAGCAGGGTTTTATACTAAAGCGTATGACCCCGATTTATTTCAAACAGGATTTTTTGATACCAGCATTTTACAATCATATCAAAAGGTACAAAATGCCTATGATGAAATCTGTTTTAAGGGTACACCAGCGCAAAAAGCATCGTTTGAGCTGTTAATGAAAGATTATGAAGCGTCAATTTTTGATGATTATAATTGGCATAATTGCTATAACATTCTTCAGCTTGAAGGCCTAATTATTTAACCTTACATAACTAAAAAGCCCCTTCCACTGTGAAGGGGCTTTTTTTGCCCTTGGCGACCTAAGCGGCCGACGCAGGGAAACACACTCTAGCAACGCACCGGAGGCGGCCAGCTTCATTATTTTTGCGTCGACGCAAATTTAAAGCGAGTTTAGCCATAATTTTATAATTTAATGCATTCATTAATTCATGGTTTTATGTATAATAATGTGATAAACACAACAACGAGCTACTTTATGAAAATAGTTTTTAATATTACTGATGAACAATTTAATCGTTATAAAAATTTTGTAAAAGAAAATATTACGACTGACTTTTATACAGTTGATGCAAAATCTGAACTAAGAAAGGGAATATTAACGACTAGCCCAAGTGGTCAGCGATATCATGAACGTTTAAAATCACGGTTAGCACCGTATAATAGACACGTTTGGATTGATAAAAAGATGCGTCTTCATGTTAAACGCGGTTTTGTTAATGACGACAAACGCAATATTTATAGTTATGCCACCCATTCGGGTAATGCGTGGGGGGTTTATCTGACAGATGAAAAGCCCTATTTGTTTTTTATTGGAGCTGAAGCTGTTTTGATGCGGTTACCTTTTTTAGATGAGTTGGTTAGCACTAAGGCGCAGCCTATCGTTTTTGAGTATGGGAAAGATACGGATAAAGCATGGTTCGAGTTGGGTTTTGTACCACAAATGGTTGACATGACAAAGGCGGTTAATCTGTTTAAAGGTCGAAATTTTAATGAAGAGCTTGATTTTAATGAGCAAGTTATTTGGGATAAATGGGTTACAAACCAAGAATTTCTTTCAGCCGTTATGCGTAAGCAATAGTATATGCTTACCAATGATAATCGAAAATTTAATGAACAGTAAAAATGAGTGAAATCGAGCAAGCAAGTTATAGTTTAATTATCGATAGCCAAGGTAAAACGGTTGAAGGGATGCCCTTTTCTTACACAATGTTTTATGTACCCCATCAAGAATTGCCGGTTTTAGTTGAGGGCTATTATTTTGCCAGTGATAGCTGTGATGATGCGTTTAATTTAATTCCTAGCTTTTTTATGGTGAATGATATGGCGCAGATAGAGCGTGGTAGTGAGGCCATTTTGCCATGTGTCATCGCTGAAGGGGAGTTGATTAGCCAAATTATTAGAGATTAGTTGGGCGTTCCCCACCAACGGAAAAGCTGTTGGTGGGTCGGGCTTTTCGCAGCGACCAGCTAACCCCCAAGGCCAAGATAACCTAGGGAAAAAAGATTGTCTCAAAAAAGACTGAGCCAACTTTTTTCGAGGTTATCTAAGCCTTGTTGATTGCTGTTCCATGCTACAATCCCTAACGCAAAAGCAAAAGCGTGAAAGGGGTGAGTGTATCGTATTAAAGAGCTTGTAAGGATTGTACGAATCAGCCAGTAATGCAGGATTAAAGAGCTGAACTTCTATAGACTAATGCAACCTAGATTCCAACTTTATTTAACCCACTTTTTTATGGCGGCAATCTTTAATGAGTAAGCAGGGAAAGAACACGCCCTAAAAAAGCTGGGAGATCAAAGGAGGGAAGATTCATAGCACAGAAGACGCTAACGCAATAAACGATAAAGCTGTTTATTGCTACGCTGTATAGGCCTT